>WNFC01000730.1_pt1 | contig 41200 bp, 41 predicted proteins | sample 5400541 | NCBI WGS metagenome assembly WNFC01 (sample SAMN13153342, study PRJNA577476) | soil metagenome | isolation source: 120 cm saprolite under Douglas fir tree site 2 hole 2 replicate 1 | place: USA:California | collected 2015-04-18 | reverse complement strand
GCCAGGCCGCCGCCTCGTTCGCCGCCCTGCTGGCCGCGGACGGCATTCACATCACTGGACCCCCGGTGGCGCAGACCGCTCCCGCGCACGCCGCCGGCATCGCAGGCGTGTCCTCGCCGCCGCTGTCGGCCGTCGTGCAGCAGATGCTCGAGGAGAGCAACAACGTGATCGCGGAGAACCTCGCCCGGCAGGTCGCCCTCGCCACCGGGGAGCCTGCCTCCTTCAGCGGGGCGGCCGCGGCGGTGATCCGGGAACTGCGGCGCCTCGGCGTCAGCGCCGGCATCCACATCGTGGACGGCAGCGGCCTTTCCCCCGAAGACAGGATCACGCCGGCCACCCTGGTCAAGGTGCTGGAAGTCGCCATGACCGATCCCCGCCTGCACTCGCTGCTGGCCGGCCTGCCGGTGGCCGGCTTTTCCGGCACGCTGTCGGCCGGGCAGAGCGTGTTCAGCGGAATCGGCGGCGCGGCCCTCGGCTCGGTCCGGGCCAAGACGGGTAACCTCGGCACGGTGACGAGCCTGGCCGGCCTGGTCTCCGACACGAACGGGACGACGCTCGTCTTCGCCTTCATGGCCGACCAGATCCCGGCCGAGGGGATGCTGCAGGCAGCGGCGAATGCCATCGACGAGGCGGCGGCCACCCTGGCCGGCTGCGGCTGCAGGTTACGGACGCTATCCATACCACGTACCGTTGGACTGTGAGCAGCACGCAGATGATCGACTGGGACGTCGCCATTTCCACCGGAACCCGGTGGGCCAGGCCCGGGCCGCAGGTAAGCCTGGCCGAGGCGCGGCGAACGGTCTCTGAGCTACGCGACCTCGCCGGCGCCGTTCAGCAGCCGGTTTACGAGGTCACCGGAATGTCGGGCGCCCGCGACGGCGCGCTTGGCCGGGTCGCGGTGGTGGACCGGCCGGGGTGGATAAGAGCGAACGTGGACGGCTTCCGGGTCGTGCTCGAGCCGCTGGTAGAGCAGCTTAGGGAACGCGCGCCTGGCGGCGGATCGGCCGGGTCCCGGGCCGGGTCGGTGATGACCGCGGTGGGATCGCGGGTCACCGGCATCCAGGCCGGGCTGATCCTCGCCTACCTGTCCTCCCGGGTGCTGGGCCAGTACGAGCTCTTCCTGCCGCCGGAAGCATCCCCGGTAGACGGCGAGCAGCCGGGCAGGCTCACCCTGGTGGCCCCCAACATCGTCATGATCGAGCGCGAGCTCGGCGTCGACTCGCACGACTTCCGGCGCTGGGTGTGCCTGCACGAGGAGACACACCGGCTGCAGTTCACCGCGGTGCCCTGGCTGCGGGACTACGTGCAGAGCCAGATGACCGAGTTCCTGCTCGCCTCCGAACTCGACCCGGCGGCAATCCTGCAGCGGCTCCGGTCGGCGGCAGACGCGATGGCGGGTGCGGTGCGTGGCGGCGACGGCGGCAGCCTGATCGACGCCGTGGCCACCCCGCGGCAGCGCGAGATCATGGACCGGCTGACCTCGGTGATGACGCTGGTGGAAGGGCACGGCGACTACGTCATGGACGCGGTCGGGCCGCAGGTGGTCCCGACGGTCGCCCAGATCAGGGAACGATTCAACTCCAGGCGCGGGTCCAGCGGCCGGATCGAGCAGACGATCCGGCGTATTCTCGGCATCGACCTCAAGATGAAGCAGTACGCCGAGGGCTCCAGGTTCGTCCGCGCCGTCGTGGACGAGGTCGGCATGGCCGCCTTCAACAAGGTCTGGACTTCCCCGGAGACCCTGCCGGCCAAGGAGGAGTTCGCCCACCCGCATCAGTGGGTGGAGCGGGTCGCGTCCGGCTCGTAGCCAGCATGGGTCCGGGCGTCGCGGTCGCCGAGGTCCGCAACGCGGTGCGGGCCTGTCTTTCCGACCTGGCCCCCGGTGACCTGGTGCTGGTCGCGTGTTCCGGCGGCGCGGACTCGCTCGCGCTGGCCGCGGCGGCCGCGTTTGTGGCGCCGCGCCTGGGCCAGCGGGCTGGCGGCGTAACCGTCGACCACGGACTGCAGCCAGGTTCCGGCGAGCGCGCCGCGACCGTGGCGGCGCTGCTGAGTAAGCTCGGCCTCGACCCGGTCTGCAGCGCCGCGGTAACGGTGGCGGCGGCCAGCTCGGCCGCCGGACCCGAGGCCGCGGCCCGGGTGGCCAGGTACGACGCGCTCGACGCGGCGGCCATCCAGTACGGCGCCACCGCGGTCCTGCTCGGCCATACCCTCGACGATCAGGCGGAGACCGTGCTGCTCGGGCTCGCCCGCGGATCCGGCGGCAGGTCGCTGGCTGGAATGCCGGCCCGGCGTGACCCCTACCGCCGGCCGCTGCTGACGGTGCGCCGCGCGACCACCAGCGCCGCCTGCGCCGAGCTCGGGCTCGAGCCCTGGCAGGACCCGCACAACCGCGACTTCCGCTTCGCCCGGGCCCGGGTCCGCCACCAGGCGCTGCCCGCCCTGGAGGCGGCGCTCGGGCCGGGCGTGGCCGAGGCGCTGGCCCGCACCGCGAGCCAGTTGCGCGCCGACGCGGAATGCCTCGACGACCTCGCGTTCGCGGAAAGCGGACAGCTTCGCGGCAGCGGCTCGGACCCGGCCGGGCTTGACGTCGGCTGGCTGCGGGAGCTGCCGGGCGCGATCAGGACCCGGGTGCTGCGCGACGCGGCGATCATGGCGGGCTGCCCGCGCGGCGCGCTCACCGCCGGGCACGTCGACCGGGTCGGCGCCCTGGTCACCGGCTGGCGCGGGCAGCGAGGGGTGGACCTGCCCGGCGGCGTGCGGGCATGCCGCCGTGATGGCAAGGTGTGGTTCACGAGCAGCGCACCGGGCGCGTCGATGCGTTTTTAGGGTTGGGGAGTCCGTTGGACGAACGTGACATGGGATCTGAGCTGAAGCAGGTACTGATCACCGCCGAGCAACTGCAGGCGCGCGTCGGTGAGCTCGCGGCGCAGATCGATGCCGATTACGCCGGCCGTGACCTGCTGCTCATCGGCGTGCTCAGGGGCGCCGTCATGGTGATGGCCGATCTCGCCCGCACCATGCACCTGCCGGTGCAGATGGACTGGATGGCGATCTCGTCCTACGGCTCGGGCACCAAATCCTCGGGTGTGGTCCGCATCCTCAAGGACCTCGATACGGACATCACCGGCCTTCATGTGCTGATCGTCGAGGACATCGTGGACTCCGGGCTCACTTTGTCGTGGCTGGCGGGCAACCTGCGCTCGCGCGCGCCCGCGTCGCTGGCGGTCTGCGCCATGCTCCGCAAGCCGGGGTCGGCCCAGATGCAGGTGGACGTCGCTTACACAGGATTCGACATTGGCGATGAGTTCGTCGTCGGCTACGGCCTTGACTATGCTCAGCGGTACCGCAACCTGCCATTCATCGGGACGCTCGCCCCGGCGGTGTACGGGGGGAGTTAGGGTCCGGCGGACAGGGGAACACAATCTGCCACGGGAAGCGTTGACTTTCCAGACGTTGCACGCAGGCGGTGTACCGTCGTAGTTTTACGGCTCGCGGCCGCCGTCGGAACACGGGCTGCGAGGATGGGAAGCATGGCCGTCCCGCCGGAGGTCGACGGGAGCGTGAGGCTGGTCAGGAGGGAACGGTCCCGGGCCGACGGGGCCGCTCATCGATGGAGCTAAGGCGCTTTTTCCGGGCACCGCTGCTGCTAATCGCCGTGGCGGTGCTGTTGCTGCTTTTCGTGCTCGACTACGCGAATTCGGGGAGCTCATACAAGCAGGTTGACACCTCTCAGATCGTCAAGCTCATCGATCAGGGCCAGGTCAAGAGCGCGCTGATCGTCGACAAGAACCAGACGATCCAGATCACCACCAAGAGGGGCCAGAACCTCGAGGCTTCCTGGGTCTCCGGCCAGGGCCTGCAGCTCCAGAATGAGCTGCAGACGCAATTCAACAAGGGCAACCTGCCGAACGGATACAACGTCAACATCCCGAAGAGCAACGCGCTCCTCGACCTGATCCCGACCGCCCTGATCTACCTGGTCATCTTCCTCCTGTTCTTCTTCATGCTGTCCCAGATGCAAGGGGGCGGCTCGCGGGTGATGAACTTCGGCAAGTCCCGCGCCAAGCTGATCACCAAGGACACGCCGAAGACCACGTTCGCGGACGTGGCCGGCGTGGATGAGGCCATCGAGGAACTGCAGGAGATCAAGGAGTTCCTGCAGAGTCCGGCGAAGTTCCAGGCCATCGGGGCCAAGATTCCCAAGGGCGTCCTGCTCTACGGCCCGCCGGGCACCGGCAAGACGCTGCTCGCCCGGGCGGTGGCCGGCGAGGCCGGCGTCCCGTTCTACTCGATTTCCGGTTCGGACTTCGTGGAGATGTTCGTCGGTGTCGGTGCGTCCCGGGTCCGCGACCTGTTCGAGCAGGCCAAGGCGAACGCCCCCGCGATCGTGTTCGTGGACGAGATCGACGCCGTGGGACGGCACCGCGGCGCTGGCCTCGGCGGCGGGCACGACGAGCGCGAGCAGACGCTGAACCAGATGCTGGTCGAGCTGGACGGCTTCGACACCAAGGGCGGCGTCATCGTGATCGCGGCCACCAACCGGCCCGACATCCTTGACCCCGCGCTGCTGCGGCCCGGCCGCTTCGACCGCCAGATCGTGGTGGCCCAGCCCGACCTGGCCGGCCGCAAGGGGATCCTGCGGGTGCACGCCCGGGGCAAGCCCATCGCGCCCGATACCGACCTCGACATCATCGCCCGGCGCACGCCCGGGTTCACCGGCGCCGACCTGGCCAACGTGATCAACGAGGGCGCGCTGCTGACCGCGCGGCACAACGGCAAGCAGATCACGATGGAGTCGCTGGAAGAGGCCATCGACCGGGTCATGGCGGGTCCGGAGCGCAAGAGCGTCCTGCTCTCGGAGAAGGAGCGGAAGGTCATCGCCTATCACGAGGGCGGGCACGCGCTGGTCGGCCACGCGATGCCGCACGCCGATCCCGTGCACAAGGTGACGATCATCCCGCGCGGCCGAGCGCTCGGCTACACCAGCGCGCTGCCGACCGAGGACAAGTTCCTGGTCACCCGCGCCGAGATGCTCGACCAGCTCGCCATGCTCCTGGGCGGCCGCACGGCCGAGGAACTCATCTTCCACGAGCCGACCACGGGCGCCGCCAACGACATCGAGAAGGCGACCCAGATCGCGCGCGGCATGATCACCGAGTACGGCATGAGCGAGCGCCTCGGCGCGCGCAAGTTCGGCCACGGCGACGGCGAGCCCTTCCTGGGCCGGGACATGTCGCACAACCGGGACTACTCGGAAGAGATCGCCTCCTCGATCGATGAGGAGATCCGCCGCCTCATCGAGTCCGCGCACGACGAGGCCTGGGAAGTCCTCGTCGAGTACCGCGACGTGCTCGACACGCTGGTGCTGCGCCTGCTCGACAAGGAAACCGTGGGTAGGAAAGAGGTCCTCGAGATCTTCGCGACCGTGCAGAAGCGGCCGGTCCGCGGTTCGTACACGGGCTACGGCAAGCGCCTGCCCTCGGACCGCCCGCCGGTGCTCTCGCCCAAGGAGCTCGCCCTCGCGGCCGCCGACGGCGGCAGCGGGAATGGCGCCCTGGCGCTGCCGGCCAACGGCCAGTCCTTCGGCTTCAACCCCAGTGGCGCGGGATCGCCAGGCAGCGGGATACCCGGAGGCTACGGCAACGAGCCGGGTCACGGCGAGACCAGCGACGACGGATGACCGAGGGCGCTTCGGCCGCCCGGGGGGACGCCGGGCCGGCCGGGAACGGCCCGGCTGACGGCACCCGGCCCTCCGGCGGCAACGGCCACGAGTTCGACCTGCCGCGCATTGAGCGCGCGGTCAGGGAGATCCTTATCGCGATCGGCGAGGACCCGGAGCGCGATGGCCTGCGGGATACCCCGGCCAGGGTCGCGCGCGCCTACGCGGAGCAGTTCGCCGGGCTGCGGCAGCGCCCGCAGGACGTGCTCAACACCGTCTTCGACGCGGACCACGACGAAATGGTCATCGTCCGCGACATCGAGGTGTACGGGACCTGCGAACATCACCTGCTCCCGTTCATCGGGGTAGCGCACATCGGCTATATCCCGAATCAGAAGGGCCAGATCACCGGGCTTTCCAAGCTGGCCAGGCTGGTCGATGTCTATGCGCGCCGCCCGCAGGTGCAGGAACGGATGACCAGCCAGATAGCCGACGCCCTGATGGACACCCTGGAACCGCGCGGCGCGGTCGTGGTCATCGAGGCGGAGCACCTGTGCATGACGATGCGCGGGGTCCGCAAGCCGGGGGCCAGGACGGTGACCTCGGCGGTGCGCGGATCCTTCCGCGACAACGACGTCACCCGCGCTGAGGCGATGAGCCTTATTTACGGTCGCCACTGAACTGAAACGCATCCCGCAGCGTCTATGGGGTAGGCCAGCCGCCACGAGATCCCGGCGGGAGAACACCGAAGGCATATCCGTATTTCCGGTAGTAGTCGCTGACTCCGTCCCGTTATACGGGACCTTTGCTTACGCTTGGAGGTACGGTGAACGCAGGACGCGAGGCGGCGCGATGATCACGTTGACCCATCGTGCTCTAGGGCCTGATAAGAAAGCTGCCGAGATGAGCGACAGCGACGACGCTGGACACGCGGACCGCGCGACCGTGCCCGCGGCCAAGGCTGGCGGTACCCAGGCTCCCGCCGGACCGCCGAGCTTTGCTGACCGCAGGCGCCAGCACGCCTGGGTGCCTGTCAGCGTGGCACTGCTCACCGCGCTCATCGGCCTGTCGGACATCCTCGGCATCTTCCGGCCCGACCTGGCGCACCGGCTGCACAAGATCAACTACATGGTACCGGGGACGCTGACCAACGTCACCCGCAGCGCTGACGTCGTCATCGGGCTGATGCTGCTGATGCTCGCGCACGGCCTGCGGCGCAGGAAGCGGCGCGCCTGGCAGGCGGTGGCCGCGCTGCTCGCCTTCGATATCGCCATCCATTTCTTCCATTCGCAGCGGATACCCACGGCCATCGTGGCGATCGTGGTGCTCATCGCGCTGCTCTACTTCCGGGACGAGTTCTACGCGGAGGGAGACCAGCGCACCCGGTGGCGGGCCCTGTGGGTCTTCGGCGGCCTTATCGTGGCTGACGTCGGAATCGGGCTGACCTACATCCTGCTGGCGCACGGGCTGGCGGAGGACTACTCGGTGGGCCAGCGAATAGAGGAAGTCATCACCGGCCTGGTCGGGGTATCAGGACCGGTCCAGTGGGCGCCGGAGGCGCGCAGCGACCTGTTCAACATCCTCACCAGCGCCCTCGGGCTCTTCACCCTCATCGTCACCGCGTACCTGTTCCTGCGCCCGGCCGAGCCCCGGGCGAGGCTGGGCGGGGCGGACGCGGCACGGGTCAGGGAGCTGCTGTGCAAGCACGGGGACAGGGACTCGCTCGGCTATTTCGCGCTGCGCGACGACAAGAGCGTGATCTGGTCGCCGACCGGCAAGGCCTGCATCTGCTACCGCGTCGTGTCGGGGGTGATGCTGGCCAGCGGCGACCCGATCGGCGACCCGGAGGCCTGGCCCGGCGTGATCGGGCCCTTCCTGGACGAGGCGGCGCGGCACGCCTGGGCGCCGGCGGTGATGGGATGCAGCGAGCTCGGCGCGGAGGTGTGGTGCCGTGAGGGCAACCTGACCGCGCTGGAGCTCGGCGACGAGGCGATCGTGAACGTGGCCGACTTCAGCCTGTCCGGCCGGTCGATGCGGAACGTCAGGCAGATGGTCAACCGGGTGGCGAAGAACGGCTACGTGGCCGAGGTCCGCCGGGTGGGCGACATACCGCCGAAGGAACTGGACGCTATCGTCCGGGCCGCGGATTCCTGGCGCGGCAGCCAGACCGAGCGCGGCTTCTCGATGGCCCTCGGCCGGACCGGCGCGACCTGTGACGATGACTGCGTGCTCGCGACCGCGACCGAGAACGGGGTCGTCCGCGCGGTCCTGCAGCTCGTGCCCTGGGGCACCGACGGCCTGTCGCTTGACCTCATGCGGCGGGACAAGGGCGCGCAGCCCGGGCTGAACGACTTCTTGATCGTGGAGACCATCAAGGCCGCCTCCGGCCTCGGCGTGAAGCGCATATCGCTGAACTTCGCCGTCTTCCGGGCCGCGCTCGAGCGCGGCGAGCGGATCGGCGCGGGCCCGGTGCTCCGGGCCTGGCGGTCCGTGCTCATCTTCATGTCCAAGTGGTTCCAGATCGAGTCGCTCTACAAGTTCAACGCCAAGTTCTGTCCCGTCTGGCAGCCGCGGTTCTTCGTCTTCCCGAGCACGAAGGACGCGCCCAGGATCGCCCTGGCCGCGCTCGAGGCGGAGGCGTTCCTGGTCTGGCCGCGGCTTGAGCTGCGCAGGATCGCGCGAAAGCTTGGCCTGGCCAAGCTCAGGCGGCCGCTGCGCCGGGAGTCGGTGCCGCATGCCCTCGCGGGGGGCCAGGGGGGTACGGGGGGGCGGGGAGCCACCCCGTGATCGGGCCAGTGGGGTACGGGGGGGCGGGGAGCCCCCCCGTGATCGGGGGGCCGAGGGGGTCTGGGGGGAAAGGTTTCCCCCCAGGATCGGGGGGATCCCGGGGGGTCGTCCCCCTGGGGCCAGCACTGCCCAGTGCGGACCGCTGCCTGGTCATGGGCGTGGTGAACGTCACGCCTGATTCGTTCTCCGACGGCGGTCAGTGGTACGGGGCGGACGCGGCCATCGCGCACGGCCTGGAACTCGCGGCGCAGGGCGCGGACATCGTGGACGTCGGCGGCGAGTCCACCAGGCCCGGCGCCCAGCGCATCTCGCAGGAAGAGGAACTGCGCCGGATCGGGCCCGTCGTCACTGAACTTGTCAGGGCCGGGCTGCCGGTGTCCATCGACACGATGCGCGCGCCGGTGGCGGAGTTCGCGCTGGACGCGGGGGTACAGCTGGTCAATGACGTCAGCGGCGGCCTGGCCGATCCGGACATGCCCCGCCTGGTCGCGGCGGCGGGGGTTTCCTACGTGGTGGTGCACTGGCGCGGCCACAGTCATGACATGTACTCGCGCGCGGCCTACACCGACGTGGTGGGTGAAGTCCGCGACGAACTGGCCCGCCGGGTGGATGCGGTCGTGCACGCCGGGGTCGACCCCGGATGCGTCGTGGTCGATCCCGGCCTCGGGTTCGGTAAACGGCCCGAACACAACTGGCCGCTGCTCACTCACCTCGCCGAGGTGGGCACGCTCGCCGGGGGCACCTTCCCCGTCCTGGTCGGAGCCTCGAGGAAACGCTTCCTCGGCAGCCTGCTGGCCGGCCCGGACGGCACCCCGAGGCCGTTCGGCGACTGCGACGGGGCCACGGCGGCGATCACGGCGCTCGCCGCCGCGGCCGGCGCCTGGAGCGTGCGCGTACACCAGGTGCCGCTGAACGCCGACGCCGTCCGGGTCGCGGCCGCGTGGCGTGACGCCGCGGGCGCGGACGCCGCCGGCCCTCCGCTGTCGGTCACCGGCCGGTCCTGACCATGCGTCATCGCGCGGTGCTGGCCGTGGGCAGCAACCTGGGCGACCGGCTGGGTACCCTGCAGGGATGCGTCCAAGCTATCGGCGGGCTTCCGGACACTGACGTGCTGGCTACCTCGCCCGTTTACCAGACCGCTCCGGTCGGCGGCCCGGCGCAGCCCGACTACCTGAACGCGGTGCTCATCGCGGCGACCGGTTTGCGCCCGCTCGACCTGCTGGCGGCGGCCCAGGGCATCGAGGCGGAATTCGGCCGGGTCCGGGCCGAACGGTTCGGGCCGCGTACGCTCGACATCGACATCATCAGCTACGCGGAAAAGGTCAGCGGCGACCCGGTGCTTACCCTGCCCCACCCGCGCGCGCACGAGCGTGCGTTCGTGCTCGCGCCGTGGCACGACATCGATGCCGAGGCCAGCCTGCCCGGGCGCGGGCCGGTGGCAGACTTGCTCGCCGGGCTTGACCGCCGCGGCGTCCGGCGCCAGCCGGATATGGTGCTCCGACTGCCCCGGGCGGGCGCCCCGGCCGAGATCCCATGAGACCAACCCGCGTATCGACGCTCGTCGTGGTCGCCGTCGTCTGCGCGGCGGTGGCCTGGCTGCTGCTCCGGTCGGTTTACGGCCGCCTGCCGCCGCTGCCGTGGACGGGAGTGCCCGCGCTGCTCGTGGCCGCGCTGGCAGAAGCCTGGACCGGGCGCGACCTGCGGGCGCGGATCGCGGGACGGCGCGGCCTGAAGCCGGCCGCGCCGCTTTTCGTGTCGCGGATGGTGGCGCTGGCCAAGGCCAGCTCGGTGGCGGCGGCGGTGGTCGCCGGCCTCGCGGCGGGCTTCGACATCTACCTGAGCGGCTCCCTGAGCGCCAGCGTGCCGCGCCAGGACGCCCTCACCGCGGCCGTGACGTTCGTCGCCGCGGTCCTGCTCGCCTGCGCCGCGCTGTTCCTCGAGTACTGCTGCCGGGTGCCGGACGACCCCGACCGCGACCAGCGCGACGAGTCAGCCCCGCTGCGCTGACTGGCAGTCCTTCCGGGGCCAGGGGGCTGGGGGGTGCTGGCATGACGACGACACGCACGGTCGCTCAGGACCCGGCGCCGGACGCCGGCGACCTGGTGCCGCCCATGCTCATCGCCCGCCCGCTGCTGATCAGGTTCGTGTCCATCGCCGCCGCGGGGCGTGACCACAGGAAAGCACGCACGGGCCAGGAACACGCACCGCGGTCCGTTCGGGATAATGTCTTTTGATCTTTGCCTGCCGCGGCCTTCCTCGACAGCTTCAACTCAACGCCGTAGCTGGCTTGCGGTTAAGGGCGCCGTACACCCGCTGGGTGTACGGCGCCCTCTGTCATGACTATCCTGGTCACCGCACCACCCGCCGTCCGGTACCCGCCGAGGACTGGAACGAAATGAACCCTGATATCAACCCGGCCGCCGGGCGCCCGGCCCGGCTCGCGGTCGGCATCATCGGCGCCGGGAGAGCGGGCACCGCGCTCGGCGCGGCGCTCGCCCGCGCCGGTCACGAGATCGTCGCCGCGTCCGCGGTGTCGGACGCCTCGCTGCGCCGGGCGCACGCGAACTTTCCCGGCGCGGTCATCACCGAGCCCAGCCAGGTCCTCCGCCGGGCCGACCTGGCCATGCTCACCGTGCCCGACGACGTGCTGCCCGGCCTGATCGCCGGGCTGGCGGCGACGGGCGCGCCGTTGGAAGGCCGCATGCTGGCCCACGCGAGCGGGCGTTATGGCGTGGCGGTGCTCGAACCCGCCGTGCGCCGGGGTGCGCTTCCGCTGGCGCTGCACCCCGTGATGACGTTCACCGGCCGCGCCGACGACATCGACCGGCTCAGGGGAACCTGCTTCGGGGTGACCGCGCCCGAGGTGCTCAGGCCCGCGGCCGAGGCGCTGGTGATCGAGATGGGCGGCGAGCCCGTCTTCATCCCCGAGGAGCACCGCGATCTGTACCACGCGGCGCTCGCCAGCGCGGCCAACCACCTGATCACGCTCGTCGCCCAGGCCGCGGACCTGCTCAGGACGGCCGGAGTGGCAGAGCCCGCGCGCCTGCTCGGGCCGCTGCTGTCCGCATCCCTGGACAACGCGCTGCGGTTCGGCGACGCCGGCCTGACCGGCCCGGTCGCCCGCGGTGACGCGGCTACCGTGGCCGCGCACGTCGCCGCGCTGGAGTCCGCGCCTTCCGCCTCGGCGGTCGCGGTCGCCGCCTACGTCGCCATGGCCAGGCTGACCGCCGACCGCGCCCTCGCGGCCGGGCTGCTCAAGCCCGCCGACGCGGAACGCCTGCTCGACGTGCTCGGCGGCCGCCCGTGAGCGACAGGGCGGTGAGCCCGCACCTCGCCATCACCCGGGCCGAACTCGCGGCCGCGCGGGCCGCCCTGGACCCGAGGGCCGGGCCCGTCGTCCTGGTGCCGACCATGGGCGCCTTGCACGCCGGCCACGAGAGGTTGCTGCACGCGGCGCGCACGCTGGCCGGGCCGGAGGGGAGCGTGGTCGTCTCGATCTTCGTCAACCCGCTCCAGTTCGGGCCGGGCGAAGATCTTGATCGTTATCCGCGAACCCTGGACGAGGACCTGGCCATGTGCGCCAGCGCGGGGGCACGGCTGGTCTTCGCGCCCTCCCTGACCGAGATGTATCCCGGCGGTAAGCCGGACGTTACCGTTGATCCGGGTCCGGTGGGGCAGGTCTTCGAGGGCCACTTCCGGCCGGGCTTCTTCGGCGGCGTGCTGACCGTGGTGCTCAAGCTGCTTCACCTGACGCGCCCGGCCACGGCGGTGTTCGGCCAGAAGGACGCGCAGCAGCTCGCGCTCGTCCGCCGGATGGTGGCCGACATGGACCTGGACGTCGCGATCGAGTCCGTGCCGATCGTGCGCGATGCCGACGGGCTCGCGACCTCGAGCAGGAATCGCTACCTTTCCGCCGCCGACCGGGCGGTGGCGCTCACGATGCCGCGAGCGCTGCGCGCGGGTGAGGCCAGGGCCGCCGAGGGCGCGGCCGCCGTCCTCGCCGCCGCCCAGGAGGTCCTGGGCGGCGAACCCGCCCTGGCCGTCGACTATGTCGCGGTCGTCGACGCGCGCACGTTTGGCCCGGTCCGGCCCGGTGAGGCCGGACCCGCGCTGCTGGTGGCGGCGGCGAGGGCAGGCGGCACGCGGCTGATCGACAATATGCCCGTGCTGCTGGCGGCGGACACCGCCGCTGAAGGCGGGTCCCACGATCCTGCCACGGAAGGGCCGGCCGGCCATGCTGCTCACCATTGACATCGGGAACACGAACACCGTTCTCGGGATATTCGAAGGGGACCGGGTGATCGAGCACTGGCGGATCGCGACGGTCCCCGACCGGACCGCGGATGAGCTCGCCGTCGTCCTGCACGGCCTGCTGGCGGGTAGCAGCGCGTCTACTGAAAGGGATATTAGCGGTATATCGCTGTGCTCGACTGTGCCTTCAGTGCTCCATGAGATGAGAGAGATGTGCGAGCGCTATTACGGTGACCTGAAAACGGTCATCGTCGAGCCGGGCGTAAAGACCGGGGTGCCGGTGCGGACCGACAACCCCAAGGAAGTGGGCAGCGACCGGATCATGAACTCGCTCGCGGCGGTGCACCTTTACGGCGGCCCGGCGATAGTCGTGGATTTCGGCACCTCCACGAACTTCGACGCGGTGAGCGCACGGGGCGAGTTCGTCGGCGGCGCACTTGCGCCCGGAATCGAGATTTCCGTGGATGCGCTGTCCCGCCGGGCCGCGCAATTGCTCAAGGTCGAGCTCACTAGGCCGCCGCGCGTCATCGGTAAAAATACGGTGGAGTCGCTGCAATCAGGCATCATCTATGGCTTCGCCGCTCAGGTCGAGGGAATTACCCGGCGGATGGCGCGCGAACTGTCGCCCGACGACCCGAGCGCGGTGACCACTGTCGCCACCGGCGGCCTGGCGCCGCTGGTTATCAATGAGGTAAGCGTCATTGACGCTTACGAGCCCTGGCTCACCCTGATCGGCTTGCGACTGGTCTACGAAAGGAACTCGGGCCAGGCGGAGTCCCCCGGCCTGAGGTGACCCGTCAGGCGATCCGGACGGCTCCGACGTAAGCGCCCCAGTAGACCGGTTCGACCTTGACCGTCTCGCCGAAGTTAGGCGCGTCGATCATCAGCCCGTTGCCGATGTAAATCCCTACGTGACTGATGTCGGAGAAGAAGAAGACGAGATCGCCCGGCTCCAGGTCATTGCGCGCCACGTGCACACCCGAGTTCCACAGGCTGCCGGTGTAGTGCGGGAGCGCGATGCCCTCTTGTGCGTAGGCCCACACGACCAGCCCGGAGCAGTCAAATTGGCCGGGGCCGGCGGCTCCCCACACGTAGGGATCGCCTTCCTTGGCGATCGCCGCCTGCAAGGCCTGGGCCCCGACCGTGTTGGCGGTCGGAATGGTGACGTTCGGATACTGCCCGGTCTGCTCGAAAACCGCCATCGCCTGCTTCATCGCCGCGCTGTTGACCTGATCGATCTTGGCGTTGATGGCCTTCTTCTTGACGTTCATCTGGGCTTCGAGCGCGTTTACCTCGGCGACCTGCTGGTCGGCCGTCTGCTTGGCGCGCAGCGCCTGAGTCACCTCGCTGCTCAGCGTGTTAACTCTTTCGCTGCTGGACTGAGCGAGCTCGGTGATCGTGGATGCCTGGCTGAGAAACTGCTGCGGGTTTCCGGTGGTGAGCGCCTGGAACGTCGGGTCGAGCCCGGAGTTCATGTAGTTCTCGGCGGCCAGCCGGGCCGCGGCCTGCTGGCCGACGGTGAGCGCGGCCGCGCCCCGGGCGGCGGCGTTCCGGGCGATCCGCGCGTCCGCCTGGGCGCGGGTCAGCTGGATGCGCAGGCCGTCGTACTGCTCGCTCAGCGCGTTGATCTGGAACTCCAGCTGCTTCGCCTGCGCCACCAGCGTGGTCAGGGTCGGCTTCGGCGCGGTCGTCTGCGCCGCGCTTATTCCACCCGGCACGATAAGGGCAAGCGCAGCCGTCGCGGCGGCGAGGCCGGCCGCTCCGCTCAGTTTGCGCACAGCGTTGCACAATATTGGAATCAAGGGTCGGGTGCCACCGACTAGGAGGAAATTTTACTTTGGGGCGTCGCGGCGGCCGGCCAGTCCGGCCCCGGGCAGCGGCTATCGTGGACCGCGCCATGGCTTACACGATCAGGCCCGCGCGCACGCGAGACGTGCCCGTGATCCGGAAGTTGATCGACTCGAATGTCGGGTCTGGATGTTTGCTGAGTAAGGCCACGGTCACCCTCTACGAGGACGTCCAGGAGTTCTGCGTGGCAGAACTCTCGCCTGACGCCACGCTGGCGGGCGGTGGCGCATTGCATGTGATGTGGGAGGATCTCGCCGAGATCAGGACGGTCGCGGTCCGAGAAGACTGCCAGGGGCTAGGCATCGGTCGCGCGATCGTCGATACGCTCCTTCAGCGAGCCCGCGCCGTGGGCGTGGATCGGGTGTTCGTATTGACTTTCGCGGTGGACTTCTTCGGCCGCCACGGGTTCCAGCCGATCAGCGGTACTCCGGTGGCCGCTGAGGTGTACCAGGAGCTATTGCGCTCCTATGACGAGGGCGTTGCGGAGTTTCTTGACCTGGAGCGGGTAAAGCCCAACACGCTCGGCAACACCCGCATGCTGTTGCGCCTCTTACCTGGCCGGGGAAATGAGCACCGTCGTTGCGCACGAGACGATACAAGCCCAGCGGGAGCATCGGCCGGCTCGGGCTGTGGAGAGGACGGGGCTATGTGGCAGAATCTCGCCGCGCTGACTCCGCCGCTGGTCGTTTGCATCGCCTTCCTCATCGGCCTGGCGATGTTGCTGCGCCGGGAGATGTCCCCGAAGCGCCGTGCCGAGCGGAACGCCCGGCGCCGATCGCGTGACCAGAGGTCTTGAAATGTACGGAACGGCGGGGTTTATCCGACTGTAGAACTGCTCGAACTGGGTGAGCGGCTTGGCCGCGAGATCGCAGTAACGGCGTAGTTGATGATCTGTCGTGAGCGGGCGATGCTAACGGCGCCGGCAATCAGTGATTACGGAGAGTTACTGCGCCGCAGGATGCCGCCCGATGGCGGCGCTACGGCAAAACAAGTGCCGCCAGTCGCGGAATTGTCAACGCCAAGAGATTGGGTATACATTTAGCATCTGAAATAGGTGCTCCGTCAGAAGGGCTGTTTCCATGGCACAGAAGGTGCAGGTGCTTCTCGTCGATGATCTCGATGGGAGCGAGGCTACCGAGACCGTCGCGTTTGGACTCGATGGAGCCTCGTATGAGATCGATCTGAGTTCCGGCAACGCGGGCAAGCTCCGTAAAGAGCTGGCCCACTACGTGGAGCACGCGCGCAAAGCGAGCGCTCCGGCAAGGCGCCGCAGGGCGCGCACTGGTCCCGGGCGCGAGCGCAGTGCCCAAATCAGGCAGTGGGCGAAGCAGCGCGGTTACAAGGTCAATGAGCGCGGGCGTATTCCCGCGAACATCGTCGCGGAGTACGAAGCCGCGCACTAGCTATGCACGTACCGGAGTTCGCGAGTCTTTTTTGCGGGCTCCGGGGTTCATCGCCTTTTGCCGGGGGGCCAGGGGATCGTCCCCCCATGGGCAGCACTGTGGCCAGCGACTCCCAAAGCAGCGGTGTCACCACGGATCGGCCCTGACCCCTTGAAGCTCTTGGCGACGGCGACGGCGCCGGGGCCGGGGCCGGGGCCGGGGCCGCGGCCATCTCGCACCGTTGGCCCGGAGCGGCGGACGTGACCGTCTGGGGCCAACGGTGCGTTTGCTTGTCCGGGCACCTGCGGTGCGGTTGCTCCGGGCGAAGGCCGGCGGGAGGTAGTTCGGGACGGGAGGCGGCCGCCGGCGGGCGGCCGCAGGACGGGACCAGGCGGACCGGGCCGGCGAACCGGCCGGGACGCGGGACGGGGCGGCCAGGGACACGCGGAACGGGCGTTCGCTTGCGGCGTACCTGGGGCGGTACTGGGAACATGGGTCTCATCCTGAGAGTTGGATGAGGGTGAACGACCTGTGTTCTGGGAACGTCTCTAAGACGTAGCGCATACTCGCATTAAGGCATTAAGAGTGCGACTGTGGGCAGGCGCTGAGAGCGTGACCGTGGGCACGCGACTACTATGCGGAGTAGGCAAGGTAGGGCCCGACCCATCCGCCCCCCGTGCTGTGAGGAGAGCGACGATATGTTCGAGAGGTTTACCGACAGAGCGCGGCGGGTTGTTGTCCTGGCCCAAGAAGAAGCCAGGATGCTCAATCACAACTACATCGGCACCGAGCACATCCTGCTCGGCCTCATCCATGAGGGCGAAGGTGTAGCGGCCAAGGCGCTCGAGTCGCTTGGGATCAGCCTGGACGCCGTGCGGCAGCAGGTCGAGGAGATCATCGGCCAGGGTCAGCAGGCGCCGTCCGGGCACATCCCGTTCACGCCTCGGGCCAAGAAGGTGCTTGAGCTCTCGCTGCGTGAGGCGCTGCAACTCGGCCACAACTACATCGGCACCGAGCACATCCTGCTCGGCCTCATCCGCGAGGGTGACGGCGTGGCCGCGCAGGTGCTGGTGAAGCTGGGCGCCGACCTTAACCGGGTGCGCCAGCAGGTGATCCAGCTGCTGCACGGGTACCAGGGCAAGGAGCCCGCCTCGGCCGGGACCGCCGCGGAATCCGCGCCGTCGACGTCCCTGGTCCTCGACCAGTTCGGCCGCAACCTGACCCAGGGCGCGCGCGAGGGCAAGCTCGATCCGGTGATCGGCCGGGAGAAGGAAATCGAGCGCGTCATGCAGGTGCTCTCCCGCCGGACCAAGAACAACCCGGTGCTCGTGGGTGCGCCCGGCGTGGGCAAGACGGCGGTTGTCGAGGGCCTGGCGCAGAAGATCGTCAAGGGCGAGGTCCCCGAGACCATCAAGGACAAGCAGCTGTACACGCTGGACCTCGGTGCCCTGGTGGCCGGATCGCGCTACCGCGGCGACTTCGAAGAGCGGCTCAAGAAGGTGCTCAAGGAGATCCGCACCCGCGGCGACATCATCCTGTTCATCGACGAGATCCACACGCTCGTCGGAGCCGGTGCCGCCGAGGGCGCCATCGACGCGGCCTCCATCCTGAAGCCGATGCTGGCCCGCGGCGAGCTGCAGACCATCGGCGCCACCACGCTCGATGAGTACCGCAAGTACCTGGAGAAGGACGCCGCGCTCGAGCGCAGGTTCCAGCCCATTCAGGTGGCGGAGCCGACGATCTCGCACACGATCGAGATCCTCAAGGGGCTGCGGGACCGGTACGAGGCTCACCACCGCGTGTCCATCACGGACGGCGCGCTGGTCGCCTCGGCCCAGCTGGCCGACCGCTACATCAGCGACCGCTTCCTGCCGGACAAGGCCATCGACCTGATCGACGAGGCCGGCTCGCGGATGCGGATCCGCCGCATGACCGCGCCGCCGGACCTGCGCGAGTACGACGAGAAGATCGCCCAGGTGCGCCGGGAGAAGGAATCGGCCATCGACTCCCAGGACTTCGAGAAGGCCGCCGCGCTCCGGGACACCGAGAAGCAACTGCTGGCCAAGAAGGCGACCCGGGAGAAGGAGTGGAAGGCCGGCGACATGGACGTCGTGGCCGAGGTGAACGAGGAACTCATCGCCGAGGTGCTCGCCACCGCCACCGGCATCCCGGTGTTCAAGCTGACCGAAGAGGAATCGCAGCGCCTGCTCCGGATGGAGGATGAGCTGCACCACCGGGTGATCGGCCAGAACGACGCGATCAAGGCGCTGTCCCAGGCGATCAGGCGGACCCGGGCCGGCCTGAAGGACCCCAAGCGCCCCGGCGGGTCGTTCATCTTCGCGGGCCCGTCAGGCGTCGGCAAGACCGAGCTGTCCAAGACGCTGGCCGAGTTCCTGTTCGGCGACGAGGATTCGCTGATCCAGCTCGACATGAGCGAGTACATGGAGAAGCACACGGTGTCCCGGCTGTTCGGGTCCCCGCCCGGCTACGTCGGTTACGAGGAAGGCGGCCAGCTCACCGAGAAGGTCCGTCGGCGTCCGTTCTCCGTCGTCCTGTTCGACGAGATCGAGAAGGCGCACCCGGACATCTTCAACTCGCTGCTGCAGATCCTGGAAGACGGCCGCCTGACCGACGCCCAGGGCCGGATGGTCGACTTCAAGAACACGGTCATCATCATGACGACCAACCTCGGGACCCGCGACATCTCCAAGGGCGTGACCGTCGGGTTCGCCCGGGCGGGCGAGTCCAAGGGTTCCTACGACCGGATGAAGAACCGGGTGCAGGAGGAGCTGAAGCAGCACTTCCGGCCGGAGTTCCTGAACCGGGTGGACGACATCATCGTCTTCCACCAGCTCCTCCGGGAGGAGATCTTCCGCATCGTCGACCTGATGATCGCCAAGGTGGACGAGCGCCTGAAGGACCGCGACATGGCCATCGAGCTGCGGCCGGCCGCCAAGGACCTGCTGTCCGAGCGCGGGTACGACCCGGTGCTCGGGGCCCGGCCGCTGCGCCGCACGATCCAGCGGGAAATCGAGGACAGCCTGTCCGAGAAGATCCTGTTCGGCGAGCTGCGGCCGGGGCAGATCGTGATCGTGGACACCGAGGGCAGCGGGGAGACCGCCAAGTTCACGTTCAACGGCGTCCCGAAGCCCGAGGTGGTGCCCGACGTGCCCGCGCCGGAGATGGCGAGCGAGCCGGTCGCCAGCAAGGGCGGTGCCCTGAGCAGCTCGACGGGCAGCTCAGGGACCCAGGACGGCGGCGGTACCGCTTCCGCCGCTGGCTGAGGACACCTGAAACCCGGGGTCCGCGACACCGTGGACCCCGGGTTTCATGCTGTGTCTCCGGCTCGCTTCCGGGGCGCCTCAGGCCTTCGGCGCGAGCCCGGCCGACCCAGGCAGTGCGTAGCGACCATCGGGCAGCGGGTCGACCAGGCCGTCGGCTGCGAGTCCGTCCAGGGCCCGGGTGAGCTGCACCTGGTCGGCCCATGCCGCGTCGAAGTCGGCCCGGCTCACCGGGGCACCGGAATCGCGCAGCACCGCGAGCAGGCGGCCGCGGCATTGCCGGTCCGTGCCGTCATACCGCTGGGTCCGGCGCCTGGCCGCTGGATCCGTGGGGTCTTTGGGCCGGCCCGCGGCCAGCCACGCGCAATCGCGGGCCACCGGGCAGGCGCCGCACTGCGGGTTGGCGGCCGTGCAAACCAGCGCGCCCAGTTCCATCACCGCGACCGACCAGCGGGCCGCGACCGCGGGCTCGGCGGGCAGCAGCGATTCGGCCAGCCGCCGCTCAGCCGTCGACGGCGTGGCGGCAGGCACCGGCTGGCCGGCGATGAGCCTCGCCAGCACGCGCCGCACGTTGGTGTCGAGCACGGCGTGCCGCTGGCCGAAGGCGAAGCTGGCCACGGCGGCGGCGGTATAGCTTCCGATCCCCGGCAGCGCGAGTAGGGCGTCCCGGTCCGCAGGCACCTTCCCGCCGTGCCGGGTGGTCACGATGGTCGCCGTCTCGTGCAGCCGGAGCGCGCGTCTGGGATAGCCGAGCCTGCCCCACTGCCTGATCGCCTCGCCCGCGGGCTCGGCCGCGAGCGCGGCCGGGGTGGGCCACCGGGCGAGCCATCTCAGGTATTCCGGCAGCACCCGTGCCACCGGCGTCTGCTGCAGCATGATCTCGCTGACCAGCACCGACCAGGGCGTCGCGCCGGGAGCGCGCCACGGGAGGTCCCGCGCGTTGCGCGTATACCAGGCCAGCACCGGCTCGGCGTAGGGCGTCGACATGATTATGCCCATCGTGGCATGGCTCCGGACCGCTGGCCGCAGGTAACGGGCCCTGCACCGGCCGGCGGGTCTTCGCGTCTGCGACCGTGACAGCTTGCATACTCTCCGTATGGATCGGAATGCTTATCGTGACGATAACGACACGGACCAGCCCGATGCCTACTGGCGCCGGAGGGTGATCACCCTTGTCGCGGGCCTGAGCCTGCTCGGCCTGCTCGCCTGGGGCTTCTCCGGCGGCGGGGGGAAGCCCGCGAGCACGGCGCCGAAGAACTCGCAGGCGTCCGGCATTCTGCCCGCCGCCGCCTACAGTGGCGCCCCGGCGTCACCGTCGCCCACGGCCGGCGGGTCCGGGGCCGCGCTGGCCAGCCCGGCGGCCAGCCTGCCTTTTCCCTCGGTCACCCCGTCCTCCGGCGCGGGCCGGTCCGGGAGCGGCACGACCGCTGGCAAGCCCGCCGCCAGCGGGCCGGCGGCCGGCCCGGCCGGCCGGGCCGGCGCCAGCAACGCCCCCCCGGCCGCGGCATCCGGCGGCGTAGAGCCGGGAGGAGGCTGCTCGCCCGGCGCGGTGGTGCTCAGCCTGTTCAGCACCAGGCCGGATTACTACGCCGGGCAGTATCCCGTGTTCGACATCTACGCCGTCTCTACCGCGTCCCGTGCCTGTTCCTTCGATGTCAGTCCCGCCCGGCTGCACGTGGTCGTCATGTCGTCGGGCCGCGTCATCTGGGATTCGGCCGACTGCACGCGCGGCGAGCCGAACCGGGTCGCCGAGCTCAGCCGCGGCGTCCCGGCGCAGGAGTCGGTCACCTGGAACCGCACCATCAGCCTCCCGGGCTGCGTCACGCTGGCGTCGGCGGCACGCCCCGGCACCTATCAGGTGCAGGCCAGGGACGCCACCGCGGGCAGCCCGGTCCGGACCTTCCGGCTCGCGCGCTTAACGCAGGTGCGCTTACCGCCGAAGTGCTTTCCGCCGACGCGCTTACCGCAGGTCGGTCCCCAGGACGGCGGAGAGCGCCTGGCGGATGTCCTCCACCTCCTGCACCTTCATGAGGTGGGAAAGACCGTCGGCGCGCTCCAGGGGCGCTCCCGAGGCCATCGGGACGATGACGCGGCGGAAGCCCATCCGCTCGGCCTCGGCCAGCCGGCGCGGCAGGCCGGCCACCCGGCGGACCTCGCCGGCCAGGCCGACCTCACCGATGGCCACCACGCCGTGCGGCACGCTCAGGTTCGCGGCCGAACTGGCCAGGGCGACCGCCACGGCCAGGTCCACCGAGGGCTCGGTCAGGCGGACACCGCCGACCGTCGCCGCGTACACGTCCTGCCTGCCGAGCTTGAGCCCGGCCCGGCGCTGCAGGACCGCGAGCACCATGCCGACCCTGGAGCCGTCGAGCCCGGACGTGGTGCGGCGCGGTATCTCGAGCACGGAGGTGCCCACCAGCGCCTGCACCTCCGCGGGCAGCGGCCTGCGCCCCTCAAGCGTGATCGTCACGCAGGTGCCAGGCACCGGCTCGCGGTGCTGAGACACGAAAAGACCGCTCGGGTCCGGCAGGCCGATGAGGCCGTACTCGCCCAGGTCGAAGCAGCCGACCTCATCGGTCGGCCCGTACCTGTTCTTCACCGCCCGCACCATGCGCAACTGCGAATGCCGGTCGCCGTCGAAATGCAGCACCACGTCGACGATATGCTCAAGCGCCCGCGGGCCGGCCACCGAGCCGTCCTTGGTCACGTGCCCGACCAGGATGGTCGTCAGCGACCGCTCCTTGGCCACCGCGGTCAGCGCCGCCGCCACCTCCCGGACCTGGGTCACCCCGCCCGGCACCCCCTCCACCCCGGCGGCGGCGATCGTCTGGACCGAGTCGATGATCAGCAGCCTGGGCTGCACCTGATCGACGTGCCCGAGCACGACGTCGAGATCGGTCTCCGCGGCCAGGAAGAGCTGGTCGCTGACCGCGCCGATCCGGTCCGCGCGCAGCCGCACCTGGGCGGCGGACTCTTCGCCGGTGACGTAGAGCACCGGCCCTGACTCCGCGACCAGCGCGCCCGCCTCGAGCAGCAGCGTCGACTTGCCCACGCCCGGCTCGCCCGCCAGCAGCAGGACCGCGCCGGGCACCAGCCCGCCGCCGAGCACTCGGTCAAGCTCATCCAGGCCAGTAGGCCGCGCGGTGGCGTCGGTCGCGTCGACCTGGCCGATGGGGAGCGCGGGGGTGGCGGCCGGGGCCGCGCTGCGGTGGGAGACCGCCCGGATCCCCGCTCTGGCCAGCCGGGGCACCCCGGCCTCCTGGACCGTGCCCCAGGCTTGGCACTCTCCGCACCGCCCGCTCCACTTGGCGGACTGCCAGCCGCACTCGGTGCAGCGGAAGCCGGACGTCCCCGCCGGTGACTTAGCCATGGCCCGCACCTTAGCGGTCACCTCTGACAATCTCAGTAAGCTGGAACCGAACCGACGGAGGGAGTCAGCCAGTGAGCGGCGAGGCGAAGGTACCCGGTCCGCCGGTCGCCCTGTCTACCTCCTCGGTCTATCCGGAACGCACGCCCGACGCCTTCGAGATGGCCGCGCGGCTCGGCTATGACGGGATCGAGGTGATGGTCTACACCGATCCGGTGAGCCAGGACGCCGACGTGCTGCGCAGGCTCCGCGACTACCACCAGGTCCCCATCCTGTCGGTGCACGCGCCGAGCCTGCTGCTTACCCAGCGGGTGTGGGGCCGCGACCCGTGGGAGAAGCTGCGGCGCGCCAACGAACTTGCCGAGCGCGTCGGCGCCCGGGTGGTCGTCTTGCACCCGCCGTTCCGCTGGCAGCGCGAGTACGTCCGCGGGTTCGAGAAGGGCCTGGCCGCGATGGCCGAGGAAACCGATGTCGTCTTCACGGTGGAGAACATGTACCCGCTCCGGGCCGGCGGCAGCGAGGTGGTGCCCTATGCCCCGCACTGGGATCCGACGGCGTTCGACGTCCCGCATATCACGCTGGACCTCTCGCACACTGCCGCCTCGGGTTCCGACGCGCTGGTCATGGCGGCCGAGCTCGGCGGCCGCCTGGCCCACGTGCATCTGGCCGACGGCACCGGAGCGCCCGTCGGGCCGGTTCCCGACGAGCACCTGGTGCCCGGCCGCGGCGGCCAGCCCTGCGCCGAGTTGCTCGGCCTGCTCACCTCGACCGGGTACCACGGCGTGGTGGTGGTCGAAGTGAAGACCAACCGGGCGCCGACCAGGGAGGACCGGGTCGCGGACCTGGCGGAGTCACTGGCGTTCGCCCGCAAGCACCTGGCCGTGGCCGCAGGCCAGGCTAGCTGAGGGTAGTGTCCCTCCCATGACCGGCCGCACTACGACCCTGATCACGGTGGCCCCGACGGGCGCCGAAGCCGACAAGTCCGCGGTGCCCGCCCTTCCGGTCACCCTGAGCGAGCTGGTCGTCACGGCCAAGGAATGCCAGGCCGCCGGCGCGGCGGTCATCCACGTGCACATCAGGGACGAGGCGGCCCGGCCCACGCTGGACGTGAGCAGGCTCGCCGACACGGTGGCGGCGCTGCGGGAGGGCACCGACCTCATCGTCCAGCTGTCCACCGGCGGCGCGGTGACCGACAGCTTCGCCAGCCGGCTGGCCGTCCTGGACGCCGCGCCGGATGCCTGCTCGCTGACCTGCGGCACGGTTAACTTCGGCGACGACGTGTTCGCCAACCCCTGGCCGTTCATCAAGGACCTGTACCAGCTGACCCAGGAGCGGCAGGTCGTGCCGGAGTTCGAGCTGTTCGACCTCGGGCAGGTGGCGACGCTGCACCGGCTGCTCGGCGAGTTCGGGCCGCCGGCCGGCGGCCACGTGCACTGCGACCTGGTGATGGGCGTGCCTGGCGGGATGCCGGGCGACGTGGCCACGCTGACCGCCGCCGTGGCGGCGCTGCCCGCGGGCGCGACCTGGTCGGCCACCGGGATCGGCCGGACCACGCTGCCAGTGATGCTCGGGGCGCTCGGGGCCGGCGGTCACCTGCGGGTCGGCATGGAGGACACCCTGACGCTTGCCCGCGGCCGTCCCGTCGCCCGCAACGCCGAACTGGTGGAGCGAGCCGCCGAGCTGGCCAGGATCGCGCAGCGGCCGCCCATGCCACCCGCCGACGCGCGTGCCTTCCTCGCCATCAGCGACCGCCCCGCCTAAGCCACCCACCGCATCCCGCCCGGTCATGGTTGTGGCAACCTACCCCGAAGAGTGACTAGGCTGCCACAACCATGCCATCCCGTGGCGGGAGATATGGGCGAAATGCCGGAATTACGCGCCGGGATGCAGGCGCTTGCTGATGGTTTGCAGTTGCAAGCGGGCAGTGGCAGACTGGGGGCATGCGTAACGTGACAGTGAACTCGATCGGCGAGTACATCCGGGAGCAGCGGGAGCAGGCGAAGATCTCGATGCGTCAGCTGGCTCAGTCGGCCGGGGTGTCCAACCCCTACCTGAGCCAGATCGAGCGCGGCCTGCGCAAGCCGAGCGCGGACATCCTCCAGCAGATCGCCAAGGGGCTGCGCATCTCCGCGGAAGCGCTCTACGTGCAGGCCGGGATCCTCGAGGACAGGCCGGCGGATTCGGGGGTCCGTTCCGCCCTGCTGGCCGACCCGCAGCTTTCCGAGCGGCAGAAGCAGGTGCTCATCGAGATCTACGAGTCGTTCCGCCGGGAGAACGCGGCCGCCGAGGGCGCCGAGGCGACGGCAGACGCCCCGACCGCCCCGGACGAACTGGCCGTCGGGGCGCCAGGCGCGGAAGCAGATGCGCTGGAAGCAGCGGCCATGGAAGTCGCCGCCGCGGAAGCCGCGGCGGCCGAGGCGTACCCTGCGGAAGCCGAAAAGCGAGCCGCGGAAGCAGGAGCGCACGCCGCGGAGACATCGGACCCCGCAGGCCGTTCCGCCGATTAGACCAGACAGTCCCTCCGATTAGGTAGCGTGATCTCCGTGTTTGGTGCGTACACCCCGCTCAGGGACTTTTTCCTGGCCCTCGGCCTCGCGGCCTTCCTCGTCGAGGCGTGGGCCTTCATAGACGCCATCACCAGGCCCGGAAAGGCCTTCGTGGCCACCGGTAAGCAGACCAAGCCGCTGTGGCTGATCATCCTCGGCGTGGCCGCCGTGGTCGGGCTGGCCGGGGCGGTGTACGGCGTGGGCCCGACCTCGATCCTGCCCGTCGCGGCGTTCGTCGCGGCGGCCGTCTACCTGGCCGACGTGCGGCCCAAGGTGAAGGACTTCCCCCGCGGCGGAGGAACCAGCTCGGGTCCGTACGGTCCCTGGTAACCGCGGCGCCGCTTAGACGATCAGCAGTGTGATCGGCGCCGCCACCAGCAGGACCGCGGCGAGGCAGATCGCGGCGACCGCCGCGGCGGGCAGCGGCTGCACCGGCTGAAGCAGGCGGGCGACCCTGGCGGCTACCTCGCCTTCGCCGACGGCGAGCGCGCCCGCGGGCGCCGGGCAGGCCCCGGCCGTGCCGAAACGAACCAGGGCGGACACGAGCTCGCGCGTGGGCCGGCCCCGCAGCGCGCGGTCGTCGGCGAGCATCTCGATTAGCAGCGCCACCGCGCGTTGGGCGTCCGTGCAGGTGGCGGACCTGGGGAAGGCGCGCCGCAACGCGGTGAACGGCAGCAGCACGAGGTCATGCCGCTCGCGCAGGTGAGCACGCTCGTGCGCGAGCACGGCCGCCAGCTCGCCGCGGCCGAGCAGCTCGAGGGTGCCGACGCTGACGACGATCTGTGACCGCAGCCCGGGCAGGCAGTACGCGGCCGCGTTGGGATAGTCGACCACGAGTGCGCCCGGCACCTTCGGGTCGCCGTGGGCGAGCAGCGTGAGCAGGGCCCGCTGCCGCCGCCTGGCCTGCAACGCCGCCATCGACGCGGCGACGAGCACCCAGCACAGCGACGCGAACAGGGCCAGCCCGGCGACCAGGCAGGTCAGCCGGACCGTGCCGACGATCGTCGGCATGGTGCCGGCCGCGCCGAACGGGCTGGTCAGCCGGAACACGCCGCCCGCCCGGAACAGGGCGCCTATCCGCAGGGCCGAGCGCACCACGCCCGCGCTGCTGGCTGGCACGGCCAGGCCGATCAGCGTGCCGACGGCGGCCAGGCCTGAGGCCAGGCCCAGGGCCTGCCACAGCAAGATGGCCGCGGCAGGCGACCGCCGCGGCCAGCTGGCTTGAACCAATGCCGAAGCTCCGAGCGCGCTCCCGATGGCGACTACGGCAAGGAGCGCCGCATCAACCAGTCCCGTCATCTCCCTCGCCGCTACCTTCGATTACTTCCAGGGCGTCGCGCAACACGTCGGCCTCGACGCCAGATACGGACTGTGCGAACCGCGTCAATGCCGCCGTCCGGTCACCGGTTTGATCCAGCGCGGTCAGCATGAGCTCGGTTACGTAGGTCTCGCGGGTAGCGGCGGGGCAGTAACGCCAGGCGCGCCCATCGCGCTCCCGTCTGGCGAAGCCCTTTTTCGCGAGCCTGTCGAGCACCGTCATAACGGTGGTGTGAGCTAGATTACGCTCGGTCAGCCTAGCACTGACCTCGCGCACGGTGAGAGATGTTGCTGTTTCCCAGAGCACGTCCATGATGGCGCGCTCAAGATCACCCAACCGGTTCACGGTCGTCAATGTACCCGTAATGCGGACCATGCAATAGGAAGGACGGCATGCGGATCGCTCGGCGGCTAACCCTCGGGATCGGCGAAGCGGGCGAACGCCCGCAGGTTGGCCAGGGATTCGCCGCGTTTGGCCCGCCAGGCCCACTCCCGGCGGATCGCGGAGGCGAAGCCGAGCTCGAGCGCCGTGTCGAAGTTGTCGTCGGAGTAGCTGAGCACGCAGCCGAGCAGCTGGTCGATCTCCGCGGTCGAGACCGCGCTGAGCGGTAGCCGCCCGGTCAGGTAGACGTCGCCCACCGGGTCCAGGGTGAAGTGGACCCCGTACATGCGGCCGTTGCGTTCGAGCAGGAAGCGGTAGAAGGCCTCGTGGTTCTCGTCGGGCTGGCGGCAGAAGAACGCTTCCACGCCCAGGCTGTGCGCGCCGACGACCAGCCAGGTCATGGTGGCCAGCTTGTGCTGGCCCTCGAGCCTGACCAGGTAAGCGCCTGGCCGGGGGTTCTCGTACGGCAGGCCGAGCTCGGCCAGCGCCGCTTCGATGGCGGCCGCGGGGGCCGCGGAATCGTCGGTCATGCGCGTACGGTCGCGGCGGCCTCGTCCATGGCACCGGTATACACGTCGATCAGCCGGTCCGCCGTCGCGGGCCAGCCGAACGCGGATGCGTGCGCCAGCGCGCCGCGCGACAGCTCCGCGAGCCGCCCGGGTGCGGCGACCAGCTTGTCGAGCACCCGCGCATAGGCGACGGGATCGTGCCCGTCCACCAGGATGCCGGAGAAACCGTCCCTGACCGCGGTGCGTAGCCCGCCGACCGCGGCGGCGACCACCGGGGTCCCGCAGGCCTGAGCCTCGAGCGCGACCAGCCCGAACGATTCCGAGTGCGACGGCACCAGCACGACCGTCGCGGCCCGGTACCAGTCGGCCAGCTCCCGCTGCGGGCAGGGCGGCTCGAGCCGGACGCAGCCGGACATGCCCAGCTGGGCCGCGAGGCCCTCCAGCCGGCCGGGGGCGCCGACCTCGGACCCGCTCGGCCCGCCCACGAAGACCAGCACCAGCCGGCCCGCCAGCGCCGGGGCGGACCTCAGCAGCTCGGCCGCGGCCCGCAGCACGATGTCGGGGCCCTTCAGCGGCTGGATCCGGCCCGCGAAGACCAGCACCACCGCGTCGGCGGGCAGTCCCAGCCGGCGGCGCGCCGCCTCGGCCGGACCGGGCCGGAACACGGACAGGTCCACGCCCGGGCTGACCGTCTCGACCCGCCAGGGGCTGGCGCCGTACAGCTCGATCAGCTGGCGCGCCTCTTCCGTGGTGTTGGCGACCAGGCGGTCGGCGGCCGCCACGACCTCGCCCTCGCCGCGGATCCGGACCGCGGGCTCGGCGCAGTCGCCGGCCGCCAGGGCCAGGTTCTTGACCTTGCCCAGGGTGTGCATGGACTGGATGAGGGGTACCCCCCAGCGCTCCTTGGCCACGGCCGCAACCTGGCCGGACAGCCAGTAGTGCGCGTGTACCAGGTCATAGCGGCCGGGCGCGTAGGCGGCCTCGGTGCGCAGCACCCCGAAGGTGAACGGGCAGATCTGGCTGGGCAGGGCGTTCTTGTCGAGTTCCTCGAACGGGCCGGCCACCACGTTGCGGACGAGCACGCCGGGTACCAGCTCCACCGCGGCGGGCGAATCGGGACAGACCGCGCGGGTGAAGATCTCGACCTCGATGCCGCGGCTGGCCAGCTGCTTGGCCACCTCGACCACGTAGACGTTGAGGCCGCCCGCGTCGCCGGTCCCCGGCTGGTCGAGCGGCGAGGTGTGCACGCTGATGGTCGCGATCCGCCGGGGGGCGACCCGTCGTCGGGCGCGACTCAGCACTTCATGCACGTTCATAAGCAACCCCGGCAGGCCGCAGGCTGTTCCCAGGCTAGGCTTTGCGGCATGAGCAGGAGACACAGCATGAGGACGCTGGTGCTGCTTCGTCACGGCGAGAGCGAATGGAACTCCAAGGGCCTGTTCACCGGGTGGGTGGACGTCGGGCTGTCCGCGACCGGGGCGCAGGAGGCCGGATGCGGGGGCAAGCTGCTCGCCCAGTCGGGCCTGCGCCCAGGCGTGGTGCATACCTCGGTGCTGACCCGGGCCATCCAGACGGCCAACATCGCGCTGGAGGAGGCGGGCCTGCTCTGGCTGCCCGTGCGCCGGTCCTGGCGGCTGAACGAGCGGCACTACGGCGCGCTGCAGGGCAAGGACAAGGCCAGGACCAGGCAGGAGTTCGGCGACGAGCAGTTCATGCTGTGGCGCCGCTCCTACGACGTGCCGCCGCCGCCGATCGCCGACGACGATCCCCTTTCCCAGGCCGGCGACGTCAGGTACGCGGCCCTGCCGCCGGAGGCCAGGCCGCGGACCGAGTGCCTGAAGGACGTCGTGGTGCGCCTGCTGCCCTACTGGTATGACGCCATCGTGCCGGACTTCGGCCCGGACGGGACGGTGCTGATCGTGGCGCACGGGAACTCGCTGCGTGCGCTGGTCAAGCACCTGGACGGGATCGGCGACGCCGCCATCGCGGAGCTGAACATCCCGACCGGCATCCCGCTGGTCTACGAGCTCGACGACGCCTTCAGGCCGGTGACCGCGGGCGGCCGGTACCTGGACCCGGATGCCGCCGCGGAAGCGGCCGAGGCGGTCAGGAACCAGGGCCGCTAGGCCCAGCAAGGGGGGCCGAGGGGGCCAGGGGGGTACGGGGGGATGGCATCCCCCCGTGACCGGGGGGTTCCGGGGGGTCGTCCCCCCGGGCCAGCACTGCTCGCCAGGCCGATAGACGGTAAATCCGGCATTACAGGATGTTTACCATCAAGTGAACAACCTTCGAATATCGCCCGGTGAGTCCTGCCGAGCTGTTTTCTCAGGGCGGCTACGGCATACCATTAGGCATGTGAGTCTTCACTGGTCACCGCGCTGGCCTGCGCCGATTACGGAGAACGCGTGGCCATAAGAACCAGGCCCGGCGCGACCGCGCGCCAGGCACGCGGCTCCCAGCTGCGGGCGGCCCAGCAGCCCGCCAGGCTGCCGCCGGGCATCGCCTCGGTGCTCTCCGTACTCTCCTCCTCGGCCGTAGTCGTCGACAGCAACGACAGGGTGCTGCGGGCGAGCGCGGCGGCCCGCGCGTTCGGGCTGGTCAAGGGCGATCGCCTGATGGTCAGCGAACTGGCCGCGCTGGCCCGCCAGGTGCGCAGGGACGGCGAGATCAGGGAGGGCGAGTTCGAGGTCCCGGTGCCGAGGTTCGGCGGCCGGACCACGAGCTTCGCGGTCCGGGTGGCGCCGCTCGGCGGTGCCGTCGGCGGCGGCGGGCTCGTGCTCGTGCTCGCCGAGGATCAGACGGAGAGCCGGCGGGTGGAGGAGGTCAGGCGGGACTTCGTCGCCAACACCAGCCACGAGCTCAAGACGCCGGTGGGCGCCCTGGCGCTGCTGGCCGAGACGATCGAGGACGCCGCCGACGACGCCGAGGCGGTGCGCAGGTTCGCGGGCAAGATGCGGCAGGAGGCGCAGCGGCTGACCAACCTGGTCCAGGATCTCATCACGCTGTCCAGGATCCAGGCCGCGGAGCCGGTTCCCGACCCGCGTTCGGTCGACCTCGACGCGGTGGTCGCCGAGGCCGTGGACCGCTGCCGGATGAAGGCGAACGCGCGCGGCATCACGCTCGCGTCGGTCGGCAGCCGCGGCCTGTCCGTGCTCGGCGACGAGGACCTGCTGGTCACCGCGCTGCGCAACCTGCTGGAGAACGCCGTGGCCTACAGCCCCGAGCGGACCCGCGTGGTCATCAGCACCAAGAAGGCCGGCGACGGCAACGCCGAGCTGAGCGTGGCCGACCAGGGCATCGGCATCCCCGAGCGCGACCTGGAGCGGATCTTCGAGCGCTTCTACCGGGTCGATCCGGCGCGTTCGCGCGCGACCGGCGGCACCGGCCTCGGGCTGGCCATCGTCAAGCACGTGATGGCGGCTCACAACGGCAAGGTCACGGTGCGCAGTGTCGAGGGCGCCGGGTCCACCTTCTCTCTGTTCATACCGCTGCGGAGCGAGCATGTCAGCACTGGCGCTGCGTGAGCCCCCGAAGCCGCCAAGAATCCACAAGCACCGGTAGAGCCCAGGAGGGACTCAAGTGACACGCGTGCTGGTAGTTGAGGATGAGGACTCATTCAGCGACGCCATCTCGTACTTGCTGCGCAAGGAAGGGTTCGAGGTCGCCATCTGCTCGACCGGCCCTGACGCGCTTGACACGTTCGACCGGACCGGCGCCGACCTGGTCCTGCTCGACCTGATGCTGCCGGGCCTGCCGGGCAGCGAGGTGTGCCGGTCGCTGCGGGAGAAGTCCAACGTGCCGGTGATCATGCTGACCGCCAAGGACAGTGAGATCGACAAGGTGGTCGGGCTGGAGCTCGGCGCCGATGACTACGTGACCAAGCCCTTCTCGTCCCGTGAGCTCGTCGCCCGGATGCGCGCGGTGCTCAGGCGCCGCGGCGAGCCCGACGACGTGGCCGAGTCGGCCCTGGAGTCCGGGCCGGTGCGGATGGACGTGGACCGGCACGTGGTCACCGTCCGCGGCGGCACGGTGCAGCTGCCGCTGAAGGAATTCGAGCTGCTCCAGGTGCTGTTGCGCAACGCGGACCGGGTGCTGACCAGGATGCAGCTCATCGACCGGGTCTGGGGCGCCGACTACGTGGGCGACACCAAGACGCTGGACGTGCACATCAAGCGGCTGCGGGCGAAGATCGAGGTCGACCCCGCCCGGCCGCAGCATATAGTGACGGTGCGCGGCCTAGGCTACAAGTTCGAGTCGGTGGCCTGAGAAGGTAAAACCCAGTCCGTTCGGAATTAAAAGATCTTTGTCCCGAACGGACCGGGTGCGTGCGGACCTGTCCGGCTACGGCGTGGCCGATGGGCGCGCGGATGCGCGGGCTGATACCGAGCCCGACGGCGTGGGCCTCGCGTGGGCCTTGGGCTTGACCGACGGCGTGGGCTTGGGATCGGGCGGCGGGGAGTAGGTCGCGTAGTAGTAGGCGCGCGGCTCGACCGGCACGTCGAGCGTGACCAGCCCGGCGCTGGCAAAGCTGAGGATCAGCTGGACCGTCTGCCCGCCGCTGAGCGGAGTGCTCAGGCCGGTGAGCACGATCTTGGGCACCGGGCCGCTCAGGTCGACCAGCGCCTGCTGCGGCAGGTCGACCGAACCGCCGGCCACCTTCACCGAGGACGCGGCGCCCGGAGCGCTGATCGAAACCAGCCGGTCGCCATTCTGCGCTTCGAGCGCGAGGAACACCCCGGCCCGGCCGCCGGCCGGCAGCTCGGAGTTGAGCCCGGGCCCGAGCACGAACGCGTTGTCGATGGTGATGCCGTTGACCATGGTGGTCGCCCCGTTGGCGGCCGGGTGGAAGGTCAGCGTGGGCGCGTTGAAGCCGGCCTCGCATCCGGCGAGCGCCGGCATCAGCACGGCTATGGCGCCGAGAAGCAGGCGGCGGGTCCAGCGCGTCACCTTAACGGCCTCCTCAATTTACTCCCGTCGGACGGAAGAAAATCGTAGCGGTCCTGCCGCCGCCGGTTAACGCGGGGTCTTACCGGACTGCGGGGGTGCTGGAGGCCGACGCGCGGCCGGAGGGGTTCGGCCGGGTCGGCGCGGCTGACGGGCGCGGTGAGCGGCTGGCCCTGCTGGTGGTGGAAGGGCTGGTCGTGGCCCTGCCGGTCGTCGCGGGGCCGGCCTTCGACGGCCGGGCCGCGGCGGAAGCCGAGGCGCTCGACCGGAGCGCGGTCGGCCACACGTTCGTCGCCGCCGTGGTCGGCCGGGGTTTCTGCTCGGCGGGCGACGTCGCCGGGCTGAACGTGGCCACCGACAGCATCGCGCCTGCCACCAGGCACACGGCCAGGATGCTCGCCAGCAGCGGCATGACGGTCCCGTGCCCGGCGAAGGGTCCCGCCAGCCGCCGGAGCCGGTTGCGGCGCCGTTTCGCGCGCAGCTCCCGGTGATAGGCCAGCACCTCACGGTCGAGCTCACGCGCGTCATCCGGGATCTGGATGTCGAGCGGAGGCTCGTCCCACCCTGATCCGCCGCCAGGATTCACCGTCACCTCCGGCGCGAATTGGACCCTAGACATCCAGTATGCCTGGGGGGTCCAAGGGGGGTCCGGGGGGATGGGTTCCCCCGGGAGCGGGGGGTTCCGGGGGGTCGCCCCCCCGGGCCAGCAGGGCCAACACCGCGCGTCGATCGATAAGATGTCGGGCCCTTTCAGCTGGCTCGGGTAGACTATGCAGAACGCTGTAAGCCCTCGAGTGGCCGTGTCGTCTTGCCACGGCCAGCTTCAGCGGAAGGGGTACTTGCCACATGTCTTTCAAGGTCGGCGATACCGTCGTCTATCCTCACCACGGGGCTGCTCGCATCGAAGCGGTCGAGACTCGCACCATTAAGGGCGAGGATAGGACCTATCTGGTCCTCAAGGTCGACAAGGGCGACCTGACCGTACGCGTTCCCGCGGACAATGCCGAGTTGGTGGGCGTTCGTGATGTCGTAGGCGCCGAAGGGCTTGAGCGGGTGTTCGAGGTGCTCCGCGCGCCGCACACAGAAGAGCCGACGAACTGGTCCAGGCGGTACAAGGCCAACCTGGAGAAGCTGGCTTCCGGTGACGTCAACAAGGTGGCCGAGGTCGTCCGGGACCTATGGCGGCGGGACAAGGAACGCGGCCTGTCCGCGGGCGAGAAGCGCATGCTCGCGAAGGCGCGGCAGATCCTGGTGAGCGAACTGGCGCTGGCCGAGAAGACCAACGAGGACAAGGCCGAGGCGCTGCTCGACGAGGTCCTGGCGACCTGAGCCGTGCCTCATCCGGTGCCTCGGGTGGGGGTCGGAGTCGACGTACACCCGCTGACCGCTTCGCGTGAGCTATACCTGGTCGGCTTGCTGTGGCCGGGCGAGGCGGGCCTCGACGGCCATTCGGACGGAGACGTGGCGTCGCACGCCGTCTGTACCGCGTTGCTGTCGGCGGCCGGGCTCGGCGATCTCGGCGAGAACTTCGGCACGTCCCGGCCCGAGTGGGCGGGCGCGTCGGGTATCTCCCTGCTGCGCGAGACGTTCCGGCTGGTCAGCGAGGCGGGGTTCGTCATCGGCAACGTCGCGGTGCAGGTGGTAGGGAACCGGCCGCGGGTCGCGCCGCGTCGCGCCGAGGCGGAGAAGGTGATGGGCGAGGCGCTGTCCGGCGCTTCGGTCAGCGTGTCCGCTACCACGACCGACGGGCTCGGCCTGACCGGGCGGGGCGAGGGCATCGCCGCGATCGCCACCGCGCTGCTGATGCCCGCTGGCTGATGCGGACTGGGCCAGCGCCCTCCGGATACCCACCGTATCCCTTAGCCTTGTCAACGTGACGTTGCACCTTCATGACACCGCCGCCCGCGCGGTGCGCGAGTTCACGCCGCTCACGCCGGGGGAGGCGTCGGTGTACTTGTGCGGCGCCACCGTGCAGGCGCCGCCGCACATCGGCCACCTGAGGTCGGCGGTGTGCTTCGACGTCCTGATCCGCTGGCTCGAGGCGAGCGGATACCGGGTGACCTTCTGCCGCAACGTCACCGACGTCGAGGACAAGATCCTGCGCACCGCGCAGCGCGAGGGCGTCCCGCCCTGGATCGTGGCCGAACGGAACCAGCGCGCGTTCACCTGGGCCTACGACGCGGTCGGCGGCCGGCCGCCGGACATCGAGCCGCGCGCCACCGGGCACATCCCGGAGATGATCGTGCTGATCCGCCGCCTGATCGAGCGCGGCCACGCCTACCCGGCCGGCGGGGACGTGTACTTCGACGTGCGCTCCTACGACGGCTACGGCGCGCTGTCCGGCCAGCGGCTCGACCAGATGCGGCCCGCGGAGGACGCCGACGACGGCGGCGCCAAGCGCGACCCGCGCGATTTCACGCTGTGGAAGGCCGCCAAGCCAGGCGAGCCCTACTGGGAGACCCCGTGGGGATCCGGCCGGCCGGGCTGGCACCTGGAATGCTCGGCCATGGCGACCAAGTACCTCGGGCCCGCCTTCGACATCCACGGCGGCGGGATGGACCTGATCTTCCCCCACCACGAGAACGAGATCGCGCAGTCCCGCGCGGCTGGTGACGGCTTCGCGCGGTACTGGCTGCACAACGGGCTGCTCGGGCTGGCCGGGGAGAAGATGAGCAAGTCGCTGGGCAACTCGCTGCTCGTCACCGATGTGCTGACCCGGGTACGGCCCGCCGAGCTTCGCTACTACCTGGTCCAGGCGCACTACCGGTCGCTGCTCGAGTTCTCCGAGGACGCGCTGGACGAGGCGGTCGCCGCGTACCAGCGGATCGAGCGTTTCGTGATCCGGGCCAGCGAGGTGCTCGGCCGCCTCGGGATGGACTACGGTAAGGGCTCCTCAGCAGGCCCAGGCGACGACGAGCCGCTTGGGCTGCCGGTGTCGTTCCGTTCGGCCATGGACGAGGACCTGGCCGTCCCCGCGGCCCTGGCGGCGGTGCACGCCTGCGTCAGGGACGGCAACCAGGCACTGGCCGCGTCGGACAAGGCGGGCGCCCGCGCCAGCCTGGTCCGGCTCAGGGCGATGCTGGACGTGCTCGGCCTCGACCCGCTCGCGCCGCACTGGTCGGGTTCGGCGGGCGGGCCGGGGTCCGGCGACCGGCTGCGGGAAGTGGTCGGGTCGCTGGTGAAGCTGAGCCTGCAGCAGCGGGACGCGGCCCGGGCCCGCCGGGACTACGCGACCGCGGACGCGATTAGGGACGGCCTTGAGGAGATCGGCGTCGTCGTCGAGGACACTCCTGAAGGCCCGCGATGGGAGCTGAAGCGTTGAGCGGAGCCGGGAGCTCGCGATCTGGCCGTTCTGGTGCCGGTCGTTCTGGTGCTGGGCGTTCTGATGCTGGCCGGGCCGGGGCGGGTGGGGCCGGGACCGGTCGTCCCGGGTCCGGCCGGACGAAGTCGGGCAAGCCGCGGCCGGGCACGGGCGGCCAGGGCAGGCGCAAGCTGGAGGGTAAGGGTCCGACCCCGCCCGCGGTCATGCGGCCGGGTCACCCGGCGCAGCGGCGCGCGGCGGCCCCCCCGGCCTCGGGGCGCGCGGCGGCCGCCCCGGCCTCGGGGCGCGCGGCGGCCGCCCCGGCCTCGGGGCGCGCGGCGGCCGCCCCGGCCTCGGGTGGGTCGCGTGGCCGGCGTCAGGACGACGGTCCGGCTTCGTCCTTCGTGTCGTCCGGCCCGTCCGCGCGTGCGCAGCGCGGCGCCGGGGATGCGGCCGAGTTCGTCGCCGGGCGTAACGCGGTGGTCGAGTCGCTGCGGGCCACCGTGCCCTCGGCGGTCCTGTACGTCGGCGCCCGCGTGCAGCACGACGAGCGGATCAGCGAGGCCATCAAGCTGGCCGCCGACCGCGGCGTGCCCGTGCTCGAGGCCGGTGCCGCCGAGCTGGACCGGCTCACCGGCGGTGCGCTGCACCAAGGGCTGGCCCTGCGGGTGCGTCCCTACGACTACGCGCATCCCGACGACCTGCTGGCCCGGGCTACCGCCGCCGGGCAGCTGCCGCTGATCGTCGCCCTGGACGGCGTCACGGACCCGCGCAACCTGGGTGCGGTGGTGCGGTCGGCGGCTGCGTTCGGCGCGCACGGGGTGGTGGTCCCGGCCCGCCGCGGCGCCGGCGTCACGGCGGGCGCCTGGAAGGCGTCGGCGGGCGCGCTGGCCCGCGTCCCGGTGGCCCGCGCGGCCAACCTGGCCCGCGCCCTGCAGTCCTACCGGGACGCCGGGGTCTTCGTGGCCGGCCTGGACGCGGCCGGGGAGACCGAGATCCGCGACCTGGAGCTGGCTACCGCCCCGCTGGTCCTGGTCATCGGCTCTGAGGGCCGCGGGCTATCGCGGATCGTGGGACAAGCGTGCGACGTGCTGGTCCGGATCCCGATCGCGGCCCGCACGGAGTCGCTCAACGCCGGGGTGGCCGCGGGCATCGCGCTGTACGAGATAGCCGCGATCCGATCTCGTGCCGCCGGGGCCGAAGCTACCGGATAACCGGGACCGATTCTCCTGGCCAGCGCGGCGCGCACGGCCTCGCGCCGCTACGCGTTCAGGTACGCGGCTCCCAGCTGAAGAAGCGGACGGAAAAGAGCAGGCCGCCGAGGCCCCAGGCGGCGACGACCAGCACATCGGTCCAGTGAAACGGGGTGCCCAGGAAGCCGGCCTGCATGCCTTCGGCGAAATGCCGGACCGGGAATATCCGGGCGATCCATACGATCCAGGCGGGCGCGTTGCTGCCGAGCGGGATAAAGATCCCGGACAGGAACAGCAGCGGCAGGATCGACGCGTTGACGATCGCCGGCGAGGCATCGGCGTTCGGGATGACCGAGGCGATAGCGAAGCCGAGCGCGCAGAAGCTGGCCGCCCCGACCACCAGCATGACGAGGAACCGGAGCAACGTGACGCCGGTAGGGATATCGGCGCTGTAGAGGACCCGGCCGAAGGCGGCGGTGATCACTACCAGCACGATGGCGACGAACAGCGCGTGCACCATCCGCGCGCCAAGAAAGATCGCGCTCGGCAGCGGCGTGCCGTTCATGCGCTTCAGGACTCCTGTATCGCGCTGGAAGGACACGCTGATCGCGATGTTGGTATAACAGGCCGAGATCACCGCGAAGGATGCCATCGCGGCCACGTAGTACGTGGAGGTGTTCACCACCTTGGCCGCCGAGATGCGCACCGTGCCGTGACCGAGCAGCGCGGTGGTCAGATCGTCGGGTACCAGTTCGGTCAGCCCGTCCGGCCCGGGCGGCGCGGTGAGGTCAGCGGGCGGTGCCACGCCGTCGGTCAGCCGGTAGCGGATCCGGGCCCTGGCCCGCTCGCGATTCCCGATGGTGGCCGGCGACCCTTCCGCGACGATCAGGCCGTTGCTGATCACCGCGACCCGGTCGGCCAGGTACTGCGCCTCGTCCATGTAGTGCGTGGTCAGCAGGACCGTCTTGCCGAGAGCCGCCAGGTTCCTGATGACCTCCCACGCCTCGTGCCGGGCTGAGGGATCGAATCCGGTCGTGGGCTCGTCGAGGAACAGCAGGTCCGGGTTGCCGGCCAGGGCGATGGCGACGTCCAGCCGCCGCTGCTGTCCGCCGGACAGCTTCAGCACCCGGGTATCACGCTTTGCCTCGAGGCCGACCAGCTCGATCACCTCGTCCACCGGGCGAGGCCGCGGGTAGAACCCCGCGTACATCGCGACGGTCTCCGACACGGTGAGGTAGCGGTCCATCCCGCTCGACTGCAGGACGATCCCGATCTGGCTCTTCAGCCGTTGCCGCTGCCGGGCCGGGTCATAGCCCAGGACCTTGACCGTGCCGCCGTCGCGTGACCGGTAGCCCTCGAGGATCTCGACGGTGGTGGTCTTCCCGGCACCGTTCGGGCCAAGGAGCGCGAAGATCCGCCCGCGCTCCACGGTGAGATCGATCCCCCGGACCGCGTGCACCCCGCCGTAGGACTTCGCCAGGCCGCGCACCTCGATCGCGGCGCCGCCTGCCTGAACCAGCTCAGCCATGGCACCCATGATCGGGCCGGGAACTGGCCCTTGCCTAGTGCCGAACTTCCCAGGTGCCGGACGGCCCCGCGAGCGCCGCAGAGCCGCGCGGCAACTGATCACACCCGGGGATTTTTCGGGCAGGTGAGCGGATCGGCTACCATGCTCAGAGTCTCCCGCCGGTGTAGCTCAGTTGGCAGAGCAGCCGTCTTGTAAACAACTTGGCTTGCCCCGTCCGGTGGGCTGCTGAGCTGCAAAGATGCTGACAGCGGGGCCGCCGGGCGACCCGGGATCGGCGGCATGGCCACGGCCGACCTCATCCGGCCGGTCGGCGACTGTGGCTGGCCGCGCCGGCCCACTGGGGTCGCCGAGGGGCAGGGCGATCTCCAGGGCGGTGCCCGCACCGGGCGGGCTGTGCAGCGAGAGGCGGCCGCCGAGCGCCTCGACCCGGTCCTTGAGGCCGACGAGGCCGGAGCCGCCGGTGAGGTCGGCGCCGCCGCGGCCGTCGTCGCGGACGCGCACATGCAGGACGCCGCCGCCGGTGGCCACCTCGACCTCGGCGGCGGAGGCGTGCGCGTGCTTGGCCGCGTTGGTCAGCGCCTCGGAGACCGCGTAGTAGGCGGCGATCTCGACCGGCTCGGGCAGCCGCCCCCCGGCCCGCACGGTTAGGTCGACGGGGACGGCGGAGCGGCGGGCCAGCGCCCTCAGCGCCGGGCGCAGTCCGCTCTCGGTGAGGACCGCCGGGTGGAGACCGCGGGCGATCTCGCGCAGCTCCTCCAGCGCGCCGGTCACCTCGGTGACCGCGCCCTCGAGCCGCTGTACCAGCTCGTCGGCCCCGGGTGGCGCCTCCGCCTGCGCGGCCCGCAGTTGCAGGCCGAGGGAGACCAGGCGCTGCTGGGCGCCGTCGTGCAGATCACGCTCGATGCGGCGGCGGGTGGCATCGGCGGTGGCCACGATGCGCGCCCGGGAGGCGGTGAGGGCGGCCTGGGCCTCGGCGTTGGCGATGGCGGTGGCGACCAGCTCGGTGAAGCCGGCCAGCCGCGCCTCGGTGCCCGCGGGCAGCGGCTCCTCCCGCGTGGACACCACGATCATGACGCCCCACAACCGGCCCCCGACGCTGATCGGCACGCCAGCACACGAGCGGATACCCAGCCCGCGGAAGACGTCGGCGGCCGCGCCCGAGGCCTCGGCGCGGCCCGTGCGCGCCGGCCGGTGCGTCTGGAACACCAGCGTGTGCACGTTCCGCCCGCCGAGCTCGAATCGGCTGCCGACGGGGGTCGGCGCGGCGGCGCCGGTGCTGCTCCACACGCCGACGACCGTGGCCGCGTCTTCCGGCTCATACCGGCTCATGACCGTGACGTCGGCGGAGAGCACCCGCCCGACCTCCGCCGTGACCGCGGCGAACACCTCCTCCGGCGACGCCGCCTGGGCCACCAGCGTCGCCACCCGCCGCAGCGCCGCCTGCTCCTCAGCGAACCCGCGCAGCTCCATCCGCGCCTGCGCGTTCGCGATCGCGGTCCCGGCCAGCTCGGTGAAGCCGGCCAGCCGCGCCTCGGTGCCGGCCGGCAGCGGCTCCTCGCCCGTGTGCGCGACGAACATGACGCCCCACAGCCGGCCCCCGACACTGATCGGCACGCCGACCGACCCGCGGAGACCCAGCTCGCGGGCGCCCTCGGCAGCCGGGCCCGAGGCGTCGGCGTAGTCCTCGATCCGCGCCGCCCGGCCCGTCTCGAACACCCGCGTCGTCACGTTCCGGCCCCCCAGGCTCAGCTGGGTGCCGACGGGGAAAGTGCTGCCCCATGCGGCGGCCACCATCATCGCGCCGTCGGGGTCGTACCGGAGCATCGACGCGTGGTGGGCGTGCAGCAGCCGCCCCGCCTCCGCGGTGACCGCGGCGAGCGCCTCCTCCGGCGGCACCGCGCGGCTGACCAGCGTCGCCACCCGCCGCAGCGCCGCCTGCTCCTCGGCGAACCCGCGCAGCTCCATCCGCGCCTGCGCGTTCGCGATCGCGGTCGCGGCCAGCTCGGTGAAGCCGGCCAGCCGCGCCTCGGTGCCGGCCGGCAGCGGCTCCTCGCCCGTGGACGCCACGAACATGACGCCCCACAGCCGGCCCTCGACGCTGATCGGCACGCCGGCCGACGCGCGGAGGCCGAACTTGCGGGCCAGGTCGGCGGCCGGCCCCGAGGTGCCGGCGTAGTCCTCGATCCGCGCCGCCCGGCCCGTCTGGAACACCAGCGTGTGCACATTCCGACCCCGGAGAGTCACCCGGGTGCCGACGGGGAAGGCAGCGCCGGTGCGGCTCCACGAGGCGACGATCGTGGCCGTGTCGTCCGGGTCGTACCGGCTGAGGAAGGTGAAGCCGGCATCCAGCACCCGCCCGGCCTCCTCAGCGACCGCAGCGAACACCTCGCCCGGCGACGCCGCCCGAGCGACCAGCATCGCCACCCGCCGCAGCGCGGCCTGTTCTGCGGTGATCCGGTCGTCGGGGGTTCGCCCCGGCGAGGCAGCCATCACATCGAATGCACCCCCTGCGCCGTTCCGGTCCCGAGCCGGAGGGAACCGAAGTCGCCGCAAGTCCGGATGCGCCCTAGCGCCGACCGGCAGCCGCACCGGCTTTCCCAGGCGCCGACCCGCGCCGCAGCGCGCTCACCGAGAAGAGTCTAATCAAGAACCGTCCCGGTGGACATCCCTGCCCGCGTTCCCGCGAGCGGCGCAGGTGAAGATGCGCAGCCACAGCCGCCAGGTTCCCAGCGCCGGGCTCCGCTAGTGCCACTCACAGCTGGACAATTTTCAGTTCTAAGGACGACCATTCATCGGTGTCCATCTAGAGCTGTTCGCCTAGTTCAGGGCTGTCCCGTGGCCGTCAGCGGACTCCCCCGCACGAAGATGAACGAGACGGAAACTGAGACGGGAAGCGTCGGCAGGT
>WNFC01001437.1_pt1 | contig 41201 bp, 36 predicted proteins | sample 5400541 | NCBI WGS metagenome assembly WNFC01 (sample SAMN13153342, study PRJNA577476) | soil metagenome | isolation source: 120 cm saprolite under Douglas fir tree site 2 hole 2 replicate 1 | place: USA:California | collected 2015-04-18 | reverse complement strand
ATCACGGTTTCCTCTCGGCCGAGTGCCGCTGTGCCGACCCCGGCTCTTCACAGCCCGCGCCTGGCCCCAGGCCGAGCGCCGGCGAGAGCGGCCAGCCGATGATCTTCTTCGGCTCGGGCGGCGAGAAGGTGGAAACTTTGCTCGTCTTCAGGCCTAGGCCGATGATCGCCTCAGCCAGCCGGACGGCCGCTCCGACTCCGTCCACCACGGGGACGTGCAGTTCGGAGGTGATCGCCTCCTCCAGCCCGGCCATGCCGGCACAGCCCAGGCAGATGACCTCAGCGTGATCGGTCCCGACGGCCACGGCGGCCTCGGCGACGATGGCGCGGATCGCGGCTGCCGGATCGTTGTCCACTTCCAGCGTGCTCATGCCGCTCGCCCGCACCGAGGCGCAGCGGTCCCACAGGCCAGCCAGGCGAAGCCGATCCTCGATCGCGGGCACGGAGCGCTGGAGCGTGGTCACCACCGAGTACGCCCGGCCGATCATCATCGCCACGTGCGCTGAGGCTTCGCAGATCTCCACGACGGGCTGCTCGATGAGTTCGGCGATGCCGTCACGGCCGTGTTCACCGAAGCCGGCGAGCACCACGGCGTCGTAGGGCCCGTCGTAGGCGAGGACGCGATCCATGACCGCCACGGCCGACAGGTAGCTCTCGAAGTTGCAGTCGACCGCCTCAGCCCCGAAGTACGGCTGAAGCGCGATGATCTGAGTGCCGGCCGAGGCGTACCGCCTGGCCCCCGCTTCGATCACCGATGTCATTGTCTGGCTGGTGTTGACGTTGACGACAAGGATTCTCATCTCGCTGTCCCTCCCCGCGCTGTAACCGTACGAGTCAAGGCCGGCGCTGCCCGAGCGGCCTCATGGAGCGCGCCGGCAGAGCAGCTGACCGCGCGGTCGCGAGGGCTCGGTGGGCTCGCCGCGAAGAATGGTGCCGCGGACGACGCCGTCCAGTGCGCGGCCCGCGTACGGAGTGCCAGGGTGCCGGTGGTGGCTGTCGGCCGGATCGACGACGAAGGACTCGTCCGGGGCGAAGATGCAGAAGTCCGCGTCGTAACCCACCGCGATCCTGCCCTTCCCAGCCAGGCCAGCCAGGCGTGCGGGACCCGCCGACATCCAGCGGGCGACATCGCACAGCGAGAAACCGCGGCGGCGAGCGGCGGTCCAGATCAGCGGCAGCCCGAACTGAAGTGAGGAGATCCCGCCCCAGGCGGCGCCGAAATCACCGCTGGCCACGTCCTTCATGGCCGGCGTGGCGGGAGAGTGATCGGAGACGATGAGGTCAAGCGTCCCGTCTCGAAGGCCGTACCACAGTAGCTCGCGATTGGCTTCCTCCCGGATCGGCGGCGAGCACTTGAACGCCGTCGCGCCGTCCGCGATCTCCTCCGCGGTCAGGACCAGGTAGTGCGGGCACGATTCCGCGGTCAGGGCGACACCGTCCCGGCGAGCCGACGCGATCATCGGCAGCGCGTCCGAGCTCGACAGGTGAACGACGTGCGCGCGGCCGCCTGACCGGCGGGCAGCCTCGATGACCTGGCAGATGGCGAGATTCTCGACCCCTCTCGGACGCGACGCGAGGTAGCCGGCGTAGCTCGGGCCGGTCGCCGCCGGAATCGCCGCTACGGCCTCCGCGCTCTCGGCGTGAACCAGCAAAGGGGAATCGAGCTCACGAAGAACGCCGAGCGCGTCCCGCATCTCCCGGTCGGTGACTGGCGGGAAGTCGTCGGACCCGGAGTCGGCCAGAAAGCACTTGAATCCGAGAACGCCGGCCTGGTGCAAGGGCGCGAGGTCGCCGAGGTTGCCGGGAATCACACCGCCCCAGAATCCGACATCGACGTGACACTGACCCGCGGCCGCCTGCTGCTTGATGTCCAGGGCCGCGACGCTGACAGTGCTGGGGACACTGTCCAGAGGCATGTCGACCAGGGTGGTAATCCCGCCGGCGGCCGCGGCCCGGGTGGCGGCCGCGAAGCCTTCCCATTCGGTGTTGCCCGGCTCGCAGATGTGCACGTGGGAATCGACCAAGCCCGGCATGAGCACAACGGACGAATCCAGCTCGAGAACGCTTGGCGCCGCGGCCGCACGGTCCATCGGCATCACGGCGGCGATAGAGCCCTCCCGTATCCCGACTGACGCAGCGATCTCTCGGTGACCGGAAATCAAGCGAGGTGCCCGGATGACCAGATCGAAGCCATCGGTCATTCGACGGCCGTCGGCTCCGACAGCCCCTCCGCCGGGTCGTTGCCGATCCGTGAGTAGCCGAGCAAAGCTTTCGCCCGCGGGTTGCGTGCGATCAGCGCAACAGCCGCCAGGTAGACGGCCGCGCCCGTTGCCCACGCTTGCAGGGCCGGGAACCCGATATACGTCTTCCCGAAACCCGCTGTGCCCGGGACGAGGCCCCCGGTGAAGGCACCGACGGCCGTGCCCGCCAGCAAGGCGACGATGGCCGGCCAGTTGGCGGTCGCCAGCTCGTGCCACGCGGCGACCCGGTGCAACGGCCGCTTCAGCCCGAACACGCGCTTGACGACGAAGACGTCCATGGCCATGATCGTGCTGGCGACGGGCACAGTCACGGCGCCGATGCCCGTGACGATGTTGAACGTCTTGGTCAGGCTGGGCAGGATGAACGTCAGGCCGGCCGCGGCCAGGCCCAGGCCGATCACCGTGTACTCGCGGCGCCAGCGCGGAATGCGGGACAGCAGGTTCTGCGCGCCGTTGATGGCGATGTACAGGTTCCCATCCTGGACCGCCCACTGATTGACGAGCAGGACCACCATCATCAGCCCCGCCAGCCCGAACAGCGTGAAGTTGGCGAAGTACTTGATGCTCGGGGCGAAGTCCGGTTGGTCCGACAGCGTCGCGATCAGATATCCCATGATCGGGAAGATGAACGCGCCGAGGATGTAGGGGATGGCGATCGCCGGCACGTTCCACCACGACGCCCTGCCCGCCTTGGCGTAGCGGAAGATATCGGGCTCGTTGCCCCACGTCGACAGGCCGACCATCGCGCCAGTGACGAAAAAGATCGATACCGGGGCGCTCGCATGCGGCACCGCGGACAGCGCATGACCGGAGACCGAGGTGAACGCCTTGATCGTCGCGTAGATGCCCCACGCCGCGATGACCGGTACCGCGACGAACTGCGCGAAGCGCTGCAGGCCGGTGAAGCCGAAGTAGTTGTTGAAGATCATCACGAACGCCAGTAGTGCGGTGACCAGGGACACCGCCGCGATCGTTCCGAGCAGCGCCTGCCCGAGCGTGATCACGAACAGCACGGTGAAGAGGTAAAAACCCATCCCGTCGATGACCAGCAGCAGCGAGACGATCGCGCTGCCGACCGTGCCGAAGACGCTCCGCGTGGTCACGGCATGCGTCTGGCCGACGACCGCGCCGACGTTCGCTGATCCGATGCAGTACGCGGTCATCGTTACGGCCGCGATCGTCATCGCCACGATCAGTCGGCCCAGGGACAGGCCCTCGAACCGGGCACCGTAGCCCACCAGCACCGCGCCGAACACCAGCTGCATCGAGCCGAACGTCAGGAACATCCGGAAGTTCGACCGCCGTGCGCGGCGCGGCACTACCGACTCGGTGTAGTCGGCGACGACCGACTGCCCCTTGACTTCCTGCTTCACGCTATCGGCATGAATTGACGGAGGAATTGCGGTGTCGCCAGATCCGCCCATCTCGCACTCCACCTCAGCCCGCGAGACAAGCCCGCGCATCCAGATGCCATGAGCTCTGAGGGTCCGGCGACTCGGACGACCCGGCAGCAGACCTGGCGAAAACCGTAACCGGTAGATCGTGACAGGTCAATATGCGCCGTTAGCCGCAACTTGCGAGGCTGTGGCCGCCGTGCGGTAGCGACGATGCCTACATGCCTGCGGCGCGATTGTCGTCCTGCCGCGCAGCATCGGCGTCCATGCGGTCGGATGCGCGCCGTTAGCGGACAAATGGCACGGAGTCGCGCCATCCAGGGCCAATGCCACAGCTACGGTCGCCGATGGCATCGCGGTGCCAAGAACCGTCGATCGGCGACTGGGCACTGGCCGAGGTTCGGCACTTCGTGGAGCGTTTGTCATGGTGACCGACGAGCAGATTACGGCTGCGGTCGCCGCCCTCCGGGCGCTCGGAAATATTCGAAGCGAGCCGGCTGGGGCCGCGTCCGTCGCGGCCTGCACTGCGCCCTATGGCAGGGCATGATCGCTCCGGCCGAGTCTGCGATCGCCCTCGTGACCGGCGCCGACCTAGCCAAGCCGCCGGATCTAGGCGGCCGGCCCGGCTGTGGCTGGACCTTCCGCGCCGATCCCGATGCGGTCATCGACGCGCTCACCCGCGCTGGTGCTCCGATCAGTGTCACCAGTCTTTGAGCCTTGCTCGTGGCGGAGCGCTATCAGCGCGGCGAGGCCGGCGAGGAGGTATCCAGCGCCCTGGGCCGAGAGGACCGGGATGATCCCGAGGGTCTGGCCGAGGAACCCGGCGGCGATCGTGCCAGAGACGATCGCGATGCCCTCGACCGCACCGAATGCGCCGAAGATCCGGCCGCGGTGGGTGTCGCTGGTGTGGCGCTGCACCAGGGTCAGCGCTCCGGCAATCATCAGCGCGCCAGGCAAGCCCACTACGGCCATGAGAACGATGGCGGGTGACACCGTGACCCACACCAGCGGGTACAAGAACAGCATCAAGTCGACCGCGCCGAAGAACACCGCGCCCCACGCGAAGAGCCGGTGCGCGCGGACGCGGTGGCCGATCGACGCGGCGATCAGGCCGCCTGCGATGCCGCCGACGGCCTGCGCGGACACGATGAAGCCGTAGGCCTGGCTGCTGCCGTGCAGCACGGACCGCACGAACGGCGCGAACAGCGTGCCCATGATGCCTTCGCCGACGGACGCGACAGCGACGAAGATCAGGATGACTCGCAGTACCCGGTGCAGGACCGCCAGGCTGAGCCCATCGGCCCATTCGGTACGCAACTGGGCCAGCCGGGCACCGAGTGACTTCCTCGCGACGGCTACGCTGCCGGTTCGCCGCGCTGCCGGGATCCGCGTTATCAGAGCCGCCGCCAGCACGAAGCTGGCGAAGTCAGCGAACGTCAGCGCGGCAAGCCCGCCCGCCGCGGCCAGGACACCGCCAGCGGCCGAGCCCACGAGCCGGGAAATGTCGCTGGCCTGGCCGTTGAGCGCGTTAGCCGTGACCAAGTAGGCGTCGTCGGTCAGGGACGGAAGCACGGACTGCTGAGCTGGGGTGAAGAATTGCTGGACGCAGCCCTCCCACGCCGTGACGACGTAGATGATCCAGACCTCATCAGCGCGGTGCACCGCCAGCAGCGGCAGCAATCCAGCCGCGAGCAGCAGATTGGAGATGATCATCGTCCGCTTGCTGTCCCAGCGGTCCGCGAATACGCCGGCGACAGAGCTCAGCACAACCTGCGGGACGAACGAGGCAAGCAGCATCGTGGCCGACGCCAGGGTCGATCCGGTGAGCGCGTAGATGTAGTAAGCGAGCCCGATCCGCATGATCCAGTCGCCGGTCAGCGAGATCAGGCCGGCAGTCAGCAGCAGCCGCAGGCCGCGTTGCCCGAGTGCCTGGCGGATCGCGCGCATGTCACCCGCCCCCGGAGAGGGGCTCGCATGGCACGACGAAGAGACCGAACTCCACAGGCACAGCGTCAGGTGGCCGTGCCGACAGGTCATCGAGCGGGCGCTCCTCGGCATATTCCAAGATCAGCTTCTCGATGGCCCCGACCAGCCCGCCCAGCTCGCTCTCGGTAAGGTAGACGGTGCTGCGCCCGAGGCCAGCGTGCTGCCGCCAGGCGGCGGGCCAGTTGCCGCGGCGGTCCTGCCAGCTGAGGAAGCTCTCCAGCGTCCGCTCCGCCGCCACCTGCTCGAAGGCTGCGATCGCAGCGGGCCCGCCAGGCTTCTCGTCGAGTCCTTCATAGCTGACCGAGGTGGCGACCAGCTGCCACGGCCGCTCCCGGTTGTCGGCGCCGCTGACTTGCTCGATAAACCCGTATTTGGCGAGCTGATGCAGGTGATGAGACGCAAGCCCATGGCTGATCCCCAGCTCACGTGCCGCGTCAGCGGTGGTGATGCGGCCAGACCGCCCGACGATCGCCTGAAGCTCCAGCCGGAGCGGGTGCGCTAGCGCCCTCATGCTGCGCGGGTCATCAAGCAGCCGCCGCCGCTGGCCGCGAGGCCGGCTCATGTCGGCATATTCCAAGGACATGCTTGGAGTATCACCTGGCCGTTCTCCGATGTCAAGCATGTGCTTGGAATATGCCCGGCCGGGTGCACCGTTCCCTTCGCGGAGATGGTGACGGGCGAGTGCATGGCGTGCCCGGCAAAGTTGTCCGACTCGTTCTCCGGCAGCGCGTCGAGCGGGCGCTGCGAGTCGTCGCTGACGTGCTTCACCGCGAAGTCCACCGGGTACGTGCGAGCCTTAACCGCGTCAGCCGAGGGCTGCGATGCCGGGTCTTCGCCGCAGTTGCATACAGCTAACAAGTTCTCGTGTCCTCCGACGCCAATGGCATTCGCTCGTGGCGGGAGTACGGCAGCGAATACCGGTGCACTGGCGAATGACGAACGATGACGCCTCCACCGTCGCCGCAGCCACCGTTCCGTCCCGGCCGTGCGGCGGCAGCATGGCCCGGGGGAGATCGAACGGTTCTTCGGCATTGCAGCTGGCGCGGGTTCCAGCGGCCGGCGCTGGATGGCTCAACTGTGATGAAACTTGGGGACCTCAGCCTGGCGCGCGGCGGGCCATCGGAGCCGGCTCCGATGGCCCGCCGGGGAAGGGTGGTGCTGGTCAGGCAGCCTGGCGTGGGTTGCCGGTGGAAGGGTGTCCGTGCCGGCTGGCAGGCGGCCGTCGCCCGGCCCGGCGAGTGTGACCTGGTAGCCGAGCCTGGTCAGGGCCCGCTGGTGGTGGCGGACGAGGTGGTCGCGGTTGCGGGCGTCGCAGCGCATTACCGCCGGCGAGTGTGACCTGGTAGCCGAGCCTGGTCAGGGCCCGCTGGTGGTGGCGGACGAGGTGGTCGCGGTTGCGGGCGTCGCGGCGGTCGTAGTAGTTGGCTCCGGCTTCGTCGTAGCCGCCGTCGCAGCGCATTACCGCCCAGGCGATGCAGATCGAGGTGTGGGCGGCTCGTCTTCAAGGGAGCCTCGAAACCTGCCACCGGCCTGGCTACACTCCGGCGATATGGCCGGGTTCTTTGACGCCGTCGAGCGAGCACAGCTCAGCGACCTGTTCGACGAGCTCGGTCCCCAGGCGCAGACGCTCCTCGCGCCGTGGACGACCCGCGATCTCGCCGCGCACCTGGTCCTCCGCGAGCGCGACTACCTCGCCGGCCCGGGGCTTGTCCTGCCCGGTGGGTGGGGCCGCTTGGCTGAACGACGAAGAAGAGCGCTCGCGCTGAGGGACTTTACCTGGCTCACCGCGACGATCCGATCGGGACCGCCGCCAGGCTTCTTCCGCATCGGATGGGTGCGCCGGGTCCCCAACCTCAACGAGTTCTTCGTCCACCACGAGGACGTACGCAGAGCCAACGGCCGCGGCCCCCGAACCAGCGAGCATGCACTGGACGTGGCCCTGTGGCGCAACGTCAGCCGCGCGCCCTGGTTCCTCGCGCGGCGACTGCACGGCGCCGGACTCGAGCTTCAGTGGGCAGGGACCGCTCAGGCCGTCCGGGCACGGCGAGGGGAACCCACTGCCCGCATCGCCGGACCTCCGGGCGAACTGCTGCTCTACCTCTTCGGCCGGCAGAGCGCAGCACAGGTCGAGGTGAGCGGACCGGACGCGGCGATCGAAGCCGTCCGACGCGCACGATTCGGCATGTAACAGCAGTCCCAGGCCTTCATCCAGGACCGATACGCCCCCACCGCCCGGCCGATTCGCTCACTCCAGGACAGCCGCACCCATCTGACATTCAACTCGTAGCCTCAACCTGCTGACCAGTCACGAGGCAAGCTGCCAGCTCATCTGACGGGCGCAGTCGCGGCGGAACCCGCCGTTGCACTAGCGCCATCACGCTGTGCACCTACACAGCACGAGAACATAACCGGCGCCGCGCTCGTCGTCTCGAGCCTCGGAGACCCGGGCAGCAACGACGTCACGGTGCTGGCGAACAAGACTAGAACGGTTCCCGGCAAGTACATCACCCTGCCGAACATCGCCGCCTGCGCGCGCACGACCGTTCAGCATGACATTGGCCAGGTCGTCCTCACGAAGAGGTCGTCCGATCCGGGATAGGCCTCGGAGATATCAATGGTCACGTTTTCCATCATCGCTGCGCTTTCGCTAGGCCGGCTGCGCGCCCGGCGAAAGTCTTCGGCGTGGGCGTAGCCTGCCGCCATGGACATATCCGACGGCATATACACGCTGGGACCTGAGTCCGGCCAGCTGCTGATCAAAACGAGCCGTACCGGACTGGGCGCGAAGGCCGGACACGATCTCACCATCGAGGTCACGCGCTGGCAAGCCGACGTCACCCTCGACTCCGCCGATGCGGCCAGGTCCTCGGTGAACGTCGAGGTCGACGCCGGCTCGCTCGAGGTCCGGGAGGGTAGCGGCGGCGTCAAGCCGCTCACTGACTCCGACCGCGCGGAGATCAAGAAGACCATCCGCGAGAAGATCCTGCACACCGGGCAGCACCCGGCGATCACCTTCCGGTCGACAAGGGTCGAAGGGACGGCTGAGTCGTTCAGCATCGACGGCGATCTGACTATCACCGGCACCACCCAGCCAGTCACGGTGCACGGCCGGCTGACCGCAGGCCGCCTGGAGGGCTCGGCGGCAATCGTGCAGACCCGGTGGGGAATCCGGCCGTACACGGCGTTCTTCGGCGCACTCAAGCTCAGCGACGAAGTCAAGGTCGAGTTCGGCGTCCGCATCACTCCGGACGGTTGAGCGCGGGCGCAGCGCTTTCCGCGGATCCTGGCTGGTAGCCCGCGGCGACTGCGTGTGCCTCGGGAGCTGCCTGGGCCGCGGTTCTTTCCACCGCCGCCTCATCTGCATCCGCGCCCGGGTATCAGCGGCTAGCTCCTCCTGCTCTGCGCCCGGCTCATCCAGCCATTGGAGGTCCAGCGGCAGCGTCTGGCTCCACAGGAGCCCCTCAGGCAACTGCTCGGCAGTGACGTTCTGACGGGCCGGTGCTGACCCGGCCATTCCGAGCCGAGGCCCGGCGTTCAGGACGTCGAGCCTGGTGTCATTCCGCCGACGCAACCTCAGCCTGCCCGCCTGAAACTGCCCTGCGGCTCAAGCTAGCCCAGCCGTAGGCCCTGGCGACGCGGCGAGCTCGCCTCGGCCCGCCAGGGCGATGAACGCTCGTGAGTTTCGCCGAGCGCCCGGCACCGCCTGCATGCGAGCCCCGCCCGTCACGCTCACTGACCCAGTGTCGTACCGAGTCCTGTCACAAGACCCATCCGGATCTGCGCAGCCAGCTTCCTGGCTTACGTGCCACGTCTCGGCAGATTTGCATGCCCGCGTCTGCAAGCCGAGCTTCGTCTGCGCCACGCCGGCCCGCATCGGCCAGGGCGCACGGCATCATTTCACCGCCGGTGCTCGGGCGCGTCGCTTGATCTAGCCGGTTTGCGGCCCCAGGTCAGGAAGAGAAGGCCGGACACCACGATCGTGCGGGGGTCATCGAGGTGGGCGCGGGCAGCGGCGTCCAGTTCTTCCAGTTCTGCTTCGCTGGCCAGTCCCATCTCCAGCACCTGCGGGCGCATGCTGCGCACGAGATCGAGCCGGATCATCCGGCGGGAGTTACCCGGCGGGTACATCTGTACACTGGCTTCGGTCCCGACATCGGCCAGTCCTGCCCTGGGGAACAACTCCGGCACCCGGCGGCCGATCTGCGGGCCGGCGCCGTTGCGTCCGAAGACCACCGGGAAGATCTCGCAGGCCCGCGTGAACGCCGGCTGCGGCGGATAGCACATCCAGTACTCGGTGTCGGGTTCCATGCTCGCTACCCAGCCGCCCGGGCGGGCCAGCAGCACCATCTCGGCGACCAGTTCCGCGGGGTCGGGGACGGTTGACCAGCAGCGTGCGGGCATGCACCAGGTCAAACGACGCTGACGGCAGCCCGGTGCGCCTGGCGTCCGCCGTCATGATCTCCACGTCGCCCAGCCCCTGGCTGGCGGCGAAGTCAGCTGCCATGGCGGTGTGCGCCGCGTCAGCATCGAGGCCGACGACCCGGCCGCCGGGTGACACCCGCCCGGCCAGCAAGTCAACAATTCCACGCGGGCCGCAGCCGAGATCGATCGCGCTCTGCCCCGGCCGCAAACCGACCCGGTCCAGCAGGGCGGCGCTGTCGGCGGCCAGCTCATCAGCCTGCCGCTGTAGCCGGGCGCTCTCGCCGCGGCTGCTGCCCAGCGCGTAGACCTCGGTGGCATCGGGCCCGATACCTGTCTGCGGATGCACCGATTCCGCCATGCTGCACCACCTCCTCATTTCCGCAGAACATGATCCCATCCGGGTCGTCACATCGGCCAGGCGTTGCCGCCTGCCCTCCAGCAAACCTCGTGGCACGGTCACCGGCGTCGGGCTCAGCGACGGCGACGGCGTCCAGCCGTTGCCACGCATCGGCCGGATTACTGGCGTCGCTGGCGTTGATGAACGTCCACTCGATGCACCGCCCCCGCGGTGACGGAGCCGACGACGGCGACCGGCCTGGCTGAGGAGGACTCAGCGGCCTTGGGCAGCGGTGGCGGCGACACCCCGACCCGGACAAGCTGCGCATTCCGGCCCGGCGGACCCCCCGGGCCTGGTTGCTGGACGGGCGGCCGCTACTGGGCATCTCCGTCTTCGCAGTTCTCGGGATGCCGCTGGGCGAGCTGCAACAAACCCGGTTCGCCAGCTTCCGCACGGTTTACCTGCCAACGGTCGCTGAGCTTGGCGAGCGCGCGGATTCGAGTTGCTGGCTACCGGCCAGCGGCCGCATTTCACCGTTCGCCTGCACTGCATGAAGTACGCCTGTAGTCGATTCCACCGCGAAGGCCGAATGAGCCCAGCGCTGTGTGCGCCTCCTACCAAGTCCATTCGTCGAATACCTCGCTGATGCCAGGCCGTTCGACGGGACCGACCACACCGAACCTTCGCGCAAAGTGCACCATGGCAGGCGCGCTATCTCTCACAGTTGCGTTCACGTCAGCGTGGACGACCTTGCCAATCAATATGGTGTGATCGCCCCCAGGCACAGTTGCATGCATGACACATTCCAGCGAGGCGACGGCATCAGTCAGGACCGGCGAACCAGTGCGTCCGGGTCTGAAATTGGCGCCCTTGAATTTGTCTGAGCGTCTGGTGGCAAAGCGAAGAGCGAGTTGCTCATGCCGAGTACTCAAGAGATTCACGGCGAATGCCTTCGCACGGACGAAGGTGTCGTGGGACTTCGCTGCGGCACGGACGCACACCAGGATGAGCGGTGGCTCGAGCGACAATGACGAGAAGGCGCTCGCGGTGAAACCCCACCGCAGCCCGTCGTCGTCGATGGTCGTGGTGATGGTGACGCCACTAGGCCACATCGACATCACGGCTCGGAAATCGTCGAGGTCGAGTTGCGGCTCGAGGGCGGACATTGCATTCAGCGCGGTTCACCGCTGTCTCGGCCGGTACCGGACGAACGGCGCGCGGTCATGACGTCACCTGTCCATCAGGGCCTTGCGCTGCCCGCCGTCGATCGGGATGTGCGCGCCGCTGATGTAGCTTCCTCGCGGCGATGCGAGGAAGACCGTAAGACTCGCGACCTCCTCTGGCTCGCAGATCCGGCCGAACGGCAGGCTGCTGAGCGTCAGCTCGTGGGCGCGTTCCTGGCTCACTTTCTTGTCACGTGCGAGCGCCTTCTCCAGGCCGTCCCAGCGTTCGGTGCTGACTGGGCCGGGATTGACGGTGTTCACCCGGATGCCGTGCGGCCCGTACTGCTCGGCGAGCGAAGACGCGAAGTTAATGTCCGCCGCGTTGGCCACCCCCGCGGTCATCTCCCAGTAGCTCGGCTTGAGGCCGTCATTGCCAACTACGAGGACGATGCTGCCCGAACCTCGCTCCCGCATGTGCGGGATCACTGCCCGGCACGCCCAGACATAGCCGAGGAACTTCAGCGACATGCTGCCTGCCCATTGGTCCTCGGTGAGGTTCTCAAGGAGGCCACCGGGGGAGCTTCCGGCGCAGGTGACCAGGATGTCGATCCGGCCGAGCTGCTCGATGGCGGCGTTGACGGTCCGGGTAACGTCACCCGGCACGCTCATGTCGCCGCGCAGTGGGAGAACGGTGCGGCCGGTGGCGTTCTCGATTTCTCTCGCGGCCTTCCGCAGGTCTTCGTCGGTGCGTGCGGTGATCGCGACGTCGCAGCCTTCCTCGGCCAGTAGGCGGGCGACCGAGCGTCCGATGCCCTTGCTCGCGCCGGTCACGAACGCGGTACTTCCCTGCAGACCGAGATCCATGGTCCCCCCTTAAGAAGCAGCGGTATATCATATTTAGGGCCTGGGTAGCGGCGGTGTCAACCTGGGCGTGTCGGTACCTAGCGGTACTTAGTTAATTTCGGTACCTAGCGGTAGTTAGTTAATTACGGAGGTGGAAGTGCAGGCCGCATCCCGGAGGGATCGACGTCATTAGCGCTTGCAGCTGCGCGAGCTGGGGCGCGTTCGACTATCCAGCAGCGTTGCAGCGCGGTCCAGCGGGAAAGCCAGGCTCGCACCGACCGGATCCCCCTGGGCCAGGACGGCCGCGGGAGCGGTGCAGCGGTGTGCGGACCCGATCTCTCCGCAGCCCGGGCTCCGGCCGTGGCTCGGCAGCATCCTGCCGCGGCGGGCTATCGGCGAACCAGGTGTCCCAGCAGAAGCAGAAAGCGCAGTTGACCAGGTTCTGATGACGTTGCACGTCGTGTGCGACAACTACTGCACCCTCAAGCACCCTGCGGTCAGGCCACGGCTAGCGGAGAACCCGGCATCACCTGCACTTCACGGCGACATCCGGGTTCTGGCTGAAGATGGGGGAGAACTTGGGCATCATGACCCGGCGGGCCATACGCCGCAGCTCCTTCACCTCCGTCCGGGAGCTCACCGCCAAGATCCGCCGGTTTATCGACGGCTCGCCCACGCTGTACATCCAGGAAACCCTTATTAACGGGAAACTAGTGGAGCCCGAGCAGCTGCTCGGCGTTGCACCAGCCGATCGCGGCTCGCTGTTCGGCGGACATACCGGTGCCGTCGAACGTGTCGACGAACACCTGCAGCCCGCCTGGGACGTGCGGGTAGTCGGAGCCGAAGACGAGCTGGCTGTCGTCGAAGGTGTCGAGGGCGCAGCGCAACGCGGGCAGGTGAGTCGTGACCGTGTCGAACATCAGGCCCCGGATGATCTCGGACGGCTTGCGGGAGATGTGTGCCCGCGCCTCGGGGAACTGGCTGGCGTAGTTGTCGAAGCGGTGCATGACGAACGGCGTCGAGCCGCCGAGGTGGGAGAAGATCCAGCGGATGCCCGGGAACCGGTCGAAGCTTCCCGAGTAGACCATGCGACCAATCGCGTTGGTGGTCTCGGCCAGGAAGTCGAGGGCGAGCGACAGCGCGTAGTCGCGCAGGCCCTCGGTACAGCAGGCCGTGGTCGGATGGACGAAGACAACGGTGCCCCGCCGTGACAAGTGCTCCCAGAACGAAACGAAGGCGGGGTCGTCGAGGGTGCGCCGCGCGACCGTCGTGCACAGCATAAGCCCCACTGTGTGCGGGAGGCCGAGTGCCCGGTCGGCCTCGGCGAGGGCGTCGTCGACGTCCGGCGGGGGCACACTCGCGAAGACCCGCAGCCGTCCGTTGCCGGCAGCCGCCATCGCATCGAGTTCGTCGTTGCAGTCCCTCGTGACGCCGACGCGCAGGGATCCCGGCAGGGCGTACACGTTGGGAGCGGAGATCGACAGCACCTGCAGCCTCACCCCGGCTGAGTCCATGGCGCCAAGCCGGTCCTCGATGCCGGGCAGCGGCTGCGGCACCGCCAGCGCGACGGCGCCGTCCTGGAGTACGACGATCCGGCCGTCGTCGCGGATGTAGTGCGTGAAGCCGCTGTCCGGTCGGCGACACGCGTCGAGGTAGGCCTGCGGATAATGATGGGCGTGGACGTCGACCAAGCCGGTGTCAGCGATCACGGCAAGCTCGCGGTGACGGCTGCGGGAGGCGCAGTAGCAGTCATCCGGTCTTCGATTCCTCGGCAGGCGGTTGGTGTGCGGTAAGATATATCAAGTGGCAAGGGATTGCCAGCCATGCGGCGGAGAGGTCGGAGTGGACTACCTGAGCAAGAGCGACGTGGTCGCCCAGGGCATTCGCGAGCTGATCCACTCGGGGGAGCTGGCGCCCGGCGACCTGCTGCGGCAGCGCGACCTGGCGAAACGCTTCATGGTCAGCCCGACGCCGGTGCGTGAAGCGCTCCGCAAGCTCGAGGCCCAGGGCTTCATCGCGACCGAACTGCATCGCGGCGCGGTCGTCGTCCGCGCTGAGGACGCGCGGCTGTTCGAGAACTTCCTGATCCGGGCGAACCTGGAGTCCCTGGCGGCCAGCCTCGCGGCGCAGAAAATCACGCCCGAGGACATCGAGGAGATCACGAAAATCTTCGACGAGCTGGGCCAGCTCGATCCGGACGACGAGCGACGGGTGACGCTCAACCGGCGCTTCCACTTCCGCATCTACCAGGCGGCACGCTCGCCAACGCTGCTCGCGCTGCTCAACCTGCTGTGGGGTGCGCTCGACGGCGGCCCACGCGTGACGCGTCCCCGGGAAGTGTCCGACCAGCACCACTATGCACTGCTGCAGGCGTTGCGCCGCGAGGACAGCAACGCGGCGGCGGAATTCACCCGGCTGCATATCATGGATGCCGCCAACGACATCGCTATCGACGAGGCGAGCGAGGCCGCGAAAGAGCCGGTCGCCGCTGTCTTAGCGCATGAGCGGTCGCGCTCGCAGCCGAGTCGCGCGCCTCGTCAGGCGCCGGGTCAGGCACTGGCCTCGCGGGAGCGCCTGCGCTGATCGGGGCGCAGCGCCGGCGGGACCCAGCCGGTCTCGGTCGGATGCACGTTGAATCCCGGCGGTATCAGGGCGTCGATCGCGTCCAGCACGGCGGTGTCCAGCACGATGTCGCTGGCAGGCAGCTGGTCGGCGAGCTGCTGCGGCGTGCGCGGTCCGACGATCGCGGCCGTCACCGCCGGGTGCTCGAGGACGAACGCGATGGCCAGCTGGGTGAGGGTGATGCCGGCCTCGCCGGCGATGCCCATGAGCGCCTCGGCCAGGTCGAGCTTGCGCTCCCGGACCGGATGGTCGTAGTCGAAGTGGTCGGGATGGCGTGCTGCCCGTGAGTCGCCGGGCAGTTCCTCGCCGCGCCGGTACTTGCCGGTCAGCCAGCCTCCGTTGAGCGGGCTCCACACCATGACGCCGAGGTCGAGGTCGCGACAGGCGGGCAGCACCGACGCCTCGGCCGCCCGCGCGAAGATGGAGTACGGCGGCTGCTCGGTCACGAACCTCTCCCGGCCACGCCTTTCCGCGACCCACTGGGCGGTCACGAGGTACTCGGCCGGGAAAGTCGTCGTCCCGATCGCCCTGACCTTGCCCGCCCGGACGAGGTCGGTCAGCGCGCCCAGCGTCTGGTCGATGTCGCAGGCCGGGTCCGGCCGGTGGACCTGGTACAGGTCGATCCAGTCGGTCTGCAGCCTCCGCAGGCTCTCTTCGGCGGCTCGTACGATCCAGCGCCGGGAGTTCCCGCGCCGGTTGAGGTCGTCGCCCATCGGCTCGCGGAACTTAGTGGCGAGGACGACGTCATCCCGTCGCCCCTTCAGGATGTTGCCGAGGATCGTCTCGGACTGGCCGAATGCGTAGACGTCCGCGGTGTCGACGAAGTTGATCCCGCCGTCAAGCGCCAGGTCGAGGATCCGGCGGCACTCCGCCTCGTCGGTCCGGCCCCACTCGCCGAACATCATCGTCCCGAGGCACTGGGCGCTGACGGTAATGCCGGTGGTCCCCAATGTCCGGTAGCGCACGCAGCTGGTATACCATATCGGAAAATGCAGCGCCAGGGAGACAGCATGCCCACCCACCACGTCAGTTCCGCAACCGCCGCCGGGAAGGAGCGCCGGTTCTGGCGGTTGTTCCGGCCGGACGGACGGTCGGTCATGGTGGCAATGGACCACGGCGGCTTCCAGGGGATGGCGTGCTCGGCAACTGGCACCTGGCCCGAACCGCCGCCGGGATGTTCGCCCAGGCGGGGCTGGTGCTCCGTGTCGACGGCGGGACGACCGACCTCGGTGGCCACAGCGCCAACGACGTGACCGGGCTGCTCCACCGCGCCGAGGCCGCCCTCACGATCGGCGCCGACGCCGTAGCGGCGATGGCCTATCCCGGCTCCCCGGACGAGCATGTTTCGCTGCTCCGGCTAGCCGAGCTATGCACGGAGTGCGAGCGGCTCGGGCTCCCCGTGATGGCCGAGGTTGTGCCCGGCGGCTTCGCCAAGGCCGTCCCTTGGTCGGTGGAGAACATCAGTCGCGGGGCCCGGATCGCGGCGGAGGTCGGCGCGGACATGATCAAGACGATGTGCCCGCCCGAACCGCTCGAGATGGCGGCGGTGGTCGAGAGCTGTCCGGTGCCGGTGGTCGGTCTCGGCGGCCCGAAGCTCGAGTCCGAGGACGAGGTCGTCGAGCTCGCGCGCGCGGTGACCAAGGCCGGCGCCGCGGGCATCGTGTTCGGACGCAACATCTGGGGATCTCGCGACCCGACGGGGCTGTTGGCACGGCTGCACGACGCCGTACACGGTGACGGCTGACCCGTGACGTCCGGCGTGCGCTACGACGCGAGCTGGGTGGACGGCGATCCCTACCCGCAGCTGATAGACGGCCGCGCGCTGCGGTCCGGACCGCTTCACGACGTGATCGATCCCTCCACCGGCGACGTCGTGGCGCAGTGGGCGGAGGCGACTCCCGACGAGGTGGACGCGGCGCTCGCGGCAGCCAGGCGCAGCTTCGACGGCGGCGAGTGGTCGCGGGCGCCGCTGGCGAGGCGCGCCGAGGTCCTAGATGCCGCCGCCGTGGCGATCCGAGACCACGGCGAGCGGCTCGTCACACTCGAGTCGCTCGACACGGGCAAGTCGGTCAGCGGCGCCCGCCACTTCGATCTGTATGAGGCTGCCGCGGCATTCAGCTACGCCGCCGGGGTCTGCCGCGACCTGCACGGCGACGTTCGGCCCACCAGCTACCCCCCGGACCTGTTCCCCGGCGGCGGCCCGGAGATCATCACGATGCGGATGCGTGAACCGGCCGGTGTGGTGGCCGAGCTGCTGCCCTGGAACGCACCGCTGATGACGGGGAGCCAGCGAGTCGCGGCTGGGCTCGCGGCCGGCTGCAGTTTCGTGGTCAAACCACCCGAGGAAGCTGTCGTCACCACGATCAACCTTGCCAGGCTGCTGGAGTCGGTTGGACTGCCGCGTGGCGTCCTCAACGTCGTCCTGGGGCCGGGGGAGACGGTTGGTGAGCAGCTCGTGGTCGACCCGAGGGTCGACCTGGTCAGCCTCACCGGCAGCGTCGCGACCGGGCAACGGGTCATGGCGCTCGCGGCGTCCAACCTCACACCTGTCCACCTTGAGCTCGGCGGCAAGGCGCCGGTCGTCGTGTTCGCCGACGCAGATCTCGACCAGGCGGTTCGCTGGGCGACGATGGCGGCGTTCGTAAACAACGGGCAGGTCTGCGTGGCGGGCAGCCGGCTGTTGGCGGAGCAGTCAGTCTACGACGTCGTCGTCGAGGGAGTCGCGGACGCTGCCGCCGACCTGCCGATGGGCGACGCGCTCGACTCTGGGACGTTCCTCGGGCCGCTGGTCACCGAGGGACATGCCGACCGGGTCCGTGCCTTCATCGACCGGGCCGTCGGCGGCGGCGAAGGCCGGATCGTCGGGTCACCGCCGACGCCACCGGCTCATCCGAGGACGTTCGTGGCGCCGACCGTGCTCCGAGACGTCCGACCCGGCACCGAGATCGAGCAGGAGGAGATCTTCGGCCCGGTGCTCGCCTCGATGGCGTTCGAGACTGACGAAGAGGCGCTGGCGATAGCGAACGACACCCGCTTCGGCTTGAACGCCACCGTATTCACCCGCGACATCGAGCGCGCCTTCCGCGCCTTCGCCGGGCTGCGCTGCGGCGAGGTCAACGTGAACTGCCACTTCACGCCCGACATGAACGGCGCGAAGGGCGAGCCGCGGAAGATGAGCGGCGTGTCCGCGGCCGACGTCGAGGCCTACACGGTTCGCAAGGCGATGAACCTGCAGGTGCGCCGTCCGCCCGGCTGAGACCGCCACGATCGAGCGATGACCGCGCGCGGTCCTGCCCGGAAGCTCCCCGGGTGACCCGCCACCGGCTGGCAGACGCACCAGCAGGCGCTACGCCGTCGACGACCTGCCGGGCGCGGCGGCGGCGATCGAGACATCGATCGCGTGAGCGTGACGTCAGCGGTGACCGAGCTGTTTGCCTCCGAGCGACCGAGGATCGCGCGGTGACCAGCGGCTCGCGTCGACTGTGCTGAACAGGTCCTGCACCAGCTGGTTGAAGGCCGCCGGCTCCTCAAGGTTCACGGTGTGACCCGACCGCGGCAGCACCGCGAGGCCGGCGGTCGGCACGGTGCGCTTCAGGAAAAGGCCCGGCTCCAGGCACGGCTCGTCCTCGTCCCCTGTGATCACGAGCAACGGCACCTGCAACGCCGCCAGCTCGCCGCCCATATCGTAGAGGTTGGGTCGGCCGCCCTGGACACCGCGCATCGTCATCGCGGACCCGACGTTGGAATGCCCGGCGAGCTGGCTGGCGAACTCCGCCCAGCCTCGAGGGTCCTTGACCATGAAGGCAACGCGCCCCGGCGCGCTCCCGTGCGATGCGGCCGCGCCCGCCACGTCCTCCTCGTAGAATTCAGTGAGACCGGCGATGTCGTCCAGCCACGACTGGTCGTGGTCCGGAGTCGACCCGTAGCCGACCCCGGCGATCGCCAGTGAACGGGTCCGCTCCGGGTGCCGGAGCCCGAAATGGAGCGTCGTGAACCCGCCCATCGATAGGCCGACGATGTGGGCCCGGCCGATCTCGAGATGGTCGAGCACCGCGAGCAGATCGGCGACTGCGAGGTCCTGGGAGTACGCCGCTGGGTCCGCTGGAACGTCGGACGGCGGGTAGCCGCGGGCGTCATAGGTGACACAGCGGTACCGGCGGCTGAAGTAGCGCACCTGCAGTTCCCAGCTGCGGTGGTCGCCCGAGAACTCGTGCACGAACACGACCGGCGTCCCCGACCCGGTCACCTCGTAGTACAGCGCCACCGTGCCGCTTCGGGCGAAGGGCATGGGCCCCCTTCCGCGATCGCGTGAGGGTTAGTATGTCGCATGTGAAATATCTTCTGGTAGACCGACCGTCACCAGGAGTTCTCAGGGCCAGACTCGACCGGCCGCAGCGCCGCAACGCCATCGACGCGACCATGCTCGACGAGCTCGAGGCGGCGTTCGCCGCCCCGGACCAACCCGTCGTCATCCTTGGGTCGACCGACCGCCGGGCCTTCTGCGCCGGCGGTGACCTGACGCTCGACCCGGACGAGCTCGCGACACTGAGCGATCGGCTGTTCGCGTTCTACGCTCACCTGATTACGTTGCCGAACGTCCTCGTCGTAGCGGTGGACGGCCCCGCTCGGGGCGCCGGGGCGCAGCTGCTGCTGTGCGCGGACCTGCGGGTCGGCGGACCGGACACGTCGATCTCCTGGCTGGGAGCGCGCTCGGGGCTCGCACTCGGAACCTGGCGGCTGCCGCAGCTTGTGGGCGCCGGCCGGGCCGGCGACCTGTCCCTGACCGGGCGGGAGATCCGGGCACAGGAGGCCCTGTCGATCGGCCTGCTCGACCGGCTCGTCGACGACGCCGTTGCCGAGGCGACGCAGATCGCGGCGGAGCTCGGCGGCGCTCCCGACGGCGTGCCCGCGCAGATCAAGGAGCTGTTGCGCGGCGAGGACAGCCCTGTCCGGCTCGAACGCGAGCGCAAGGCCAATGCGGCGTTCCGGCTCGACCGGACGGTGGTCAGTCCGTGACGAGGACGCTGCCCGGCGCGCGTTCGGTCGGCGCGCCGGCGCTCGCAGCGTGGAGTCGCCACATCGGCCGCCAGGCGGAGCCCGACCTGGCTGCCCGGCTCGGCGCCGGAACGATCGCCGCCGCGGCCGCGGCCACTGCCCGGCGGGTCCCCGACCGAGAGGCGGTGCGAGTCGGCAACCGCGCCCTCACCCACCGCGAGCTCGACGACCAGGCCCGCCGGCTCGCTTCATGGTTGAACGCGCATGGCGCGGCCCCAGGCCGGCGCGTGCTCCTGGCGAGCGGCAACTCCCTCGAGTACATCGTCGGCTACCTCGCCGTGCTGCACGCCGGCGCAGCCGTGGTTGCCGTCAACTCGATGCTCACGGCCACCGAGCTCGCCGACATCGTCGCCGTGACGGATCCCGTCGCCGCCCTCGTCGCCGGGCAGCGGCGCGAGGAGCTGCTCAATCTCGGCGGAGTGGACGACGTGGTCGCGCTCGACGGCGCTGGTGCCGACGGCCTCGAGGCCGTGCTCGCTGACGCGTCACCGGCACGGCTCCTCCCGCCGGACCCGGCGGAGATCGCGCACCTCGCTCTCACCGCCGGCACCACTGGACGGCCGAAGCCGTTGCCCTTGTCCAACGCCAACGTGCTCGCGTCGGCCCGTGCGGTGGTGTGGGCCTGGCGCTGGCGCGAGGACGACTCGCTGGTCCACGCGCTTCCGCTGCAGCACGGGCACGGCATCTCCGGCCTGCACACGGCGCTGCTGACCGGCTCCCGGCTTGTGCTCGTCCCCGAATTCACCCCTGACGGCCTCTGCCGCGCCGCGTCCGACCACGCGGCGACGGTGCTGTTCGGTGTACCGGCGATCTACGAGCGGCTGCTCGCCTGGGGCGAGGCGGGCGACCGGCTCCGCGGGTTGCGGCTGGCAACCACTGGCAGCGCGGCGCTGTCCGCGCGCACGTCCGACGCGCTGATCGACGTCCTCGGCCAGCGCCCGCTCGAGCGCTATGGCCTGACCGAGACCGGCTTCGTGCTGTCGAACCCCTACGACGAACGCGTCGCGGGCAGCGTCGGCATCGCACTGCCAGGAGCCGAGGTGGGCGTGGTCGACCGCAGCGGCGAGCGCTGCGATGACGGTGCCGAGGGGGAGATCGTGGCCCGGGGCCCGCAGGTATTCGGCGGCTACCTTGGCACCGACCGGCCACCCGCGCTTGACGAGCAAGGGTGGTTCCGGACCGGAGATATCGGGCGGGTCGACCCGGACAACGGCTACGTCCGCGTGGTCGGCCGGGCGAAGGAGATCATCATCACCGGCGGGCTCAATGTCTATCCGCTCGAAGTCGAGCTCGCCCTTCAGGCGGTTCCCGGGATAGCCGACGTCGCGGTCGTGGGCCTGCCGTCGCCGCGCTGGGGTGAGCAGGTGACCGCGTTCGTCGTGCCGGCATCCGGAGCGGTGCTCGAGCCCGGGGCGCTGCAGGCGTCGGTGGCGGGGGTCCTGGCTGCCTACAAGCGGCCGAAGGAGTACCGCGTCGTAGCGGCCCTGCCGCGCAACCACATGGGCAAGGTGATGCGCTCAGCACTCCTTGCTGTCGGCGGAAGAATGATATAACAAACACCAGAACCAATTCAGCCATCCGGGAGGGGTACGGCAGTGCCGCATCCAGTGACAGTGTCGGAGCACATCAAGGACCGGCTGATCAAGATCCGCGGTGACGTGCGGCTCTACCGGGACATGGTCCCCGAGCGGACGGCACTCGTCGCCATCGACATGCAGAAAGCCTTCGTCGCGCCGGGCGGGCCGATCGAGGTCGCGGAGTCGCGCAACATCGTTCCGGTCATCAACCGGATGGCCCGGGGGTGCCGTGAGCTCGGGATCCCGGTGATCTGGATCCGCTCCCACCACCCCAAGGGCGGCGCCGACTGGCGGCCGTTCTTCGACTACTACGTCCGTCCGGAGCGCCGGGAGGCCGCAGCGCTCGCGCTGTCGGACGACGCGCCCGGTTCGCAATTCTACCCGGAAATGGATATTCAGGACAGCGACTACATCGTTATCAAGAACCGCTACTCGTGCTTCATCCCCGGCTCGTCGAGCCTTGAGCGGCTGCTGCGCAGCCAACGGCGCGACAACATCATCCTGGCCGGCACCAAGACCAACATCTGCGTCGAGTCAACCGCGCGCGACGGGATGATGATCGACTTCCATATGACGGTCCTCGGTGACGCGACCGCGTCGCTCACTGACGAGGAGCACCAGGCCTCGCTGAACGTCCTGGTTCAGGAATTCGCCGACGTCCTGACCGTCGACGAGGCACTGCGCGAGCTGAGGGCGAATGCCTGACACGGCGACCGCGCTGGACCCGATCAGCTTCGAGATCCTCAGCTCACGGCTGTCGGCGATCAACGACGAGGCCGCGACGACGATGCGGCTCGTCTCCGGATCGCCGGTCGCGAACGAAGCCTACGACATGAACGTCGGGCTGATGGACGCGAATGGCGACTGCTTCGCGATCGGCGTGTACATCACGATCCACGCGCTCGCGCTGAGTGCGACGGTCAAGTGGATCAAGGAGGAGTACCACGGCGTCCCGGGCATCCGGCCGGGCGACATCTTCTTGTCCAACGACCCGTACGTCGGGGCGTGCCACCAGATGGACGTCGTCGTGGTCGCGCCGATCTTCGCCGACGGCGACCTCGTCGGCTGGACCGGTTCCACCGTGCACCAGATCGATCTCGGCGGACCAGTCGAGGGCCAGGTGCAGGTCGGCGCGACCTCGGTGTGGGGCGAGCAGCCGATCTTCCCGCCGGTGAAGATCGTCGAGGCAGGCGAGCTCCGCGAGGACGTCGAGCGCGGCTACCTGCGGCGCACCCGGCTGCCCAACCTGGTCGGTCTCGACCTGAAGGCGATGATCGCCGGCTGCAACGTGGCGGTGGAGCGGGTGCAAGAGCTCGTCGGGCGGTACGGGCGGTCAACGGTTCTCGCGGCAATCGACGGCATCAACGCGGCGACCGCATCCCGCTTCCGGGCGCGGCTGCGTGAGCTGCCGAACGGAACCTGGAGCCACCGCGGGTACATCGAGTACGACACGATCTATCCGGTCGTCGTGTCCATGACGAAGCGCGACGACCGGCTGATCTTCGACTTCAGCAAGTCCGCCGACCAGGCGCCGGCCGTGGTGAACTGCACCCTGCCGGCCTGCGTGGGGGCCACGATCGCCGCGGTCCTGCCCTATCTGTGTTATGACATGCCATGGTCACCCGCCGGTCTGCAGACCGCCGTGGAGGTCATCACCCGCGAAGGCTCAGTCGTCCACGCGGCCTGGCCGGCCGGAGTGTCGAAGGCGACCACCACCGGCAGCTTCATGGCGACGATCAGCTCCAGCGTCTGCCTGGCCAAGATGCTGGCGGCGAGCGAACCCCACCGCGAGCAGTTCATGGCGACCTGGATGGGCGGGCTCTACGTGGAGGACGTCTTCGGCGTAGACCAGCGGGGGGAGTTCTTCGGCGCCGCGATCCTCGATGCGATGGCGGGCGGATCGGGCGCGAGAGCCGGCAGCGACGGGCTCGACGCCGGCGGTTTCCTCGACTCCCCCTCGTCGATCATCGCCAACGTCGAGGACTACGAGTACAGTTACCCGCTGCTCTATCTCTATCGGCGGATTCAGCCGGACACCGGCGGCGCCGGGCGGTTCCGGGGCGGCAACACGCTCAGCATGATGTACATCTGCCACGACGTGGACGTCATCCCGACCAAGATCATGCATGCGATCGGCACGCTGCAGCCCGGATCGACCGGGATCGCCGGCGGCTATCCCTCGTGCACCAACCAGTTCGTGATCAAGCGCAACACCAACGTCCGGCAAATGTTGGGGCGCGGGTACGTGCCGTCCGAGCTCGACGAGATCGACGGCGACCTCGAGGTGTACCCGGAGAGCATCGTCAAGACCTCGCAGTCGGCGGCCGACGTGTACCGCTGCGTCGCGATGGGCGGCGGCGGCTACCTCGACCCGCTCGACCGGGATCCCGGGCGGGTGCTTGCAGACGTGATCAGCGGGGTGGTGACGCCTGGGCACGCGGCCGAGCGTTACGGCGTGATCGTCGACGGCGCGGGGCGCGTCGACGAATCGGCGACCGAGGCACGCCGCTGTGAGATCCGGGAGGAGCGCCGGGCGACGTCGTCGCCGCCGGACCCCACACCGCACGCCGCTGGGGCAGGTATGACATGACCAACGTCATCGCAGTGGACAGCGGGGGCACGTTTACCGACTGTGTCGTCGTCGACAGCGACGGGAAGGTGACCACGGCGAAGTCGGCCTCGACGCCGGCCGACTTCTCGGTGGGAGTTCTCGCGGCGGTCACCCGTGCGGCGGAAGCGATGGGACTCGGTATGGAGGCCCTGCTTGCCGACACCGGCCTGTTTGCGCACGGTACGACGGTCGCGACCAACGCGCTGCTGACCCGGTCGGGGCCCAGGGTCGGCTTGATCACCACGAAAGGTCACGAGGACGCGCTCATAATCGGCCGCACGATCCAGAAGGCGGCCGGCCTCGCCGCATCAGAGCTGACCAACCTCGCCCGGCTGGAGAAGGCCAACCCGGTCGTGCCGCGGCCGCTGATCAAGGGAGTCACAGAACGGGTTGACTACAAGGGGGCGGTTATCGTACCCCTCGATCTCGACGAGGCCCGGCGCGCCGTCGACGCGCTCGTCGCCGCGGGGGTCGAAGCGATCGCGATCTGCTTCCTGTGGAGCTTTCTGCTGCCCGAGCATGAGCAGGCGGTTCACAAGATGATCACCACCGAGCACCCCGAGCTGTTCGTCAGCTCGTCGCATGAGGTGGCTCCGGTGATCAAGGAGTACGAGCGGGGCGCGAGCACGGTGCTCAACGCCTACCTGAGCCGCGACACCGATACTTACATCTCCGCTCTGCAGGACAAGCTGTCCGCCGCCGGTCTACTGCATGACCCGGTGTTCATGCAGTCCGTCGGCGGCGTCACCTCGGCGACCGACGCCAAGGGCCACGCCGTCTCGCTGCTCTCGTCTGGCCCGGCCGGAGGCGTGCTCGGAGCGGCAGCGCTGGGCGAGCTGATCGGGTCGGCGAACGTCGTCACAACGGACGTCGGGGGCACGAGCTTCGACGTCGGGCTGGTGGTCGACGGCGCGCCGGTGATCACCGGAGCCCCGGTGTTCGACAAGTACCACACGGTGCTGCCGGTCATCGACGTAGCCTCGATCGGCGCAGGTGGCGGCAGCATCGCCTGGATCGAGCCGGGCACGGGCCACCTGAAGGTAGGTCCGCAGAGCGCCGGCGCCGACCCCGGACCCGCCTGCTACGGGACGGGCGGCGAGCGCCCCACCGTGACCGATGCCAACGTCATGCTCGGGCGCATCGATCCCGAATACTTTCTGGGAGGAACCCGGCAACTTGACGTCGGTCTCGCCGAAGCCGCGATCCGCGACCACGTCGCCACGTCACTGGGAGTGTCCGTCGTCCAGGCCGCGATGGGCATCGTTGACATCCTCGACGCTCGGATGGCCGACCTGGTGCGGATGGAGACCATCGGCCGGGGATATGACCCCCGCGAGTTCGCTCTGTTCGCATTCGGCGGCGCCGGTCCGCTCCACGTCGGCGCGTACGGCGTCGAGGTCGGCGCGAAACCGATTGTGGTCCCTGCACACTCATCGGTGTTCTCCGCTTACGGCATCGCGGGCTCGGACCTGGTGCAGGTCAACCAGACCAGCGACCCGATCATCGCGCCGTTCGACCCCGAACGGCTGACGGCGGTTTACAACCGCATGGAGCAGGTGACGCTCGCCGACCTGGAGTCCAATGGGATCAGCCGCGACGACGTCACGTTGTACCGCGAGATCGAGCTGCGGTATCGCGGCCAGGTCCACGAGGTACGGGTGCCGGTGCCCGCCGGCGATCTGGGCCGGACGCACATGGACGAGGTCCTCGCGGACTTCGGGCAGCGCTACAACCGGCGCTACGGTCGCGGAGCGGCGTACCAGCGGGCGGGAATCGAAGCCCGGACGTTCCTGGTCCGGGGCGTCGGTCGGCTGCTCAAGCCGGAGCAGCGCCCCGTCGCGCCGGGGGCGGCCGATCCCGCCGCGGCCCGCACCAATGAGCGCCCGGTGTACTTCAGTGAGCTCGGCGGGTTCGCCCCCACCCCGATCTACCGCCGCGAAGCGCTCGCACCGGGCAACGTCGTGCCGGGACCGGCGATCATCGAGGCGGTGGACACCACCGTGCTGCTGCACCCCGGCCAGAATGCACGGGTTGACGGCTGGACCAATCTGCTGCTGGAGCCCGCATCATGACGACCGGAGACCCGGAGCGGCGGCACGCGTCACCGCCCGGCGAGGCGGAGGTCCTGGCCGCCATCGATCGCGAGGAACTGATCTCGCTCGCCCTCGACCTCGCCAACATCGACAGCCCATCCGGGCAGGAGAAGCCGGTGTCGGACTTCATCCTGCAGTGGCTGACCGATAACGGCATCCACGCGCGCCAGATAGCTCTGGTGCCGGACCGGCCCAACGTCGTGGGCCGCATCCCGGGCTCGGGCAACGGGCTGGAGCTCATCTTCAACGCTCATATGGACGTGGCATGGGGACCGCGGGAACGCCGCTGGATGCACGACCCGGACAACCCCTTCTACACGTCCGCGTGGCGCAACGGCGACACGCTGACCGGCAACGGCCTCGTCAACGACAAAGGCCCGCTCGCCTGCACCCTGATCGCTGCCAAGGCGATCAAGCAGGCTGGCGTCTCGCTGCTGGGCGACTTGATCGTGACCGGAGTGTGCGGGGAGATCGGCCAGGAGCCGGTCGACGAGTTCACCGCGCCGACATACCTGTCGAAGGAAGTCGGGACGCGATACCTCATCACCCATGGCATCGTGGGCGACTTCGCCTTCGTGGCCGAGGCGACCGACTTCGGCGTGACCTGGGTGGAGGCCGGCAAGGCGTTCTTCAAGATCACCGTGCTGGGCGGCAGCTCGCGGTACACCCCCTACATCGATCACCCGGACAACCTCGGGGCGAACGGTAATGCGGTCGTCCGGGCAGTACCGGTTGTGACCCAGATGGAGAGCTGGGCGCGCCGCTACGAGAACGAGCACGCCTATGTCTTCGACGGCGGGGTTTGCATCCCGAAGGTCAACATCGGCGCGATCCGCGGCGGCCAGCCGTTCATCCCGATCGTCACCGCCGAGAAGTGCTTCCTGTATCTCGACGTGCGGCTCACCCCCGCCCAGACCGCCATGCAGGTCATCGCCGAGCTCAGGGCTGAGCTCGCGAAGATCGACGTTCCTACCGAGATCGAGTGCACGCTATACCGGCGCGGGTACGAGGCGGTCGGCGCGGAGCCGCTGCTTGACGCGCTGCGGCAGGCGCACCAGGCCGAGTTCGGTAAGCCGATGCCCGACCTCGCGCCGCCGCTGTCGAGCATGTGGCGAGACACGAACCCCTTCAACGAAGTCGGAATCCCGGCCATCACCTACGGTCCCGCCGCCGGGGTGGGCGGCGGGCTGTTCTGGGCGGAGGCCGACGACTTCCTGCACGCGGCGCGGGTGTACGCCCGCACGGCGCTGGACATCTGCACTAGGGCGCGTCGATGACCGTCGTGACGCACCTGCGCCGGGTCGGCATCACCTCCCCGGATCCGGAGGGTTTGGCGCAGTTCTACGAACGGGTGTGGGGCCTGACGATATCCGACCGGCGTGAAGGCACCATCTACCTGCGCGGCACAGGAAGCGAGCACCACTTGCTCGTCATTTCGCCGGGTGCGCGGGCGAGCGTCCGGCTAGTTGGTCTCGGCCTGGCCGACCCTGCCGCCGTCGACGCCACCGCGGCGCGCCTGTCCGGGCAACCCGAGGTCCGGCAGTTGTCCCAGCCTCGTGAGCTCGCCGAGCCCGGCGGCGGATACGCGGTGCGGTTCGCGGACCCGGACGGCCGCATCCTCGAGTTGTCGGCAGCGGTGTCGCCGGTCGACCAGATCGACGGTGATGCGGTGGTGCGGCCCGTGAAGCTCAGTCACGTCGTGCTCAACTCGGCACGCAGCGACGCCTTCTCCCGGCTGCTGGTCGACGCGCTGGGCTTCCGGCTCGCCGACGAGATGCCGCACATGCGGTTCTACCGCTGCTCGTCGGACCACCACAGCATCGCGATCACCCGGGCCCCGCACGCATCCCTCAACCACATCGCCTTCGAGGTCCCGAGCCGCGAGCACGTCCTTCGCGGCATCGACAACATGACCGCACACGGGTTTGAGACGGTGTGGGGCCCAGGTCGGCACGGTCCGGGCAACAACGTCTTCGGCTACTTCACCGCGCCCAACCGCCAGGTCATCGAGTACACCGCCGAGGTCGAGCAGATCCCTCCGGGCGAGGACCGGCCCGCCCGGATGTGGCTGCCCGAGGAGATCTCGGTCCACGACCCCTGGGCGGCGCACGACTCGGCCCGGCCGACCGCGCATGCCAGGGAACTGATGCTCGGAGGGCCCGAGGATACGGACCAGCGGCCCGGAGGACAGCAATGACAAGGCTCAACGAATACCTCAACGTGGTCGGCAGCGGGGCGGATGCCACCGTCCGCTGCCGGTGCGGCCACGACCTGGGCCCGGCGACCGAGAATTACAAGCTGCACGCCCTGCTGCGCGAAGGCCCGGTGCAGCAAGCCGGGCCGTGGGTCGACCCGCACCGGGTCGGCGGCGACGCTTTCGTGTGCCGTGAGTTCTTCTGCCCCGCCTGCCTCACGCTGCTCGACGTGGAGACAGCACAGCCGCACGAGCCGATCCTATGGGACGTCCGAATGGACATCACGTGACCCAGACGGCCGATCAGGTCGACACGATCACGACCCGCTGGTCCTCGCCGACCGCGGCGGACCAGCTGACCGTCGTTAATCCGGCCACCGGCCGCCCGCTGGCGGTCGTGCCGAGCGGCGGCCGGTCGGAGGTCGACGCGGCAGTGCGCGCTGCCCACGCGGCTCAGCCCGTCGGGCATCGTGTTCGTCAACAACTTCAACCGGGTCTTGGTCGGTACTCCGTTTGGCGGGACGGGCCACAGCGGGTTCGGCCGGGTGCACGCCCCGGAGACGCTGCGGGGATTCGGCCGCAGCAAGAGCATCAGGCTGCCATCGGGCACCGCACCGGTACCGCGGTGGTCCGCCGTGGATGATGTGATCTTGTGATGGTATATGATGTACCATCGTGGGTTATCGAACGGCTACGTGAGGGACGAAGTGCTTGAGGTCGGCGATATGCGCGGGGTGTACGTGCTGCCGCCGACGCCGTGCCTAACCGACGCTGGCGGCTGGGACGCCACTGACAGCGTCGACCTCGACGAGACCGCCCGGATGACTGAGTTCCTCATCTCGCCTGGCGTGACCGGGCTCGGGCTCTTCGGAACCACCGGGGAGGGCCACTCGCTGCTCTGGGAGGAGAAGCTGGCCTGCGCCGCCGCCGTGGTCGAGACCGCGCGGGGGCGGGTCCAGGTTTTCGCGGGCGCTACGGCACTCGGCACCCGTGAGGTCATCCGGCAGATGCGCGGGCTGCGCGACGTCGGCGCCGACGGCGCTCTGGTCGGGCTGCCTCTCTGGCAGACGCCCACCGTCGAAAACGCGGCGCGGTTCTACGCCGATCTCAGCGCGGCAGTCCCGGACTTGCCGGTAATGGTCTACTCCAACTCGTGGTTCTTCAAGTTCAGCTTCCCGCCGGAATTCTGGGCGGCTGTCCGGCGCGATGCCCCGACGGTCATCGCAAGCAAGGAGACCCACGGCTTCGCGCATTACCTCGGCGAGCTGGAGGCGGTCGAGAGCCGGATCAACCTGATCCCGGGCGAGGGCGGCGTGTTTGCCGCCTGGGAGCAGGCGCCCGAGCACGTCACCGCGATCTGGTCGACCCAGGCGGCACTCGGGCCCGAGCCTGCGGTGGCCTTGATGGCCGCGATTGACAGCGGCGACGCAACGCGGGTCCGGGGGGTCATTGACGACTTCAAGCAGGTGCCCCCGTACGCGCCGCCGGGTGCGATGGACCGTCGCGACCACACCGACGACTTCGCCCGGTACAACACCCAGGTGGCGAAGTACCGGCTGGAGGTTTCCGGAATGATCAAGGCGGGTCCGCTGCGACCGCCGTACCAGGATCTGCCCCAGAGCTGGAAGGCGCAGGTCGAGCTCGAGGTCGCTGGTTTCGCTGAGCTGCGCGCCAAGTATGCACATGCAAGCCCGGAGACACGGAGGTAGCGGCCATGGCGATTCGACGCGGCGAGGCGTACCTGGCAGGGCTCCAGGACGAGCGCGAGATCTGGCTCGAGGGCAAGCGAGTCGACGATGTCACCACCCACCCCGACCTCACGGCCTGCGCGCAATCGGTAGCCGAGGTCTACGACCTGCAGCACGACCCCGCGTCCCAGGACATCCTGACGATGGTGCTGCCCGATGGCGAACGGGTCAGCCGCGGGTTCGCTGAGCCCCGGTCGGTTCAGGACCTCGTCGCGCGGCGCGAGATGATCGAGTTCCTGATGCGGCGTTCCGGCGGCACGACCGGGCGGCTGCCGGAGTACATGGCGGCGATCATGGTCGGCCTCCACGACGTCCGTCACATCCTCGGCGCGGAGGACCCCGGCTTCGCCGATAACGTCGCTGAATACTTCGGCTACATCCGTGCCAACGACCTCGCGCTGACCCACAGCTTCGCCGACGCCCCGCGCGACGGTCGGCTCTCGCGCGACAAATTCGAGAACCTCCGCGTCGTCGAGGAGCGCGCTGACGGCATCGTCATCCGCGGCGTGAAGTCCGTCGCGACGCTCGCGCCGCATGCCGACGAGTACCTGGCCCTGGCGCCGATGCGTCCCGGCCTGGCCGCCGACGAGATCGTCTACTTCGCGGTGCCGATGGCTACCCGCGGACTCCGGGTCTACTGCCGCCAGCCGCTGGCCCGCGCCAACCGCGCGGACCACCCGCTCGGCTGGCGCTTCGACGAGATGGACGCGTGGGTGGTCTTCGACAACGTGTTCGTCCCGAAGAAGCGGGTCTTCTACCTGCACCGCACGGAGGGCCACCGTGACCTGCTGAACCAGATACTCTCCTGGGCCTTTTACCACATCCTGATCCGCATGGCCTGCAAGGCCGAGGTGCTCGCTGGCATCGGCGCCGCGATCACCGACTACCTCGGCAAGGAGCAGCTGCCCACGACCCAGCTCATGCTGTGCGACCTGTACGCCTACGCCGAGACGCTCAAGGCGTTCATCCACGCGGCCGAGCGGAATCCCGTCGAGTCGCCGACCGGACTGCTGATACCCAACCCGACCCAGATCACGCTCGGCCGGATCTTCGGCGTCGACCGGCATCCCGACGTGCTGCAGATCATCCGGGAGCTGTGCGGCTCCGGCATCCTTATGGCGCCGGGCAGCGGCGAACTCGACAACCCGGACATCAGCTCAGACGTCCAGCGGTACCTGATGGGTCCCGACACCCGTGCGGGCGAGCGGTTCCAGCTGCTCAAGCTCGCCTGGGACTACACCTGCGAGTCGTTCGGTTCGCGTCAGCTGCTCTTCGAGATGCACAACGCGGGCGCCCAGCAGGCCACCAAGCAGCGCCTGGTCGCGATGTACGACGTCGCCCCGCACGTGCGCCTCGCCAAGGAGCTGGCTGGCATCGGCACCGCCCATTAGGAGAAGAGGGACATGACCGCTGTCCATGAACTAGATGGACCCGCCGCGTGGACCGGCGACGAGATGCGCGAGCGGTCCGACTGGACGATCGAGCTCCAGCCCAGGCACGTGACTGAGCTGACCGCGGCCCTCGCGGCGGTCGACCGGCCGGGGGTCGAGCTGGCCGACATCGGCAAGAGCGATTTCCCGCTGCCGATGCTCGCCCCGGTACTTGGCGACATGGTCGACGAGCTGATGGACAGACGCGGCTTCGCCCTGGTCCGCGGTGTCCCCGTGGAGTCGCTCACCGAGCACCAGGCTGAGCTCATGGCCTGGGGTATCGGGCTGCACGTCGGCATCCCGCTGCAACAGGGAGCCGGCGCCAAGCTGCTGATGCACGTGCGCGATCAAGGGGTCGACCCGAAGAGCCCGCTAGCCCGCGGCTACCAGCACCGGGCATTCCTCGACTATCACACGGACACGCCGGACGTGGTCGCATTGCTCTGTGTCCGGCCGGCGATGGAGGGCGGCGTCAGCACGATCGTCAGCTCGGTCGCGGTCCACGACGAGATCGTGCGCGCGCGGCCCGATCTCGCCGCCGTGCTGTACGAACCCTGGTGGCACGACCGTCGGCGAGGCGACGGCCCGGACAGCTTCTTCCAGTGCCCCATCTACGCCGTGAATGAGGGTGGCACGAAGCTGTTCGCATACTACGGACCGGACTACATCCGGTCGGCGCCGCGCGGAGCGCACGTACCTGGTCTCACGCCACGGCAGACCGAGGCGATGGAGTTCCTCGAGCGCCTCAACAACGAGCCGCGGTTCGTGCTCGACATGCATTTCCAGCCGGGGGATGTGCAGTTCCTGAACAACTACGTCGTGATGCACGGCCGGACCGAGTACGTCGACTTCCCTGATCCGGCGCTCAAACGCGACCTCATCCGGCTCTGGCTGACCGTCGACCGCGACCTCGGGCTGCCCGCGTCGATCAGCGAGCGAGGGTTGATGTCGCGGTCCGCAGCGTTTCGGCGTCCAGCATGAGTGCGTCAGGAGGCGGAGCGGCGTGAACATGCTCGAGACGGCTATCACCGGGCCGGCCGTCTGGCTCGGCGATGAGCTGCAGGATTCCGACGAGTGGATCGTGCGGCTTAGCGAGACCGACCTCGACGAGATCGACCGCGGTCTCGCCGGCGTTGCCGGCACTCCGGCGGAGCGGATCGCAAAGGGCGACGTCGCGCTTCCGGGACTCAGGGATCGGCTCCGCGACGTCGCCGACACGCTGCAGGACGGCCGCGGTTTCGTGCTCCTCCGTGGCCTGCCCGTACCGGACCGGGTCAGTGACGAGCAGGCGGCCAAGGTGTTCTGCGCGATCGGGCACTACCTCGGGACGCCGGTCTCGCAAAGCCGGCAGGGTGAGCTGATCGGACATCTGCAGAACCTCGGCCAGCCGGGCGCCTTCCTGCGGCGGTTCGCGACGAGCGAGGCGACCGCCTTCCACAGCGATCGCACTGACATCGTCGGGCTGATGTGCCTTCGGCCCGCCCGGTTCGGCGGCGAGAGCCTGCTGGTGAGCACAATGACGCTCTACAACATCGTGGTTCAGGAGCATCCCGAGTACCTGCCGATCCTCTACAAGCAGTTCGCGAAGGACCTCATGGACGAGCAGCGGCCGGGCGAACCGGGGTGGGAGCGGCTGCCGCTGTTCTGTTACGAGTCCGGCTACCTGTCAGGCACCACGTCCACGTCGTGGTTCGTCTCGGCGATGCGCTTCGCCGACGTCCCTAGGCTGTCCGCCGAGGAGATGTCGTGCTTCATCTTCCTCGAGTCGTTGCCAAAGCGGCCCGGCCTCAGCCTGTCGATGATGCTCGAGCCGGGTGACATCCAGTTCGTGAGCAACTTCAGCATCATGCACACCCGTACCAGCTTCATCGACGACCCGGACGACCCCGCCCACCAGCGGCATCTGCTGCGGTTGTGGTTGAGCCATTTCAGCCATGGCCGACCGGTTTGCGAGGCGTTCGCCAATGGGCGATTGGGTCTGCTGCCGACCCAGCGCGCTGCCGATGGGCACCCCGGTTAATCGGCGACGGCAGTGCAAGCGGTGGCACTGCGGGCGGGGTCCCGCGGCTTGAGAGATCGATGAGAGGCGGAAGCATGCAGATCGCGGTTGTCAGCGCGCCCGGGGAGGTCGAGTTGCGCGAGACGCAGCGGCCATCCTGCAGCCCGGACCAGCTGTTGGTCGAGCTCAGCGGTTGCGGCCTGTGCACCTTCGACCGCAGGTTGTTCTCCGGCGAGACGCCGATCTATCCCACCGCGGCGGGCCACGAGCCCGCCGGACGCGTGATCGAGGTCGGTAAAGCGGTGGCTGGGTTGCCGGGGACGCCTCAGCTCGGCGACCTCGTCGCCCTTGACATGCGTAGCCGGTGCGGTACCTGCTCGGCCTGCCGCCGCGGTCGGAGCGCGATCTGCCTCGCCCCACAGAGCCAGGACCGCGCGGACGGCCTGATCTCTATCGCCGGCGGCTTGGCCGAGGTAATCGCGGTCGGCGCCGACCACGCCTGGGTCGTCGGTGATATCCCGACTGAGCACGCGGCCATGGCGGAGCCGATCGCCTGCGTGGCTCACTCGATGCGCCGCGGCGGCTTCTGTCCCGGCGACCGGGTCGCCGTGATCGGTGGGGGCTATATGGGCCGGCTTCACCTGGCGATGGCCAAGGCAGCAGGCGCCGCGTCCGCGGGCATTGTCGAGGTTTCCGAACAGCGCCGGGCTGAAGCCAGGGCCGCCGGCGCGAACTGGACTGCGGCGCCCGACGAGGCTCGCGAAGTCGGCGGCGCCAGCGACGTCGTGTTCGTGACGGCGGGCGCGCCGGGTACGCTCGAACTCGCGATCGACCTGCTAGCCAAGGGCGGCTCCGCGGTGCTGTACGGCGCGTTCCCGAAGGATCTGGCGGTTGGCATCGGCCCCGGCCACATGCATCACGAGGAGACCTCGATCATCGGCGTGCACAGTCACGAGCCCGAGGACTGGCGGGCCGCGGCCGGTCTGCTGTCGAGCGGAGTGCTCGCAGCGGACCTGAAGGCGCTGGTGACGGCTCGCTTCTCGCTGGGCCAGGTGATCGAAGGATTCCGGCTCGCCGACTCCGAACCGGTCTACCGGGTCATCGTCGGCGGCGCATAACCGGCACCCGCACCGGCCGGCAGTGGTGACCAGATGAGCTCTGTCGTTGGTGTCGACGTCGGATCTCGCTCGGCCCGAGTTGTCGCGGTGGACGCCCACGGGACGCTCGTTGGTCACGCCAGTGCCAACTACGAGCGGCAATCGGACTGGCCGATGGGTCGCGCGGACCCGCAGTGCTGGCGCCTGGCCGTCGAGGCCGCACTGCAGCGCCTCGTCATCCGGTGTCCGGCGGCGGCGTCCCCGGCCGCGGTAGCGGTGGGTGGGCAGAGCCCGACCGCGGTGCCCGCCGACGGTCTCGCCGTGACCTACAGCTACGCCGCGGGTGTCGACGGCGGCATCGCGGCGCAGCAGGTCGCCCAGCGCCGGCTGCTCGAGTCGGAGCATCCCGGCGGCGAGGTAAGCCAGCTGTGGGACTGGATGCTGGCAAGCCTCGGTGCGCCGCGGGTGCAGGGCAGGTGGCCCGGCGACATCGCGCTTGACGGGCTCGGTGAGAGCACGACGACGGGCACCGTCGTCGGGATGGCCGACGGGTCCTGGGGGGTGCCGCGGGGCACGCCGCTGGTGGCCGGCGCACCGGACGCGCTGCTGACGTTCTGGGCGGCCGGGCTGGATGAGGTAGGCCGGGCATGCGACCCGGGCGGGCGCACCGGAGGCCTGGTCGTGGCGGTGCGCATTGCCGACCTCGCGCCCGGTCTGATGCGGATGGCGAGCCCGGCCCGGGGCTGCAGCATGGTCGGCGGCCCGGTCTCGGCTCACGGCGCTTCGCTCGACTGGTTGGCCACCGTGACCGGCCGGTCGAGGTCGGCGCTGCTCGACCTCGCAGCCGACGTGCCGGCCGGCGCGCGGGGAGTGATGTTCCTGCCCTACCTTGAGGGTGAGCGCGCGCCACGCTGGCAGCGCCGGCTGACCGGCGAGTTCCACGGCCTGCGAGCCGATACCGGACCAGCCGAACTAACGCGCGCGGTGTTGGAAGGTGCCGCGTACGGACTGTCGCATATCGGGCGCACCTTGCACGATGAAGGCGCCGAAATCGACGTCGTCACCTGCACCGGAGGTCCGTCGAGGAGCCGGCTGTGGTGCGAGATCAAGGCCGCCGTCCTTGGCGCGCCCTTCGACGTTCCGGACTTCAGCGAACTGTCGGCCTACGGGGCGGCGCTCGCCGCTGGCGCCGGCGCGGGCTGGTGGCCGGAGCCCGGCATCGGCGGGCGGGGCTCATGGCCGCGACCGCTGATGACGCGGATAGACAGCGTGCCGCAGCAGGCGTACCGGGAGGGGTTCGAGCGGTTCGTCAGCCTCGGCGACGCCGCCCAGCAGCGGCTCTGACCACGTCGCGGCCCGGTCAGATGTCGGGCCAGGCCGGAATCGGGGCATCCGCCTCGAAGCGCACCGACACCCGTTTGAGCCGCGTCATCGTGTCAATCGCCTCCCGGCCGGACGCGACGCCGACGCCGCTCTCTTTGATGCCGCCGAAGGCAAGCGCCGGGTCCATCAGCATCGCGGAGTTGCCCCACACGACGCCGCACTCTAGCGCATCCGCGAGCCGGATCATCTTGCGGAGGTCGGTCGTCCAGACGTTCGCGGTCAGCCCGTAGACCGTGTCGTTGGCGAGGGCGAGCGCATCTGCCTCGTCGTCGAACTCGAGCACGGAGAGGACAGGGCCGAAGATTTCCTCGCGCGCGACCCTGGCGCCGGGACCGAGCTTGGTCACTACGGTGGGTGCCACGTAGAACCCGCGCGGTGACCGGGCCGGGCCGAACGCGCTCCCGCCAGCGGTCAGGCGTGCGCCGTCCGACCTCGCCGAGTCGAGGTAGTCCAGGACGCGGCGGCGATGCGTGTGTGACACCACCGGGCCGATGTGCGACGTCGGGTCGAAGGGGTCGCCAACCCGGATCCGTCCGGCCAAGCCGATGAGTCGCTCCACGACCTGGCCGGCCACGGAGCGTTGGACCAACAGGCGGGTCGCGGCGCTGCAGACCTGGCCGGCGTTCTGGAAGACGCCCCAGACCGCGCCGCGGACGGCCTCGTCGAGATCCGCATCCTCGAAGACGATGTTGGGGGCCTTCCCGCCGAGCTCGAGCACGACCTTCTTGAACGACGGCGCAGCGGCCGCTGCCACTGCGCGACCGCTAGCTACGCTGCCGGTGAAGTTGACCCCGGCAACCCGCGGATGGGTGACGAGGGCCTGTCCGGTGGAGCCGTTCCCGGGCACAACGTTGATCAATCCCGGTGGGAGGCCAGCGGCGGTGCCTGCCTCGGCCAGCAGCAACGCGGAGGTCGGCGCCAGCTCGGAGGGCTTCACGATGACGGCGTTCCCGCAGGCGAGGGCTATCGCGACCCGCGCGACGAACATGATCGTCGGTCCGTTCCACGGCAGGATGATGCCAACGATGCCCAACGGCTGCTTGACCGTGTAGGACAGGTAGCCCGGCGTAGCTGGGATCTGCTCGCCCGAGAGCTTGTCGGCCATGCCGGCCCAGTAGCGCGCGAACTTCGCCGCTTTCGGGGTGTCGTAGCGGGCGTCGCTGATCACCTTGCCCATGTCGCGCACGTCGGCGAGCGCTATCTCCTCGGTGCGCGCGAGGAACGCCTCGCTCCAAGCCCAGATAAGTTCGGCCCGGCGGCTGCCGCCCATCGCTGCCCAAACCCGCTGCGCCTCGGTCGCCGCGGTCACGGCGGCCTCGATCTCATCAGGGCCGCCGAGCGCGATCCGCGCAACGGTCTCGCCGGTCGCCGGATCGATCGAGTCGAACAGAGGGGCACCTGAGGGCGATTGACGTTCCCCGGCGATGAACGGGCCGTACGTCGGCTCGGTGAGCTGGTTCACGGTAGTCCTTGCGCTGGGAGCAGGCCAGGCAGTCTAACTTGACAACGTCCGACCGCCGTACAAATATGATATGCCAAGTGTAAAGTCCGGGTCCGGGGCGTGACCGAGCCGTCGCGGTGGCCCCGCAGCCCGAACCATCGTGCCGACCCAGCCCGGCAACGCAGGAGCAGGGGTGACGTGAATGATGCCGCTGGCACCAGACCACCAGTGGGCGGGCTCGATGCTCGAGCGGACCCAGGAGGAATGGGACGTCCTTAGCAGTGAATGGGGACAGGCCCAGGCCGGCCTGGCCAACCGGGTTCTCGAACACCTCGTCGAACTCGACCACGAGAAGTCGGTCTTCCCGCTCACTAGGCTTGGTCACAGCCTGCAGGTGGCAACCCGCGCGGCTCGCGCCGGCCGCGACGACGAGTACGTCTTCTGCGCGCTCCTGCATGACATCGGGGACACGCTAGGTGCGTACAACCACGCCGATCTCGCCGCCGCTGTCGTTAAGCCATTCGTCCGACCCGCCTACCACTGGATGGTCGAGAAGCACGACGTCTTCCAGGGGTACTACTTCTGGCACTTCCTGGGCCGTGATCGTAACGCCCGCGAGAAGTACCGGGGTCACCCCAACTTCGACCTGACCGCGGAGTTCTCTGAGGACTATGACCAACCGTCGTTCGACGTGAACTACGCCAACATGCCGCTCGAGGAATTCCGGCCACTCGTCCGCAACATCATGTCGCGGCCCTGGGCGCACGGGAATGCCTGATTTCGCCCCGTCGGGGCTGCCCGATCGCGTCCACCTGGCCGGTTGGTCATCGCGACTATCGCGAATCTGATATTTGATATACCACTAACAGTGAAAGGTCCGATGAGACTCCCACGCGCGGCCGATCCAGCGCACGTGAACCCGGCGCGGAGGTCGGCACGCCCCATTAGTGCTCGCCGGCGGGCGGCGGTGAGGCACGGTAGTGGCTGAGCTTACCGAGCGGGGGATGGAACCGGAGTCCGGGACGGCGTCGGACCAGCCGAACTCGGCGCTGGTCATAGACGGCGTATACAAGGGCTACGGGTCCGACGCGGCCCGCGTGTCGGTCATCGAGAACTTCAGCCTGCTGGCGCTGCGCGGCCAGTTCGTCACGCTGATCGGCCCGAGCGGGTGTGGGAAGACGACTCTGCTGCGGATCGTCGCGGGCTTGCTGGAGGTCGACCGCGGCACGGTGTCGATCTTCGGCCAGTCGGTGCAGCGCGCGAGCGCCGCGAAGCACATCGGGCTGGTTCCGCAGTCACCGGCGCTGCTGCCGTGGCGCACCGTCCTCGACAACGTCCGCCTGCCGCTGCAGGTGAACAAGAAGCCGGACTCCGACGGCTCGCGGTCCCATGCCGACCCGATCGCGGTGCTTGAGTCGTTCGGCCTGGGGCACGTCGTCAACCGCCGGCCGGCTCAGCTGTCGGGCGGGATGCAGCACCGAGTCGCGATCGCACGCGCGTTTGTCTTCGATCCGCCGATCCTGCTGATGGACGAGCCGTTCGCCGCGGTCGACGAGCTGACCCGGGAACTGCTGCGCCACGAGCTGCTGTCGATCTGGCAGGCGAACAAGAAGACCGTGCTTTTCGTGACGCACTCGATCTCGGAGGCGATCACGCTCTCCGACGTGGTCGTGATCATGTCCGCGAACCCGGGGACGATCCAAAGCGTCATCCCGATCCCCCTGCCGCGGCCGCGAGACGATCTCGTCGAGACCACGAGGGAGTTCCACGAGGTCGAGCGGCAGATCAGGCTCGAGCTGCGCGGTAGCTGGCGGGGCGCGCGGTGAGCGAGCTGCCGGGCTCCGAGCTGGACGAGCTGGCGGATGCACAGCCAGACCTGCCGACGCTCGCACCCGCCGCCGCCGCGACGTCGCAGCGGCGCACGATGTCGGCCTGGGTCCGGCCGTCGCTGTGGCTGCCACCGCTGATCGCGCTCGTGCTGCTGGCCGCCGCATGGCAGCTCTACGCAATTCACAACCCGTTCGTCATCCCTACAGTCCCGAAGATCTTCCACGAGCTGACGAGCCACCCCGGCTTCTACGTCCGCAACGCCAAGACGACGCTGCAAGAGGCCTTGGTTGGCGCTGCGCTCGGCATGAGCATCGCCTTCGTGCTGGCGGTGCTGATGTCCTACGTCCGCATCATCGAACGCGCGATCCTGCCGCTGGCCGTGATCCTCAACGTCACGCCGATCATCGCGGTCGCCCCGGCACTGGTCGTGGCGTTCGGCTTCGGCCTGACGCCAAAGTACATCATCACCGCGGTCCTGGTCTTCTTCCCGTTCCTCATCAACTCGCTTATCGGCCTTCGCTCCGTGGACCCGCTGGCGCTTGACGTCATGAAGACGCTCAACGCCTCGCGCACCGAGATCCTCTGGCGGCTGCGGCTGCCGAGCAGCCTGCCGTTCCTGTGCGCGGGTGCCCGGATTTGCGTCCCGCTCAGCGTGATTGGCGCCGTCGTCGCCGAGTTCGTTGCCGCCGGGCAGGCGAACGGCCTAGGCACGCTGATCGTCACCGCGGCGTCGCTGTCCGATCTCGCGACGATCTACGCGTCGGTAGTGGTACTCGCCGTCATCGGTATCGCATTGTTTGTCCTGGTAGTCCTGGTCCAGCGGCGACTGCTGGCCTGGCACAGCTCGGCAACACCAATGAAATGACGAACGCCAATTCTTGGCGCGCATTGTGAACGACTGGAGGTACGCGTGAAACGCAGGTTGGGCTTTGGATGCAGTGCGGCAAATGGCTTTGCGTTGGTCGCGGTCGCCATCATGGCTGCGTCGTGCAGCAGCTCGTCATCGGGCGGCTCGTCGCCCCAGGCAGGGTCGTCGGGGTCGACCGGGCTGATCAGCTCGTCGGAGTGCGCCGCCAACAAGGCGGCCGGGACGATCACCTACGTCTCGCCGTTCGGCTTCGACGCCTCGGCCGGGATCATCGACGTGTTCGCGGCGCAGAAGCTGGGCTACTTCAAGGACCTGTGCCTCGACGTGAACTTCGTGACCAACTCGCAGGACTCCACGGCGCTGGTCTCGGCTGGCAAGGCTCAGGTGACGAACGTCGGGTCGGCTGCCGACTACCTCACCGCCGTCGGTAGCGGCGCGAACATCAGGGCCGTCGCGACGTACGGCAACACGTCGGACTACTGCATCATCACGAAGAAGAGCATCACCCGGCTGCCGCAGCTCACCGGCAAGACACTGGGCTACCACTTCGTCAAGGAAGCGCCGACCCTGGCGATGCTGGCGGCAGCAGGCGTAAACCTGAACAAGGTGCATTTCGTAAACACCACGAACTACGACCCGAACCAGGTCGTGCAGGGAAAGATCGACGCAGTCGGCTGCTACCAGTCCAACGAGCCGCTGACGCTGAAGTCCGAGCATGCCCAGTTCAACGAGTTCACGCCCGCGCAGTTCCACGTGACCGGCACCTTTAACGTCCAGTTCTTCAACAAGAACTTCCTGGCTGCGCACCCCGCCGCGGCGAAGGACTGGATGCGGGCGGACCTGCACGC
>WNFC01000492.1_pt1 | contig 41305 bp, 37 predicted proteins | sample 5400541 | NCBI WGS metagenome assembly WNFC01 (sample SAMN13153342, study PRJNA577476) | soil metagenome | isolation source: 120 cm saprolite under Douglas fir tree site 2 hole 2 replicate 1 | place: USA:California | collected 2015-04-18 | reverse complement strand
GCCAGCGCGAAAAGAAGCGCGACGCCCGCGACGGCGCCGGCTCGGCGCGACCCACGATCCCGTGGCGACCCCATTGGCTCCCACCCGATGCGGGCGGATCTCATTCCGCCGGCCGGGCGAAAGCGTGACCCTTTGCGGCAAAATGCAGGGCTTTGTTGGGGCGGCGGCCGTTAACTTCTGCGCTTGACACGCAGGCGGAGCGGTCCGAGCGTGGCGCACGCATACAGGCAGGCCTTGGGGAGAAACGCCATGGATCTCATCGCCGATCGCGGCCGCCGGGTATCGGTCGAGGAGCTCAACACCAGCCGGCTGCTCGCCCATGCGCGCCAGCAGGCGGATCAGCGCAAGCTCGACGACATCCTCATCGCCGACGTCGACAGCCACCATTACGAGAACGAGTGCTACGACGAGTTTCTCCCCTTCATCGAGAACGAGGTGCTGCGCCAGCTCGTGCTGGCCGGACGCGCCAAGGGGCGGCAGACCCTGATGCCCACGCAAGTGAGCTTCCAGGACATGGGCGGCCGCATCACGCGCTATCCCATGCGCTCGACCGAAAAGACCGCCGGCGGCACGCCGCGCGACGTCGAGCTCGGCCATCGCTGGATGGACGCGATGAGCGTCGACTATGCATGCCTGTTTCCCACCATGCTGCTCGCCATCGGCCTCCATCCATCGACCGAAATGGAGATCGAGCTCACCTGGGCCTACAATCGCTGGCTCACCGAGCAGGCGCTGCCGAAGGCGGACGGGCGCTTCTACTCGATGCTCTGCCTGCCGTTCTCCGAGCCCGACGAGGCGTTGCGCCACATCGAGACGTTCGGCGAGCGCAAGCACGTGACCGGATTCATGATCACGTCGGTGCGCAGCCTGCCGGTGCACCACAATTCCTACATGAAGGTCTACCGCGCGCTGGAGGAGCGCGGCCTCGCGCTCTGCTTCCACTCCGCCATCAATATCGGCGAGCCGGTGTTCAAGAGCCTCAACCGCTTCGCCTCGGTGCACGCGCTCGGCTTCCCGTTCTACAACATCCTCCATCTCACCAACTGGGTGACCAACGGGCTGGGCGAGCGCTTTCCGAAACTGCCGGTGATCTGGATCGAGGGAGGGCTCGCCTGGATTCCGTTCATGATGCAGCGGCTCGACCACGAATTCATGCTGCGCAACTCGGAATATCCGCTGCTGAAGAAGAAGCCGAGCGACTACATGCGCGACATGTATTACGCCTCGCAGCCGATGGAGCGGGTGGATGAGGCGGCGCTCGAATGCACCTTCCGCATGATCAATGCGGAGACGCAGCTGCTCTATGCGTCGGATTATCCGCACTGGGATTTCGACCTGCCGAGCACGATCTGGGATCTGCCGTTCCTGTCCGAGAAGGCGAAGCACAACATCCTGGGCGGCACCGCGGCGCGTCTGTTCAAGCTGCCGCCGCGCAGCGAGGCGCAGCGGCAGAATCTGCAAAAGTTCTGCAACCTCGCGGCCTGACGCCGTGCTGGCGCGCCTTCTTCCCTCTCCCCGCAGGGGAGAGGGTGGCGAGCGAAGCGAGCCGGGTGAGGGGCGCTCGGACTATCGAGAATCCGAGAGCCCCTCACCCCGCCCTCTCCCCTGCGGGGAGAGGGAGCACAAGCGCAGAGCAAGATCGATTGGAGCCTTGTGGTTCGCGATCGCGGCTTGGCTTGCCGGCACACAAATCGCGTATGCCCAGGACACCGTCGCGGCCTTCTACAAGGGCCGCCAAGTCAACCTGATCGTCGGCTACGGGCCGGGCGGCGGCTACGATCTCACGGCGCGGCTCGTCGCACGCCACATCGGCCGATTCCTTCCGGGCAATCCGACGATCGTGGTGCAGAACATGGCAGGGGCGGGGAGCCTGCGCGCCGCCAATTATCTCTACAGCGCCGCGCCGCGGGATGGCGCGACCTTCGGCGTGTTCGGCAGCGACATTCCGATGATCGGATTGATCGGGACGAATCCGAGCGTGCAGTTCGATCCGCGCCGGTTCACCTGGCTCGGTTCGTCGTCGAGCTTCGCCAAATCCTGCGTGACGCGCTGGGGCTGAACATCAAGCAGGTGCTGGGCTATCCGGACTCGCCGTCGATCTTCCTCGCGGTCGAGCGCGGCGAGCTCGACGGCCGCATGTTCGATCTCTCCTCCGTCAAGGCGACGCGGCCGCAATGGCTCAAGCCGGCCAGCGGCTTCAACGCGCTCCTCCAGTTCGCGCGGCGCATGCGCCATCCCGACCTGCCGGACGTTCCGACCGCGCGCGAGCTCGCGCCGAACGACGAGGCGCGCGCCTTGATCGCGTTTGCGGAAACGCCCCTGCTCACCATGGCGCGGCCGTTTGCGGCGCCGCCCGGCGTGCCGGAAGACCGCGCCCGCGCGCTGCAGGAGGCCTTTCTCGCCGCCCACCACGATCCGGCATTCCTGGAGGAAGCCGCCAAGCTCGGCGTCGACATCAGCCCGGTCGATGCCGAGGCGATGGCGCGCGGCGTCGAGCACCTCGCGCAGGCCTCGCCCTCGGTCTTCAGCTATATGCGTCAGCTGATCGGGCGGCACTGACGCGGTTGCGGCGATCAACTCTGGGCGAGCGTCCGCAGACCGGTAGCTCGGCAGGGTTGCCGGAAACCGTGTTCGGGCCTATCTGAGTGTCGAGCAGGCGACCCATGGCCTCGACGCACCCCACCCTCCCGTTCACGACGCGCCTTGCGGCGCGCCCGGCCGCGATCGCGGTTGCGGTCGTGGTGGGCGGGCTTGCCGCGGTGTCGCTCGCGCTATGGGCGTACTACGGCAGCGCCGTATTCCACGAGATGATCGTCGCCGGCCTTGCGCTCTGTTTCTGAGATAGGACATCAGGAATGACCCAGCGCGCCTCGCGCCTCGTTCTCGTGCTCGGCGCCTTCGTGGCGGGCCTCGCGCTCTGCCTCGGCGGCATCCTGCTGGTCGTGCGCTCGGGCGCGACGCCGGGCGGCATCCAGATTCCGGCGGCGCCGATCGGCGGACCGTTCCGGCTCGTCGACCAGGATGGACGCACGGTCTCGGACCAGGATCTCAAGGGCAAGCCGTTCCTCGTCTTCTTCGGCTTCACCCACTGCCCCGAGATATGTCCCACAACCTTGTTCGACGTCTCCGAGATCATGCGCAGTCTCGGGCGCGACGCGGACCGCGCCGCCGCGCTCTTCATCACCGTCGATCCCGAGCGCGATACGCCGGCCACCCTCAAGGACTATCTCGGGAGCTTCGATCCGCACCTGCGCGGCCTTACCGGCGACGCCGATGCGCTCGCCGCCGTCGCCAAGGGATACCGCGCCTACTACAAGAAAGTGCCGCTCGACGGCGGCGACTACACCATGGACCACAGCGCGATCGTCTATCTGATGGACAAGGAAGGACGTTTCGTGTCGCCCTTCAATATCAAGCGCAAGCCCGAGGTCGCGGCGGCCGATTTGCGCAAGTATCTTTGATCGGAACGAATTCGTAGGATGGGTTGAGCGCAGCGAAACCCATCGCCGCGGGCCGTGAGTTACATGATGGGTTTCGCTTCGCTCAACCCATCCTACGAGCTCTCGCAATGACGGAGCTCAATGTGCCCGCAGATGCGACCCGGCGATGCGCTCCACCAGCGACTTGCGCGCCAGAATGAGACATTGCGCCGACATGATGTCGACCCGGCTGATCTCCGCGATCAGATAATCGAGCATCGCGACCATCGTCGCGATGTCGTGCTCGGCAGGCTCGTCGGCGAAAGCGAGACGCAGATTTTCGTATTCGTCGTGTTCGACGGCCATCGGGCCCCCTCCGATGCTCCTGGAACGATACGATGTTCCGTCGCTAAATCTAAGGTTTACGAAAGCAGGTTGTCCATACCCGTGTAGGCCTCAGGCCAAGTCCACTGATCCGCCTGATTTTTTCGTCTATAAGCGGGTGAATTTCCGTTGCCCGGATTCCGCATGCGACCCCAGGTTCCATCAGCGCCCCGCCCCGACCGGCCCGCCGCCGCGCGCCTGACGCTCGCTGCGCTCGTCACGGCCGCCGGCCTTCTGGCCGCGCCCGCCGCCGTCGCGCAGACGCGTCCCGCGGCGCAGCCGCCGTCGGCGGGCAGCGTCCCGGCCTTTTGGGATCCGCGGCGGCGCCCGGAACGACCCGACCTCGGCCGCCTCAATCTCATCCGCTTCATGACCGAGGTGGACTATCCGCCCTTCAACTACGCGGGGCCTGACGGCAATCCGGCCGGCTTCAACGTCGACCTTGCGCGCCTGATCTGCGAGGAGCTGCACGTCTCCTGCACGGTTCAGATGCGCCGCTTCGACACCCTGTTCGACGCGCTCAACGAGAACCGGGGCGACGCCGCGATCGCCTCGATCTCGGTCACGCCGGAGGCCCGCCGCCGCGCCGATTTCAGCGATCCGTATTACCGGCCGGTCGCGCGCTTCGTGGTGCGGCGCGAGGCAGCGATGAGCGACGTGATGCCCGAACGCATGGAGGGCAAGAAGATCGCCGTGGTCGCCGGAACCGCGCACGAGCAGTATCTGCGCGCGCTCTTCACCGAGGCCGAGGTGCGGCCGTACCGGAGCGCGGAGGCGGCGCGCGAGGCGCTGCGGCGGCGCGAGGTCGACCTCCTGTTCGGCGACGGCTTCGGGCTCGCATTCTGGCTCAACGGCACGGATTCGGGCGGCTGCTGCGAGTTCGCCGGCGGACCCTTCACCGAGAGCCGCTATTTCGGCGAGGGCATCGGCATCGCGGTCAAGCGCGGCAACGAGACCCTGCGCATGGCGGCCAACTGGGCGCTCTTTCGCCTGTGGGAGAAAGGCCGCTTCACCGATCTGTGGCTGCGCTATTTTCCGATCAATCCGTTTTGAGGAGTGCCGCGCAAGGGGCGCGCGTTGACGCCGCAAGGCCCCGTCCCTAGTGTCCGCCCAAGAGCGTAAGATGTCCGTCGCCGACCCTCAAATACCGTCCTTGCGGGAGCTCGCCGAGAGCTCGAGCGCGTGGCCGTTCGAGGAGGCGAAGAAGATCGTCGCCCGGCTCAAGCGCAAGCCGAAGGACGAGGTGATCTTCGAGACCGGCTACGGACCCTCCGGCCTGCCGCATATCGGTACGTTCGGCGAGGTGGCGCGCACCACCATGGTGCGCCACGCCTTCCGGGTGCTCACCGGCGACAAGATCAAGACGCGCCTGATCGCCTTCTCGGACGACATGGACGGTCTGCGCAAGGTGCCCGACAACGTGCCGAACAAGGAGCTGCTGGCGCAGCACCTCGGCAAGCCGCTCACCAAAGTCCCCGATCCGTTCGGCACGCACCCTAGCTTCGGCGAGCACAACAACGCGCGGCTGCGCGGCTTCCTCGATGCCTTCGGCTTCGAGTACGAATTCCTGTCGTCGACCACCTGCTACGCGTCGGGGCGCTTCGACGCCGCGCTCATGACGGTGCTCGCGCGCTTCGACGAGGTGATGGCGATCATGCTGCCCTCGCTGCGCGAGGAGCGCGCGCAGACCTATTCGCCGTTTCTACCGATCTCGCCGCGCAGCGGTATCGTGCTGCAGGTGCCGATCGTGGCGCACGACGCCAAGGCCGGCACCATCAGTTACGATGATCCGGACACCGGCGAGCGCACGACGACGCCGGTGACGGGCGGCCGCTGCAAGCTGCAATGGAAGCCCGACTGGGCGATGCGCTGGCTCGCCCTCGGCGTCGACTACGAGATGGCGGGCAAGGACCTGATCGATTCGGTCAAGCTTTCGGGCGAGATCTGCCGCGCGCTCGGCGGCACGCCGCCGGAAGGCTTCAACTACGAGCTCTTCCTCGACGAGAAGGGACAGAAGATCTCGAAGTCGAAGGGCAACGGGCTCACCATCGAGGAGTGGCTGCGCTACGCCAGCCCGGAAAGCCTGTCGCTCTTCATGTATCGCGAGCCGAAGTCGGCGAAGCGGCTCTATTTCGACGTGATCCCGCGGCATGTCGACGAGTACCAGCAGTTCCTCGAGGCCTACCAGCGGCAGGACGCCAAGCAGCGGCTGAGCAATCCGGTCTGGCACATCCATGCGGGCGCGCCGCCCATGCCGGAGGCGCCGATCTCGTTCACCATGCTGCTCAACCTCGTCTCCGCCTCGAACGCGGAGGACGCCGAGACGCTGTGGGGCTTCATCGGCCGCTACTGGCCGGGCGTGGCGCCGCAGACGCATCCGAAGCTGCGCAGCCTGGTCGACTACGCGATCCACTATTTCCGCGATTTCGTGCTGCCGGCGAAAAAATTCCGCGAGCCCACGCCAGGCGAACGCGCCGCGCTGGTCGATCTGCGCGACGCGCTCGCGCAGCTCCCGCAGGACGCCACCGCCGAGCAAATCCAGGAAGTGGTCTACGAGATCGGCCGGCGCGAGCCGTTCCTCGACACCACCGGCAAGATCAAGACGAAGGACGGCAAGCCGGGCGTGTCGCTCGAGTGGTTCAACATGCTCTACCAGGTTCTGCTCGGCGAGCAGAAGGGCCCGCGCTTCGGCACCTTCGTGGCGATCTACGGCGTCAACAACACCATCGACATGATCGACGGCGCGCTCGCGCGCTCGGCGTGATTCTGAAGCAATTCCGGAATGTCCCTCACCAGTCTCGCCGTCATCGGCGCCACCATCCTGCTGTCCTCCTTCATCTCCGGCACCTTCGGCATGGCCGGCGGGATGGTGCTGCTCGGCGTGATCCTCATCTATTTCCCGGTCACCACCGGCATGGTGCTGTTTTCGGTCATCCAGTTCGCCGCCAACGGCTGGCGCGCCCTGCTGTGGTGGCGCTACGTGCTCTGGTCGATCTTCTTCCCCTACGTGATCGGCGCGGTGGTGGCGTTCGCGCTGCTGCGCGCCATCGCGTTCGTGCCGAACAAGGCGATGGTCTATTTCCTGCTCGGCCTGCTTCCCTTCGCGATCGAGGCTTTGCCGAAGAGCGCGCGTCCCAACATCGAATGGCGCGGCATGCCGTTCATCACCGGCTTCCTCACCACCATCGTGCAGTTCATGGCCGGCGTGGGCGGCCCGTTCCTCGACGTGTTCTTCCAGAAGAGCATGCTCGACCGTAAGACGACGCTGGCCACCAAGGCCGTCACGCAGACCTTCAGCCACGTGCTGCGCGCGCTCTATTTCGGCTCCTTCGGCGCAGTCCACTTCATCGAGGAGCCCTGGCTCTACCTCGTGGGGATCGTCGTCGCCGTGGCGGGGACGTCGCTCACACCGCTCGTCATCGAGCGAATGACCGATCACGACTTCCGTCAGTGGACGCGCGCCATCATCCTGACGCTGAGCGCGGTCTACGTGGTACGCGGCGTCTGGCTTTTCTGGCACGGCGCATGACGGCCGCCGCCTTCGCCGTCATCGGCGCCAGCATCTTCGTCACGTCCTTCATCGCCGGCGTGTTCGGCATGGCCGGCGGCATGATCCTGCTCGGCGTGCTGCTCCTCTATTTCGACGTCGCGACCGCGATGGTGGTTTTTTCGCTGTTGCAGCTCTCCTCCAACCTGTCGCGCGTGTTTCTGTGGCGCGCCTACATCCTGTGGCCGATCTTCTTCCAGTTCGTGCTCGGCGGCGCGCTGGCGTTCGGCCTCATGCGGCTCGTCGCCTTCATCCCGGACAAGGCGGGCGTCTATCTCCTGCTCGGCGCGATGCCGTTCCTGGTCGAGGCGCTGCCGGCCGAGGCGCGTCCCAACATCGAATGGCGCTTCGTACCTTATGTGTGCGGCTTCGCGTCGACGGTCGTGCAGTTGCTCGCCGGCAGCAGCGGGCTCTTTCTCGACGTCTTTTTTCAGAAGAGCATGCTCGACCGCAAGACGACGGTCGCGACCAAGGCGGCCTGCCACACCTTCGGCCACGTGTTTCGCTTCGGCTATTTTGCGCCGCTCGGCGGCATGAGCGACGCGCTGCCGCTATGGGCGATCGGCGGCGCCGTCGTACTCGCGGTCACCTCGACCGCGCTCGCGCCGCTGGTGCTCAACCGCATGACCGATCACGGCTTCCGCCGCTGGACGCGGGTGCTCATCCTCACCGTCGGCGCGACCTATCTGGCGCGCGCCGGCTGGCTGTATTGGCATGGGTAAGCGCTTGTAGGGTGGGTTGAGGCCGAAGGCCGAAACCCACCGGCGGACTCGCAGCACGCGACGTGGCGGGTTTCGCTCCGCTCAACCCACCCTACGATCAGTGCGTTTCACGACCGCAGCGCGAACCTTCAGCTGAACATCTCGACCTTGCCGTCGAGCGCCATGAGGCCGGTCTCGACCGCGAGCTTGGGCTGACGTTCCTTCACCTGCTTGCGGAATTCGGCGAGCGCGGCGCGATGCGTTTCGGTCTCGATCTGCGGGTTTGCGACCTTCGCTTCGCCATACGCGATCTTCGCGGCGCCGCAGTCGCGATGATCGATCGCGATCACCTTCGGAATGTGATGCAGCTGAATCGAAGCCGCGAGATTGTCCCAGAACGCCTTCTGCCAGTCCTTGAAGGCCGGCGCGACCACCCCGATGGCAGCGCCCGCAAAGACGAACTGGCTGTATTTTCCCAGCATTCCCCGCCCTTTCATGTAGTTGAGCGTCAACTCGGGAAAGCGCGGATCGATGCAGGACAGCACCATCGCCTCGTAATTTCCTTCTGCCCCGAACGCAAACATCGGGAATGCCGCCGCCACGCCGGCGCTGCCGGCGATTTTCATAAAATGACGGCGGTCGTATCGACCCTTCAGTAAATCACCGCAGCAAGAGCAGGTGGCAACCATCGACATTGTCGTCTCCTCAGGCGATTTCACCGGAATCATCAAACGACAGCATGTGCGAACGCCTGGCTAAGCGCAATGGCCCTCGCGCTGCGCTCGCATTACTGGTTCGCCCAAACGACGCGTGCGATCCAGCGATAATCGTCGCTCGCGAGCGTCCGGTCGGGTTGACCTGCGATGAGCGATCTGAGCTCGAGCGTCTTCGACGTCTTGCGCTTGAGCTCGCGCGCGACGAGCTCGCCGCTCCTCAGCTTGATCACCACCCGATCGCCGCGCCGGATCGAGGCCTGCGGCGAGACGATGAGGAACGCGCCGTCGCGGTAGATCGGCAGCATGGCGTCGCCGGAGACCTCGATCGCATAGGCATTCTTGTCGTCGATTCCGGGGAAGCCGATCTCGTCCCAGCCGCCGCCGACCGGGAAGCCGCTGTCGTCGAAATGCCCCGCCTCGCCGGCCTGGGCAAGGCCGATCATCGGAATGGTCTGCGCCGCCTCGCGCGGACCTCCCGTGATCAGGGTGACGAACTGATCGATGGTCGTGCTGGTGGCGGCGAGGCACTTCGCGACCGATTCGGTCGACGGCCAGCGCTCGCGGCCGTCGGGCGTGACCCGCTTCGATTTGTTGAACGTCGTCGGATCGAGCCCGGCGCGCTTGGCGAGCCCCGAGGCGGACAATCCGGCACGCTCCGCGAGGGCGTCGATCGCCGCCCAGATCTGGGCGTGCGTGAGCATCGCGGCTTGTGGCGGCATCGCCATCGAGGGAAACCAGGGGCAGGGACAATTATCCAATCGCTAGGAATTATAACCTCATCGATTTGGCAAAGCCACTGCGAGGCCACGGGGGCCGCCGTCGTCCTTGAACAAGGCGGAGGCGGTCATTAGCCTGCGCCCGCATGCTCGAACTGTTCGAACGCTTCGCCCGCCCGCTGCTCCGGGTGATGGATCCCGAGGACGCCCACGGCTTGGCGTTGCGCGCGCTCAAGCTCGCGCCGCTGCCGAAGGCGCCCGGGGATGATCCGCGCCTCGCGGTGCGCGCCTTCGGGCTGAGCTTTCCCAACCCGGTCGGCATTGCGGCGGGCTTCGACAAGCATGCCGAGGTGCCGGATCCGCTGCTGCGCGTCGGCTTCGGCTTCGTCGAGGTTGGCACCGTCACGCTGCGGCCGCAGAGCGGCAATCCGCGGCCGCGCCTGTTTCGGCTCAACACGGACGAGGCGGTGATCAACCGCTTAGGCTTCAATAGCGAGGGCGAGGCGGCGGTGCTGGCGCGTCTCGCCGCGCGCGCGCAACGCGGCGGCATCATCGGCATCAATATCGGCGCCAACAAGACGACGGACGATCGCGGCGCCGACTACGTGCGGCTGATCGAGGCCTTTGCGCCGGTGGTGAGCTACTTCACGGTCAACATCTCGTCGCCCAATACGCCGGGGCTGCGCGAGCTGCAGCAGGCGGCGGCGCTCGACGATCTTCTGGCCCGCGTCGCCGCCGCGCGCGACCGCGTGGCGCTGCGCGCCGGCGACACGCCGGTGCTGCTCAAGATCGCGCCCGATCTCTCGCTCGCCGAGCTCGACGACGTGGTGGCGGTGGCACGCCGGCGCATGATCGACGGCATGATCGTCGGCAATACGACGATTTCCCGGCCCTCGTGGCTGCGCGACGCCGCGATCGCAAAGGAAGGCGGCGGCCTTTCCGGCAAGCCGCTGTTCGCGCTCTCGACCCGCATCCTGGCGGAGACCTTCGTGCGCGTGGAAGGCCAGTTCCCGCTCATCGGCTCGGGCGGCATCAATTCGGGCGAGGCCGCGCTCGCAAAAATCCGCGCAGGCGCCAATCTGCTGCAGCTCTATTCGGCGCTGGTGTTTCGCGGGCTCGCCCTCGTGCCGGAGATCAAGCAGACGCTGCTCGCCCCGATCGAGCGCGGCGAAGCGCGCACGCTCGTCGACCTCGTCGGCGTCGACGTCGCCGACATCACCGCCCAGCCCTGGCCGGCTTAGGTCATATCTGCACACTGAGTTGACGCGCCGTCACACAGAGGAGCGCCGCTTAGTCCGCGACGTGCGCAAGGACCGGTGTGGCGCCTTAACATTCGGCTTCTCGACTTTGGTGAGGCGCAATCCGCGCGCCTTCTGGCCCTGCGCGTGAGCGGCAGCCTGCTTCATGCTGGCGATTAATTCCCGTCCGAATTTGCTCATTTACAATCCTTATTGGTCTTTTTCAGTTTAGTGTAGTCCGAGCTCTTGCGCGACGGGGAGTGCGGGCACCAACCCGCTCGTGAACCGATCCGCCCTCATCCTGAGGAGCGCGTTCTCGCTGCGCGAGAACGCGCGTCTCGAAGGACACCGATCTCGCGTTTACGCGAGATCGGCACTTTTGATGCGCAAGTCGGGCGAGCCCGACTTGCGTGGCGGCCGCTGCGGCGCCGCTTGCGCGCTTGGCCCATGGTTCGAGACGCGCGGCTTTGCCGCGCTCCTCACCATGAGGCAGAAAGGGTCATCAAAGGCTCACCACCATCCCGTCGGTCGCGGTGAGGTGCGGCACCTGATGCCGGCGCGCCAGCATGTCGTCGCTCATGTGGGTGAGGACGAGCTTCTTGGGCGCGAGGCGCGCGAGGTTCTGTTCGATCGTTTTCCAATTCAGGTGGTTGCGGATCGCCTTGTCGTACGAATAGCACTCGGTGATGAACAGGTCGGCGTCGCGCGCCACGTCGATGAGCGTGTCGGTCCATTCGGTGTCGCCGCTGAACGCGATGACGCGGTTCTCCACCGCGATCCGATAGGCGAAGAACGGGCCGCCGGAATTGCCGTGCACCACCGGGAACGGCGTGACGCTGAGCGGTCCAATGGCGGTCGCGGCACGTTCCGGCAGAGTCATGATATTCACGTCGAAGGCCAGCTTGATCTCCGAAAAATGCTCGAACGCGGCCTCCATGGCGCGCGTGTACCAGTTCGTGATCCCCTCCGGGCCGGCAATGGCGAGCGGGCGGGTGCGCTTGCCGAAATGGGATTCGAGGATGAAGTAGGGCACGCCGCCGAAATGATCGCCGTGGAAATGGGTGATCAGGATCGTGTCGATCGCCCTGCGGTCGATGCCGAGACGGTTGAGCGCGACGAGGGACGAGGCGCCGCAATCGATCAGGAAATTCGCGCGTGCGCCCACCACGTGAAAGCAGGTGTTGAACCGCCCGCCCGAGCCGAAGGCGTCGCCGCACCCGACGAATTGGAGATGCATGTCGACCCCGGCCCTTAGCTCTTGCCGCCCTTGGCCAGCCGCACGACCAGCCAGATCGGCACCACCAGGACGGCGCCGAGGAGGAAATAGCGCCACACCCAGACGATCGCGTCCCACCCCATGTCCCAGATGGTGCGGATCAGCCGCTCGATGCTGCGCCAGATATTCCAGGGATCGAGCCCGAGCGCGGAGAGGATCACGCCGACCAGGATCGACAACAGGATGATCCGCACCGCAACCGATAGCGGCGGTCCACCGAAGAAACGGCTCACGGTATTATCGGGCATTGGTCATCTCCGAATCTCGTCGCCGAGTTTAGCATCAGCGCCGCTCTCCCGCAGCAACGCCTCCAGCGTCTCGATGCGGTCGGCCTCGCGCGGCGGCTTGTCCCAACGCAGCCGGCTGATGCGGGGAAAGCGCATGGCGAGGCCCGACTTGTGGCGGGTCGAGCGCTGCAGCCCCTCGAATGCGACCTCGAACACGAGGCCGCGATCCGGCTCGTGCACCACCTCGCGCACCGGCCCGAAGCGATCGATCGTATTGCGGCGGATGAAGCGATCGATCTCGGCGAGCTCCGCATCGGTGAAGCCGAAATAGGCCTTGCCGACCGGCACCAGTTCGCCCGCATCTGTCCAGACGCCGAACGTGTAGTCGGAATAGAACGACGAGCGCTTGCCGTGACCGCGCTGCGCGTACATCAGCACCGCGTCGACCGTGAACGGATCGCGCTTCCACTTCCACCACAGGCCCTTCGGCCGCCCCGGCACGTAGGGCGCGTCACGACGCTTGATCATCACGCCCTCGACCGCATCGGCGTCGGGCCCGGCGCCCCCCGCCACCGGATCGGCGCGCGCGCGGATGAGCTCGTCCCAGCTTGCGAACGAAACGCGCGGCGAAAGATCGATGCGCGGGCTGGCGAGGCGCGCCACGAAAGCTTCGAGTCGCGCGCGGCGCTCGACAAACGGTTTTTCGCGCAAATCCTCCTCGCCTGCGATCAATAGATCGTAGGCGCGCAGATGCGCCGGAAACTCATCGAGCAGCTTCGGCGTCACGGTCTTTCGATTGAGGCGCTGCTGCAGCACGTTGAACGACTGCACCCGGCCTTCGCGCATGATCAGAAGCTCGCCATCGACCGCCCCGTCGAACTGCATCGCGGCGGCAAGATCGGGAAAGCTCTTGGAGATGTCCTCGCCGGTGCGAGAATAGAGCCGCGTTACGAAGCCGCCTTCGGGGCGCGGCGCCGCCACTGCCTGCACGCGGATGCCGTCCCATTTCCACTCCGCCATGAAGTCGGCCGGGTCGAGCGCCGAGAGGTCCGCCTCCTCGATCGCGTGCGACAGCATCACCGGCCGGAACGGCGTCGGATGCGTCGCGACCGGCTTGTCGGCGCGGCCTTCGACCCAGGCGAACAGGTCCGCATAGGGCGGCGCCAGCGTCGGCCAGATCAGCTCGATCTCGTTCGGGTCCTTGTCGCCGAGCGCCGCCACCGCGGTCTTGGCGAGCCGCGCCGAGACACCGATGCGCAGGCCGCCGGTGACGAGCTTGAGCAGCGCCCAGCGCCCGGTCTCGTCGAGCTCATCGAGCCAGCGCGCGAGTTGGCCCGGCAGCTCGGTCTTGCCGAGCGACGCCAGCGTGGTGACGACCTCGGTGAGGGAGGGCGCTGCGTCGCGTGTTCCCTCCCCCGCTTGCGGGGGAGGGTTAGGGAGGGGGAAGCCGCTTGCTCCGAGCACGGGACTTCCCCCTCCCCGCCCTCCCCCGCGCGCGGGGGAGGGAGCGCTCGCGTCGTGCTCGCGGCCCGGCCACATCAGCGCCACCGTCTCCGACAGATCGCCCACGTAGTCGTAGGACAGTTCGAACAGCACCGGGTCGGTGCGCTCGGCGATGAGCGCGCGGATGATGCCGGGCTTGGCGTGCTGGAACGTGAGCGCGCCGGTGATCGCGGCGAGCGCATAGCCGCGGTCCGGGTCGGGCACCGAGCCGAAGTAATCGGTGAGCAGCCGCAGCTTGGCATTACGGCCGGGCTCGTAGGCGAGGCGATCGAGCAGCGCGGCGAAACGGTTCATGACGCCTCGCCGCCGTTTTGCGCGATGGGCGGGCTCTCGACCGTCTCGCCGCCCGTTTCATCTTCCTCGCCGTAGCCGACGAAGCGCAGTGGCCGCGCCGCGAGGCCGCGCAGCAGGCACCAGTGCACCAGCGCGTCCTCGGCTCCGTGCGTCACCCACGCCTCGGACGCGCCGGTCGCCGCGATAGTGGCGCAGAGTCCGTCCCAGTCGGCGTGATCGGAAACGACGAGCGGCAGCTCGACGCCGCGCTGACGCGCGCGGGCGCGCACGCGCATCCAGCCCGACGCGAAGGCGGTGATGGGCTCGGGGAAGCGGCGCGTCCAAACATCCTTCAGGGCACTCGGCGGGCAGAGCGCGATCGTTCCGGCGAGCTCGGCCTTGGCGGCGTCGCGCACCGCGCGCAGCTCGCCCAGGTCGGTGCGCGCCGCGTAGTAGCGCGTGATGGTCTCCATCGCGCCGTGCAGATAGATCGGCTTGTCGTAGCCGCCCTGCCGGATGAGCGCGATCATGCGCTGCGCCTTGCCGAGCGAATAGGCGCCGACGAGATGCGCGCGCTCGGGAAACAGCGCGACCGAGCGCAACAGCTTCGCGGTCTCGCCGTCCGGGTCGCCGTGGCGGAACACCGGCAGGCCGAACGTCGCCTCGGTGATGAACACCTCGCAGCGCACGAGCTCGAACGGCGCGCAGGTCGGATCGGCGACGTCCTTGTAGTCGCCGGACGCCACCATTCGCAGGCCATTCTGCGCCACCAGGATTTGCGCCGAGCCGAGCACGTGGCCCGCCGGATGGAAGCTCACCGAAACGCCGTCGAGCGCGAGCGTCTCGCCGTAGCGCACCGCCTGCCTGGTTCCGGCGAAATCATCGCCGTAGCGCAGCCGCATGAGGTCGAGCGTCTCCTGGGTCGCCAGCACGGCGCCGTGGCCCGGCCGGGCGTGATCCGAATGGCCATGGGTGATGAGCGCCTTGTCGACCGGCCGCAGCGGATCGATATGGAAGCCGCCGGGCGGGCAACACAGCCCCGCCGGGGTCGGAACAAGCAGGTCGTGCGGCCGCATTGGACTCGAAGGCATCGGGTCTGAAATATGCCATAGCAGGCCGATTGGGAGTCCCACGCGCCAATGTCCGCGCCGCTCTTTCAGTCCTCCGGCGATCTCATCGCCGACCGCCGCCTGGCGATCGCGCACGACCTTTTGGCGCGCGATGACCTGCGAGCGGCGGCCGACCTTCTGGAGCAGACGGTGGAAGCCGCGCCGCGCTTTGCGCCCGCCTGGTTCCTGCTCGGCGAGGTGCGCGAGAAGCTCGGAGAAACCGACGGCGCAGTCGCGGCCTTCCAGCACGTCTGCGCGTTCGACGCGGAGGATCGGCTGGGCGCCGGCCTCCACCTCGTGCGCCTCGGCGCGCTGCCCGCGGGCGAGATGCCGGCCGCCTATGTGCGCACGCTGTTCGACCAGTACGCGCCGCGCTTCGACCAGGCGCTCACCGGGGGCCTGGCCTATCGCGGGCCGCAAATCCTGCGCGATGCGGTCGCAAAAGTCTGCGCGGCCGAAGGGCGGCCGATGCGGTTTCCCCAAGTGCTCGATCTCGGCTGCGGCACCGGGCTGGCGGGCGCTGAATTCCGCGCCTGCGTCAAAAATCTCGTCGGCGTCGATCTGTCACCCGGCATGGTGGCGGCGGCGCGAGCGAAGAAGCTCTACGACCGGCTGGAGACGGGCGACCTCGTGCAATTTCTCGCGGCCGAGGCTCGCGCCGCGCAACGCTATGACCTCATCCTCGCCGCCGACGTGTTTGCCTATTTCTCCTGGCTTCCGGCAGTCATATCGGCCGCGGCCAAAACCCTGGCGTCGGGGGGCCTCCTCGCCTTCACGGTCGAAACTCATGCGGGCGACGACGTGATCCTGGGCGAGAAGCTGCGCTACGCGCATGGAGCCGCGCACGTGCGGAGTGCCGTCGGCAGAGCGAGACTGTCGCTGCTCACGATCGAGGAAGCCTCGACGCGCAGCGAGGCGGGCGTCCCGGTGCCGGGCCTGGTCGTAGTAGCAAGGCGCGAATGAGCATCGACCTGACCATCGATACTGTCCTGCCGGATGTGTTTGCGCGCTGGTTCGAGAGCCGCGGCTGGGCGCCGCGCGCGCATCAGCTTGAATTGCTCGCCAAGGCGCGCGCGAAAAAATCCGCGCTGCTGATCGCGCCGACCGGCGCCGGGAAAACGCTGGCCGGATTCCTGCCGACGCTGGTGGAGCTCACGAGCGAGCCGCGCAGGTCCGCTCACGCGCTCCATACGCTCTATATCTCCCCGCTCAAGGCGCTAGCGGTCGACATCGCGCGCAACCTCGAGCAGCCGGTCGCCGAGATGGGATTGCCGATGCGCATCGAGACCCGCACGGGCGATACGCCGGTATCGAAGCGCACGCGCCAGCGCCGCTATCCGCCCGACATCCTGCTCACCACGCCCGAACAGGTGGCGCTGCTGCTCGCCTCCGCGGACGCGCCGCTGCTGTTCGGCACGCTCTCGCGAATCGTGCTCGACGAGCTGCATGCGCTCGTCACCTCCAAGCGCGGCGACCTGCTCTCGCTCGGCCTCGCTCGCCTGTTTCGCCTGGCGCCGCGCGCCACCACCGTGGGTCTCTCGGCCACGGTGGCCGATCCAGAATCGCTCTGCCGTTATCTGGTGCCGCAGCCGCCAGGCGGGACGGCGGCGGCCGACCTCGTGGTCGCGGAGGGCGGAGCCGCGCCGGTCGTCCACATGCTGGACTCGGCCGGGCACGTTCCCTGGGCCGGGCATTCGGCGCGCCACGCGTTCGCCGACATCTACGCCCTCATCCGCGCGCACAGGACCACGCTCGTCTTCGTCAACACGCGCATGCAGGCCGAGATGGTGTTTCAGGAGCTGTGGCGCATCAATGACGACGGGCTCGCGATCGCGCTTCATCACGGCTCGCTCGACGTGGCGCAGCGGCGCAAGGTCGAGGACGCGATGGCGGCCGGGCGTCTGCGCGCAGTGGTCTGCACGTCCTCGCTCGACCTCGGCATCGACTGGGGCGACGTCGATCTCGTCGTCAATGTGGGCGCGCCGAAGGGGTCGAGCCGCCTGCTGCAGCGGATCGGACGCGCCAACCATCGCTTCGACGAGCCGTCCGAGGCGGTGCTGATTCCGGCGAACCGCTTCGAGGTACTGGAATGCCGCGCAGGAATCGAGGCGGTCGCCGACGGCGCGCAGGACACGCCGCCGTTACGCACCGGCGCGCTCGATGTGCTGGCGCAGCACATCCTCGGCAGCGCCTGCGCGGCGCCGTTCGACCCGAACGAACTGTATGCCGAGATCACGCACGCAGCCCTTTACGCGGATCTGACGCGCGCCGATTTCGACGCGACCGTCGACTTCGTCGCGACCGGCGGTTACGCGCTGCGCGCCTACGAGCGCTTCGCAAAGATCCGTGCCGGCGCGGACGGGCGCTACCGCATCGCGAATCCGCGCGTCGCCCAGCAGTATCGGCTCAATGTCGGAACCATCGTCGAAGCCGACATGCTGAAAGTCCGCCTCGTGCGCTCGCGCGCCGGCGGCGCCGGCCACTCCGGCCCGATCGCGCGCGGCGGGCGCATCCTGGGGCAGGTCGAGGAATATTTCATCGAGACGCTGTCGCCCGGCAACACCTTCGTGTTCGCGGGCGAGGTGCTGCGTTACGAGGCGCTGGTCGAGGACGAGGTCTACGTCTCGCGCACGACCGATGAGGACCCGCAGATTCCCTCCTACGAGGGCGGCAAGTTCCCGCTCTCGACGTATCTGGCCGAGCGCGTGCGCAAACTCCTGGCAGAGCCGGACCGCTGGCGGGCCCTGCCCGATCAGGTGCGCGAATGGCTGGGCTACCAGCAATGGCGTTCGGTGGTGCCGAACGCGCGCGAGCTGCTGGTGGAGACCTTTCCGCGCGCCGACAAGAGCTACCTCGTCTGCTATCCGTTCGAAGGGCGCCTCGCCCACCAGACGCTCGGCATGTTGCTCACCCGCCGGCTCGAGCGCGCAAAAATGCGGCCGCTCGGCTTCATCGCCAATGAATATGCGCTTGCCGTGTGGGGCCTGGGTGACGTCGGCCGCGCCATCACGCACGGGGAACTCGCGCTCGACGCGCTGTTCGACGAGGACATGCTGGGCGACGATCTGGAGGCGTGGCTCGCCGAATCGGCGCTGATGAAGCGCACCTTCCGCGCCTGCTCGATCATCGCCGGCCTCATCGAGCGCCGGTTCCCCGGCAAGGAAAAGTCGCGCCGGCAGATGACGATCTCGACCGATCTCGTCTACGACGTGCTGCGCAAGCACCAGCCCGACCATATCCTTTTACGTGCGGCGCGGGCCGACGCCGCCACCGGCCTGTTGGATATCCGCCGGCTCGGACAAATGCTCTCGCGCATCCGGGGGCGAATCGTGCATAAGGCGCTCGATCACGTCTCCCCGCTCGCGGTTCCCGTGATGCTGGAGATCGGCCGCGAGCAGATCTATGGCGAAGCATCCGATGCGCTGCTCGCCGAAGCGGAGGCGGAGCTGGTGAAGGAGGCGATGCAGTGACGGCAAATCCGGCGCTACAGATTCCTCAGACGAACCAGGCCCCGGTTTCGTCCGCGCAAAGCGCGGGGGAACTCAACGTTTGCGGTGCCCGGCTCCTCGCCGATCTCGCGGGCGCGCTGTATTGGCCGGACGAGGGCGCGCTCGTCGTCGCCGACCTGCACCTGGAAAAAGGCTCGAGCTTCGCGGCGCGCGGCATGCTGCTGCCGCCTTACGATACCGTGGCGACGCTCGCGGCGCTCCGCCGCGTCGTCGCCCGCTACGCGCCGCGCCTCGTCATCGCGCTCGGCGACAGCTTCCATGACGGCGGCGGGCCGGAGCGCGTGATGCCGCAGGATCGCGCCGCGCTCGCCGGGCTCCAGCGCGGCCGCGACTGGGTGTGGATCGCAGGCAACCACGATCCCGAGCCGGCGCAGAATATCGGGGGCGTGTTTGCGCGCACCTTGTCGCTCGGGCCGCTCACCTTCCGGCACGAGCCGACCGCTAGCGCCGCGCCGGGCGAGATCGCGGGCCACCTGCATCCGTGCGCCCGCGTGAGCCAGCGTGGCCGCGTGGTGACGCGCAAATGCTTTGCCGCCGACGAGGCCCGGATGATCATGCCGGCGTTCGGCGCCTATGCGGGCGGGCTCAACATCCGCGATCACGCCTTCCTGCAGGTGTTTGGCGCGCTCGGCTTTACCGCGCACCTGCTCGGCGACCGCCGGCTTTATGCTTTCGCGGCCGCGCGCTGCCTCGCGGGCTGAGGCGCTTGCGCTCCGGCCGCGGGCGCGCATAGGCGGCGGTGCAGAACGCAGCCAGGACATCGGCCAGACGCCGCGTCGCCGGAGGAGCGTCGGGGGCTGCGACCAGGGTCAATTCGGTGTCGGGGATGGACGGGAATCCTTCCTGGCGCGCGAGGATGCGATGTTCGGCGAGAATCGCGACGTCGGGCAGGATACTCACGCCGAGCCCGGCCGACACCGCGGCCTGAATGCCGGGCAGGTTCGGGCTCGTGTACGCGATGTGCCAGGCGCGGCCCGCGGCTTCGAGCGCATGAATGGCGCGATCGCGATAGAGGCAGCCCTGCTCGAACACGGCGAGCGGCACTGAGCCGGTACGCGCCTCGACCGGGTGGCGGCGGCTGGTCACCCAGCGCAGGCGCTCCGGCCAAGTCGCGATGCCGCCGTGTCCGCCCGCGGCGCGCTTGAAGAGCGCGAGATCGAACTCGCCGCGCTCAAGATCGCTCGCCAGCCGCACGCTCAGCCCGCTGCGCACGTGGAGCCGCAACCCCGGCCGCGAGCGGGCGAATTCGGACAGCAGCTCGGGCAGCCGGTACGCGGCGAAATCTTCCGGGATGCCGAGCCGCAGCACGCCGTCGCCCGACGGCCGCGCCACCACGTCGCGCGCTTCCTCGGCCAGCGCAAGAATGCGCCGCGCGTAGGACAGAAGCCGCTCGCCCTCCTCGGTCGGCGTCGCCTGCTTGCCGTTGCGATGCAGGAGCTCGCGGCCGAGCGTCTCCTCGAGCCGTCTGATCTGCTGGCTCACCGTCGATTGCGTGCGATGGACCCGCTCGCCCGCGCGGGTGAAGCCCCCGGCGTCGACGACGGAGACGAAGCTGCGCAGGAGATCGATGTCGAGCATGGGCGGCACCATTCATATTTCCACTGGATTTGACCATATCATTTAATTTCCAAATGGCAACGCGCATCGCTACATCGACCGTGACCAAGGAGATGTCCGATGCGTGCCGCCCTGCCGGCCGCGGCCCTGCCGCCGCTCACGTTGCCGCTGCCGATCCTGGTGGCGGCGTTCTGCCTGATCTGGAGCTCGGCCTTCGCGATCACCCGGGTGGCGCTCGCCGACTGTCCGCCGCTCATCCTCGTCTCCGTGCGCTGCCTGATTGCGGGCGCGATCCTGCTCGGCGCCGCCGCGATCTTACGCACCCAGCGCCTCACGCGCCGCGACCTTGCGGTCGGCGCGCTGCTCGGCGTCTTCAACTACGCGCTCTATCTCGGGCTGAACTACTCCGGCATGAGATACGGCGTGTCGGCCGGACTGACCGCGCTCATCAGCAGCGTCAACCCGGTGTTGACCGCGCTGCTGGCCGCCGTGTTCCTCAGCGAGCCGCTGACGTGGCGCAAGGCGGCCGGCCTTCTGCTCGGGGTCGGCGGCGTCGCGGTCATCGTCGAGAGCCGGATGACGGGCGGCGAAAGCCCGCTCGGCGTCGCGCTCGTGCTCGGCGCGCTCGGCGCGCTGGTCGGCGGAACGATCCTGTTCAAGCGGCTGGCGCCGAACGGCGGGCTATTGATCGGCAACGGCGTGCAAAACCTCGCCGGCGCGCTTGCGCTCGCGCCGTTCGCATGGGCCTTCGAAAGCGTCGGCGACGTGGTGCCGAGCTGGCGTCTATTGGGCGCTCTCGCGTTCCTGATCGTCATGTCGTCGATCGTCGCGTATCTGCTCTGGTTCCATCTGCTGACGGTGGCGGGAGCGACCACAGCGAGCGCCTACCACTTCATGATGCCGCCGCTCGGCTTCTTCTTCGGCTGGCTGCTGCTGGGCGAGCGGCTCGCACCGACCGATCTCGTCGGGGTTCTGCCGGTGGTGCTCGGAATTTGGCTCGTCACGCGCGCGCCGACCCCGGTCCGTCGGGAAAGAGCCGCATCGTCCTCGTGACCGAGAGGCCGAAGCTTCAATCGCGCCGGAACACCACCGAGGCGAACCATCCGGTCATCAGCGCGATCATCGCGGTGCAGAGCCCGTACAGCAGGCCGTGACCGACCGCGGCGGACGCCACCACCTGCTCGAACCCGAACTTGACGATCTCGAAGGCGTCGCTGCCGCGCGTGATCAAGTTGCCGTCGGCGAAGAGCTTGAGATCGACATCGTAGTTGCCGACCGGGATCTCGGCCGGAACCGGGATCGAGGCGCGGTAGAGAATCGGCGTGCGGAAAGTGACCGCGTTCGGAATCTCGTAGTAGAGATTGCGCGCCTGCTTGAGCCGCAGAAACGCGATGCGGAACGGATCGTCGCGCACCACATCGGCGGTGTCGGGACCGATCTGCTGCGGCAGCAGCGTGCGCCGCAGCCCGATCTGCAGCCGGCGGAGCGTCTCGATGTTGGTGATCTCCTCGACCGGCTTCGTCGAGAGCGTGGCGAGATAGGACGGCACGCCGACGAAGGTGCGTGATTCGACATTGACCCAGATGCCAAAGACCCGCTCCTTGCGGCGCACCACTAGGTTCTCGCGCGGCCCGCTCACGGTGACGACAAGGTCATAGCCGCCGCGCCGCGGTGCGCTCCCCTGATCGGCCTCCACCGTGCCGAACAGGATGAGCTCCGTGCCGGTGAAGCTCGAAGTGATGAGGACGCGGTAGCTCGACAGCGAGGACACGAGCCGCTCCGCCCGCGCCGGCGCGCCCGCGGTGAGGACGGCGAGCACAAGCAGCGCGCGGGCGGCCCACCTCATTGCGGCCCCTCCAGCGTGCGGATCGAATAGGGGTCCTCGGGTGGCAGCACGAGATCGATCGCGAAGCGGATGCCGACCGCGAGCACGAGGAGGCCGAGCAGCAGGCGCAGCCGCTCGCCACGCATCTTCTGCCCGGCGCGCGCGCCGAACTGCGCGCCCGATACGCCGCCGACCATCAGGATCAGCGCCAGAATGGCGTCAACCAGGTGGTTGGTCCACGAATGCAGCACGGTGGCGGTCGCCATGGTGACCAGGGTGAGCACCATCGAGGTGCCGATCACCACGTTGGTCGGCACGCGCAGGAAATAGATGAGCATCGGGACGAGCAGGAAGCCGCCGCCGATGCCCATGATCGCTCCGATGAAGCCCATCAGGAAACCGATCGTCCACACCGGAATCGTAGAGACGTAGATGCGCGACTTCTTGAAACGCATCTTGAGCGGCAGGCCGTGGAACCAGGTATGGCTGCCGGGCCGACGCAGCTCGACCGGCTTGCCGTGATGGCTGCGGACGATGGCGCGTACGCCCTCCGTCACCATGAGACCGCCCACCGAACCGAGCAGGATGACGTAGGACACGCCGATGGTGAGGTCGAGCTGATCGAGGGTGCGCAGAAAGGTGAACAGGAAGACGCCCGACGCCGTGCCCACGATGCCGCCGGCGAGCAACATCAGCCCGAGCGAAAGATCGACCTGCTTGCGCCGCCAATAGTTGATCGCGCCGGAGAAAGAGGAGGCGGCGATGTGGGTCGACACGGTCGCCACCGACACGGCCGGCGGGACGCCGAGGAAGATGAGCAGCGGCGTCATCAGGAAGCCGCCGCCGATGCCGAACATCCCCGAGATGAACCCGACCGCGAGGCCCATCGCGAAAACGACGAAGACATTGACCGGGAGCTCGGCGATCGGAAGATAGATTTGCACGGGCGTCGTCCGCCGGCGCAAGTCATCCACGCCGGAATCAAGAAGCATGTGACGGGTCGCATCGCCGCCGCGGCGGCGCCCGACCCAAGCCCTACATCCTCGGACCGCGAAGGCAAAGCGAAATTACCGGCGCGGCCCTGACCGACTCTTTCGGAATAACCCCACTGTCCCGACGCAATTCCCGCGTCGGCCGCGACGCGACCAGCGCGAAATCTAGAGCGGCGCGGCGGCGGGCCGCGCTTGCACGCGCGGACGCGTCTTGGGCTTGGTGGGGGCGGGCTCCGCCTGGTCCCACCCTCCGGGCGGCGATTTCACCGTCGTCGCCTGCTCGGGTTGCGGCTCCGCGCTCCACGTCTCGACCGCTTTGCGCGCGAGCGCGAGCGATTGCTGGTCGAGCCGCCCCGCGATGTCATCGCGCTTCTTGGCGGCGTCCGCGTCACCAGCCTTGGCGGCGAGCGCGAACCAGCGATAGGCCTCGGTCAGATTGCGATCGACCCCGATGCCGCGCGCATAGAGGATCGCGAGATTGTACTGGCTGTCGGCGATGCCGTGATTGCCGGCCTTGCGGAACCATTGCGCCGCGGTCTTGAAATCCGGCTTGCCGTCGATGCCTTCGGAATAGAGCACGCCGATATTGTGCATCGCGTTGGCGTTGCCCTTTTCGGCCGCGGCGAGATAGAGGCGGCGCGCCTCGTTCAGATCCTTGGGCACGCCATTGCCCTTCTCGTAGAGGCTGCCGAGCCGGAACTGGGCGAGCGCAAGTCCGCCTTTGGCGGCGCGCTCGTACCAGGCCGCGGCCTCCTGGAGATTGCGCGGCACGCCGCGACCTTCCGCATGACGGGTCGCGACCTCATAGGCGGCGTCCGCATCACCGCCGTTCGCCGCCGCGAGCAGACCCTTGCTCAATCCCGATGTGGGCGCCGGATCAGGCGCAGGTGCGAGCGGCGCCGCCGTAAACGGAACCGCCGGCGTCGGACGCGCGACCGGCCGGTTCGGCACCGAGCCGGTCACCTCGATGGAGGTATTGGCCGCCGGCAGGGCGGGCGCGGCAGGCGCAGGTGGCGCGGCCGCCGCGGGCAAGTTGCTGATCAGGCCGGATGGAGGGGCGGCGAGCGGCAACGATTCGAGCGGAAGCACGCGGTTGGGCGCCGTCGCGATCGTATTGGGCGCAAGCGGCAGCGCTTCGACACGTGGCCCGGGATTGCCCGGCGCGGGCGCGGGCGGCGGCGACTCGCGCCCGGCAAGCGCGGGCGCGTCCGGCAGCTGGAGGTCGGCGAATTCGAAATAGTTTGCCGCAAAGCGCAGCGCGACCGCGATGAGGACGGCGACGCTGATGCCGACGAAGATGGCTTTCAGCTTTTGCGACAGCGCAGGTCCCACCGTCTGCGGATCGGCCGCGACTTCGGTGTCCACGATCTTCGCGTTCTGCGCGGCGTATTGCGCAGCCCGGCGGGCCGCCTGGAGGAAGCCGGACTTGGTCTCCGGTTCGGCAGCGGCCGCGCCCTTGGCGGCGCGCAGCGGCTCCTCCGAGACGGCGACGCGCTCGGCCGCGCTCGCCGTCGCGCGCGATCCGCCATGAGCGGCCGGACGCACGCGGGGCGGCCCTGATCCGGGCTCGAGCGGATGATCGTGCGGCAAGCTCGGATCGACCGGCGGCGCTGCGGCGGTCCGCTTCGGCATGGCCTTTGCCGGCGCCGCCCGCGGCTCGGGCGACGGTGGCGGGGGTGGCGACGGCGGCAAGTCGGGCGGCGGCGCGGCGTGCGGCGGCGGGACGTCCGGCTGTGGCGCGGCGGCGGGAGGCGGCGCGGCACGCTGATCGCTGCGCAGATTCGATTCGATCATCGCGATGCGATCGACAACATCGCCGACGGTGCCCTGGACGGCTTCGAGCGATTCCTTCATGCGCCGCTCGCCGTTCACCGGGCCGTGGCTCGGCGCTGGCGCGTCGGCAGGGCGCGCGGCCGGCGGATTGGCGCGCAGGCCTTCGAGATGAACGAGCAGCTCGGCCATGCCGCGCTCGATCGCTCCCAGATGGCCGAGCCGCGCTTCCGAGGCGTCGAGCTTTTCCACCAGCTTGATGATGCGGTCTTCGAGGCCGCCGAGCGCGACGTTGTCGCCGCGGGAGAGCTGGATGCGCTCGAGCTTGTCGTTGAGCGAGTGGATGAGGTGATCGAAGTTGGACGAGACCGGCCGGCCGCCCTCCGCGCGCACCGCTTCGATGGCTTCGGAGATATGGCCGAGCCGCTGCTCCAATGTCATCAGGATGTCGGGGTGGTGTCCAACCGGAATGCCGCCGCCCTCGATCCGGTCGGCCAAGGTCCGTACGTCCTGCGCGAGCGCCGCAAGCGCATCGTTCGACGCGACGTGGCCCACCATGCCGCGCAGCGACGCGATGGCGTCCTCGACCCCCCGCAATCCCATGGGATCCTGTTGGCCAGCCGCGATCGTGTCGATCTTGGCCGAGAGCGTCTGCACCGCCCGGTCGAACCCGACCAGGCTCTCGGCCGGCGCAAGGCCCTGCAGCGCGTCACGCACTTCCCGCAGGCCCTGCTCGAGGCCGGCGAGCGCCGCGGTATCGACTCCCGACTGGCGGCCCGCATCGATGCGGCCCGCGAGCGCGCGCACCTCGCCTTCGAGCGCCTCGACGGCGCGGCGCGGCATCGCCTCCGACAGGATCCGGCCGATCTCGTTCAGGTCCTTGCGCAGGCCGGCGACCGCGTCCTCGGCCCCGCATTGCGCTTCCCGATAGTTGGGCGGCGCATATTTGAGCGGCCCCGTCAGCGGCGGCGGGACGATCTCGCCGTCGAGCGCGCGCTGGCGCGCCGCGATCTCGGCCGCCGCCTGGTCGACGGAGGTCGGCTCGGCCCTCGCATAGCTCGGTTCGGCCCTCACATAGGAGGACTGCAGGCGGCTATCGGCCAGGTTGGCGAGCGCCCGATCGACGCTGTTGACGCGGCGCTCGAGCTCCGTCGTCGCGGCACGGCCTTCATGGACGAGCTGATCGAGCCGCTTGTCGAGGCGCAGGATCGCTTCGGCAATGCGATGCGACGTGGGAGCGTTGTCGGGCGGGGGCGTCCCCTGCCGATTGCGGGCGATCTGATCGAGCTGATGGCTGAGATCGTCCAGCCGCTCGTTGACGGTCGAATAATCGTCGCCGCGGTAGCTCGGCGGGTCGGGATCGTTTTGCACGCCTGCGGCGGCCGCCTGATCATGGATGACGGAATTGAGCCATTCGCCCACCGACAGGCCGGACCGGCGGGCGGCCTCGCGCGCCGTTTCCTGCGCGTCGCGGTCGACACCTTTCACGTGCCAGGGCACCGATCTCATTCATCCACCCGCATGCGCGACCTCGGAGCGGATCCCGTTCGGGGCCAATGTCCTTTAACAGGTGCTGAAGGAACGCCGGTCCGCTGTCGCTCGGACTGACTTTTTCCGATTTAGAGTAAACAGGCCGTTAAGAAATCGCCGCCGGCCGGACTTTTGCCATGGGCCTGAGGCACATGGGACCCACACGGAGCTTGGGCCGCGACGGTCCGGGCGCTCTGCCGGGCCCCGCGGAACGCCAAGCCCGGCTTAACATTGGTGTAAACCGCCTCGGTCATGCTGGGGCGATTCGCGGGCCGGGACACCCGTTTCAGGCACATCCGCTCACCGCGCCCGCATGCCGGGCAGTCGAGGAACAAAGGCCATGCCGGTCTACAAGGCCCCCGTTGATGACGTCCTCTTTCTGCTCAACGACGTCTTCCATATCGAGCGCCACGCCAACTTGGCCGGTTTCGCGGACGCCTCTCCCGACCTGGTCGAGGCCATCCTCGGCGAGGCCGCGAAGTTCTGCGAGGATGTGCTCACCCCGCTCAACCGGGTCGGGGACACGCAGGGCTGCAAGCGTCACGACGACGGCAGCGTGACCACGCCCGCGGGTTTCCGGGACGCCTTCCGCAAGCTCGTCGAGGGCGGCTGGATCGGCATTTCGGTGCCGACGGAGTTGGGCGGCCAGGGACTGCCGACCGCGCTGACCCAAATCGTCAACGAGTTCCTCGCCTCCGCCAACATGGCGTTCGCGATGTATCCGGGCCTCACGCAAGGCGCGATCGCGGCCCTCATCGTCCATGGCGCGCCCGAGCAGCAGGCGCTCTATCTGCCGAAGATGATCGCTGGCGAATGGACCGGCACGATGAACCTGACCGAGCCGCAATGCGGCACCGACCTCGGCCTCATCCGCACCAAGGCGGTCAAGCAGGGCGACGGAAGCTACAAGCTCACCGGCACAAAGATCTTCATCTCGGCGGGCGAGCACGATCTCGCGGCCAATATCGTGCACCTCGTGCTGGCGCGCATCGAGGGCGCGCCCGAGGGCACCAAGGGCCTTTCGCTGTTCGTGGTGCCGAAGATCCTGCCGAAGGCCGACGGCTCGCTCGGCGCGCGCAACGGCGTCACCTGCGGCTCGATCGAAGAGAAGATGGGCATCCACGGCAACTCGACCTGCGTGATGAACTATGACGGCTCGACCGGCTGGCTGGTCGGCACCGAGAACCACGGCCTGCCCGCCATGTTCACCATGATGAACGAGGCGCGGCTCGGCGTCGGCGTGCAGGGACTCGCGCTCTCCGAGGCGGCGTACCAGAACGCGGTCGCCTACGCGAAGGACCGCCTGCAGGGCCGCGCGCTCACCGGCGCGAAATTCAAGGACAAGTCCGCCGATCCGATCATCGTGCATCCGGACATCCGCCGCGCGCTGATGTCGATCCGCGCCTTCAACGAGGCGGCACGCGCGCTCGTGATGTGGACCGCGCTCAAAGGCGACGTCGCGCATCGCTCCAACGACACGAAGGAACGCCAGAGCGCGGACGATCACATGAGCCTGCTCACGCCGGTGATCAAAGGCGTGCTCACCGACCAGGGCTTCGCCAACACCGTGATGGCGCAGCAGGTGTTCGGTGGACACGGCTACATCAAGGAATGGGGCATGGAGCAGTTCGTGCGCGATGCCCGCATCCCGATGATCTACGAGGGCGCCAACGGCATCCAGGCGCTCGACCTGGTCGGCCGCAAGCTTGGCAAGGACGGCGGGCGCGCCGCGATGGCGTTCTTCAACGAGGTGCAGGGCTACGTGAAGGAGCACGCGGGCGACGCGGCGATGAAGATCTACGTCGAGCCGCTCGGCAAGGCGCTCGGCCATCTGCAGCAGGCGACCATGTGGTTCGCGCAGAACGCGCTCGCCAAGCCCGACAACGCCGGCGCGGGCGCGACCGACTACATGCATCTCTTCGGACTGGTCGCGCTCGGCTACATGTGGGCGCGCATGGCGGAAGCCGCGAAGACGAAGCTCGCGGCGGGCGCGAACGGTGCGGGCGATCGCATGAACGCAAAACTCGTCACCGGCCGCTTCTTCGTCGAGCGCATGCTGCCGGAGACCGGCACGCATCTCGCCCGCATCCAGGCGGGCGCCGCCAGCACGATGGAATTGCCGCCGGAGGCGTTTTAAGCTCGACCTGAATGGTCGATTTCTCGCATCTGCCGATCGGACGTGAGGGCCGCGCCGAGCTCGTCGTCGCCGACGCCCATACGGCGCCGCGCATCGGCAGCGGGCGGGTGCGCGTGCTCGCGACGCCCGTGATGATCAACCTGATGGAGGCGGCGGCGCTCGACGCAGTCGAGGCGATGCTGCCGGCCGGTCATCAAAGCCTCGGCATCAAGCTCGACGTGACGCATACCGCGGCGACGCCGGTCGGCATGCGCGTCGTCGCGACCGCGCGGCTCGTCGGCGTCGAGGGCCGCCGGCTGCGCTTCGAGGTGGAGGCGCGCGACGAGATCGAGGCGATCGGCGGCGGAACCCACGAGCGCGTCGTGGTCAACGTGGCGCGCTTCGACGAGCGGGTGCAGAAGAAGCTCGGCCAGCGCTAGGATACGCGGCCCTGACTTTCAGCGGTCATGCCGCTATGGTTGGCATGAAGGCCACCAATCTCACGATTCGCCCATGACCGCCCTCAACCTCCCCCGCCCGGCCTGGATGACCGAGGACCTCGTCCTGCTCGAGGAGCAGGCGCGGCGCTTCGTGCAGGCGGAATTCGCGCCGCAGATCGACCGCTGGCACGAGCAGGGCATGTACGAGCGCGAGGTGTGGACCAAGGCAGGCGAAGCCGGCCTGCTGTGCCCGTCGATGCCGGAGGAATACGGCGGCGCCGGCGGCACCTTCGCGCACGACGCGGTGATCAACCGCGAGCTCAGCCTTGCCGGCTTCGACGCCTTCGGCGCGCCGCTCCATTCCGGCATCGTCGCGCCCTACATCCTCCATTACGGCACCGAGGACCAGAAGCGGCGCTGGCTGCCGAAGCTCGCCACCGGCGAGCTGGTCGGCGCGATCGCGATGACCGAGCCCGGCACCGGCTCCGACCTGCAGGCGGTGCGCACGACCGCCAAGAAGAGCGGCAACGGCTACGTGCTCAACGGCGCAAAAACCTTCATCACCAACGGCCAGCACGCCAACCTGGTCATCGTGGTCGCCAAGACCGATCCGAAGGAGAAGGCGAAGGGCGTCTCGCTCATGGTGGTGGAGACCGCCGACGCCGCCGGCTTCCGCCGCGGCCGCAAGCTCAAGAAGCTCGGCCTCGACGCCGCCGACACCTCCGAGCTTTTCTTCGAGGAGGTCGCGCTGCCGGCCGAAAGCCTGCTCGGCACGGAGGAAGGCCAGGGCTTTGCGCAGCTCATGAACGAGCTGCCCCAGGAGCGGCTCATCGTCGCGATCCATGCGATGGCGATGATGGAGCGCGCGCTCGAGCTGACCATCGCGTATGTGAAGGACCGCGCGGCGTTCGGGCGCAAGATCATCGAATTCCAGAACACGCAGTTCGTGCTGGCGGAATGCAAGACCGAGGCGACCGTCGGCAAGGTCTTCCTCGATCACTGCCTCGGCCAGCATCTCGACGGCAAGCTCGACGGCGCGACCGCCTCGATGGCGAAATACTGGCTGACCGACCTGCTCGGCACGCTCGTCGACCGCTGCCTGCAGCTGTTCGGGGGCTATGGCTATATGGACGAATATCCGATCTCGCGCCTCTACCGCGACGCGCGCGTGATGCGCATCTATGCGGGGACGAACGAGATCATGAAGCTGCTGATCGCGCGTGGCTTGTGACGCAGCAATCGTGGAGAGACACATGACCGACGCCTTCATCTACGACCACGTGCGCACGCCGCGCGGCCGCGGCAAGGCGGACGGGTCGCTGCACGAGGTCACCGCGCTCAATCTCGCCACCCAGGTGCTCGCGGCGATCAAGGATCGCAACAAGCTCGACCCGAAGCTGGTCGACGACGTGGTGCTCGGCTGCGTCGATCCGGTCGGCGAGGCGGGCGGCGACATCGCGCGCGTCGCGGCGATCTGCGCCGACTATGGCAACGCGGTGCCGGGCGTGCAGATCAACCGCTTCTGCGCCTCCGGCCTCGACGCGGTGAATTTCGCCGCGGCCGAGATCATGTCGGGCCAGCACGACATGACGATCGGCGGCGGCGTCGAATCGATGAGCCGGGTCGGCATCGGCGCCTCCGGCGGGGCCTGGCCGGTCGATCCGATGATCGCGCTGAAATCCTATTTCCTGCCGCAGGGCATCTCAGCCGATCTCATCGCCACCAAATACGGCTTCTCGCGCGACGACGTCGACGCCTATGCGGTCGAAAGCCAGAAGCGCGCCGCGGACGCGTGGAGCGAGGGCCGCTTCAAGAACTCGGTGATGCCGGTGAAGGACGTCAACGGCATCACGCTCCTGGCCAAGGACGAGCACATGCGGCCGACCACGACGATGCAGTCGCTCGCCTCGCTGCAACCGTCCTTCGTGCAGATGGGCGAGCTCGCCGGGTTCGACGCGGTCGCGGTGCAGGCGCATCCGGAGATCGAGGCGATCACCCACGTGCACCACGCCGGCAACTCATCCGGCATCGTCGACGGCGCCGCCGCCGTGCTGATCGGCAGCAAGGAGGCCGGTAAGAGCGCGGGTCTCAAGCCGCGCGCCAGGATCAAGGCCTTCGCCAATATCGGCACCGAGCCCGCCATCATGCTCACGGGGCCGATCGACGTGACCCAGAAGGTGCTCAAGAAGTCAGGCATGAAGCTCAGCGACATCGAGCTCTTCGAGGTCAACGAAGCCTTCGCCTCGGTGGTGCTGCGCTATCTGCAGGCGTTCGATCTCGACCACGCCAAGGTCAACGTCAATGGCGGCGCCATCGCGCTCGGCCATCCGCTCGGCGCCACCGGCGCCATGATCCTCGGCACGGCGCTCGACGAGATGGAGCGGCGCGACGTCGAGACCGCGCTCGTGACGCTGTGCATCGGCGTCGGCATGGGCACCGCGACCATCATCGAGCGCGTCTGAGAGATGCCGAAGATCGACATCGACACGGTCCCAATCGACACCTACTCCGGTTATCCCGACCCGTACCGTCAGGCCGTGATCGGACGCGAGCGCAAGCGGCTCGGCAATGCGGCGGGGCTCGACCAGTTCGGCGTCAATCTGTCTCGCCTCAAGCCCGGCGCCGCCTCCTCGCAACGTCACTGGCACGCGCACGAGGATGAATTCATCTACGTGCTCGAAGGCGAGCTGGTGCTGGTCGAGAACGAGAGCGAAACCGTGCTGCGCCCGGGCGACGCAGCCGGATGGAAAGCCGGCGTCGCCAACGGCCATTGCCTGATCAACCGCACGGCGCGCGACGCCGTCTATCTCGAGATCGGCACGCGCGCGCCGCGCGAACGCGCCGAATACCCCGATATCGATATGGTGGCGATGCGCGATGGCAAGAGTCAGCGCTATCTGCACAAGTCCGGCGCGCCTTATCCCGGCTCGGAAAAATGAGGAGCTCCCGATGACCTTCCAGCACTTCAAGCTCGAGACCGATGCGGACGGCATCGCGCTGGTCACCTGGGATTCGCCGGGACGCTCGATGAACGTGATCGACGTGGCCGTCATCCAGGAGTTCTCCGCGATCGTCGAGCAGGTGGCGTCCGACGCCGCGATCAAGGGCGCGGTGATCACATCGGGCAAGGAGACGTTCTCGGCCGGCGCCGACCTCACGCTTCTTGAAAATCTCGGCCGCGTGTTTGCGGACCTCGCCAAGAGCAAGGGGCTGGAGGCCGCTGCGACCGCGCTGTTCGAGGAGAGCCGCAAGCTCTCGCTGCTCTATCGCCGTCTTGAGACGAGCGGCAAACCCTGGGCCGCCGCCATCAACGGCACCGCGCTCGGCGGCGGATTCGAGCTCCTGCTCGCCTGCCATCATCGCGTCGCCGCGCAGAACCCGAAGACGCGGCTCGGCCTGCCCGAGGTCAAGGTCGGCCTCTTTCCCGGCGCCGGCGGCACGACGCGCGTCTCGCGCATGCTCGCGCCGGCTGATGCGCTGCAATTCCTCCTAAAGGGCGATCAGCTGCGCATCGAGCGCGCCAAGGCGATGAAGCTGATCGACGCCATCGCGCCACCGGCGGACCTCATCAAGAGCGCGAAAGAGTGGGTGAAGGCGAACCCGAAGGCGAAAGCGCCGTGGGACGTGGAAGGCTTCCGGCTTCCCGCCGGCCCGGTCTACTCGAAGGCCGGCATGATGACTTTCCCGGCCGCGAACGCGATCTACCGGCGCGAGACCTACGACAATTATCCGGCCGCGCGCGCGATTCTCCAGGTCGTGTACGAGGGGCTGCAATTGCCGATCGATCTCGCGTTGCGGGTCGAGTCACGCTGGTTCGCAAAGATCCTGCGCTCACCCGAGGCGGCGAACATGATGCGCACGCTGTTCGTCTCGCTGCAGGAGATCAACAAGGGCGCCCGCCGGCCGGCCGCGGTGCCGGCGTCGAAGCTCAAGCGCGTCGGCATCATCGGCGCCGGTTTCATGGGCGCCAGCATCGGCTACGTCACGGCAAGCGCGGGGCTCGCAGTGGTACTGATCGATCGCGACCAGGAGGCCGCCGACAAGGGCAAGGCGCTGTCGCACAAGCTGATCAGCGACCAGGTCGACAAGGGCCGCGCCGCGGCGGCCGATCGCGACGCGCTTCTCGGCCGCATCACCGCGACCGCCGACTACGGCGCGCTCAAGGACTGTGATCTCGTCATCGAGGCGGTGTTCGAGGATCGCAAGGTGAAGGCCGAGACCATCAAGAAGGCGCAAGCCGTGCTGGGCGACGGCGTGGTCTTCGGCTCCAACACCTCGACGCTGCCGATCACCTCGCTCGCCGCCGAATTCAAGGACCCGGCGCGCTTCATCGGCATCCATTTCTTCTCGCCGGTCGAGAAGATGATGCTGGTCGAGATCATTCTGGGCGAGAAGACCGGCGACGCGGCGCTCGCCGTGGCGCTCGACTATGTGCGCGCGATCCGCAGGACGCCGATCGTGGTCAACGACTCGCGTGGTTTCTATACATCGCGCGTCGTCGGCACCTATATCCGCGAAGGCCACCTGATGCTGACCGAAGGCGTGCCCCCGCCGATGATCGAGAACGTCGCGCGCATCGCCGGCATGCCGGTCGGGCCGCTCGCCCTCAATGACGAAGTCGCAGTCGACCTCGCGTGGAAGATCCTCAAGGCGACCGAAGCGGACCTCGGCGCCAGCGCGATCGATCCGCGCCAGAAAGTTCTGCTCGCCGAGATGGTGGAGAAGCGCGGGCGCTTCGGCCGCAAGAACGGCAAGGGCTTTTACGACTACCCCGAGAAGGGACCGAAGCGGCTGTGGCCCGGCCTCGCCGACCTGCAGATCAAGAAGCTCGATCCAGACAAGATCGACATCGAGGAGTTGAAGCAGCGCCTGCTCGCCATGCAGGCGCTGGAGACGGCGCGCTGCTTCGAGGAGAAGGTCTTGACCGACGTGCGCGAGGCCGACGTCGGCTCGATCTTCGGCTTCGGGTTCGCGCCGTTCTCGGGCGGCACGCTCTCCTATATCGACACCATGGGGACGAAGGCCTTCGTCGCGCTCTGCCAGCGGCTGGCGAAGAAATTCGGGCCGCGCTTCGCGCCCAACAAGCTGCTGCTCGACATGGCGTCAAAGGGCGAGACGTTCTACGGGCGCTTCGCGCCGACGCGGCGGGCCGCGGCATAAGCTGGTCGCGCCCGCAGGGGGCTCGCGTGTCGCGCTACGAGACCAGGATCACGGCGGCGATGACGGCGCTGAGCGTCGTCATCCTCATCGCGATCGGCCGCTTCTCGCCGCAGATCATGCCGGACACGCGCGGCTATCTGGAGATCGTCGGGTTCCCCGCGATGCTGGCGCAGCCGCGCACGCCGCTCTACGGCTGGCTCGTCGTCGTGCTCGACCTCGGCCGCGGCAGCTTCGTCCTGGTGCCGGCGTTCCACATCGTCACGTATCTCGCGGCGGTCTGGCTCCTGGTCGCGCAGTTGCGCCGCTACGGCCTCTCCGCCACGGCGGCGCTGAGCGTCGGCGCCGCACTCTTCATCGCGAACGCGCTGCTGATCGACGGCGGCTGGGTGCATCCCGAGCTGTTGTCGATCACCTGCGCGCTCGTCGCCTTCGCGGGGACGGTGCACCTAGCGACAGAAGAGCCGCGCTGGTGGGGATGGCTGCTCGTCGTCGGCGGCACCGCGTGCGCCTACGTTTTCCGCCCGAGCTTCCTGCCGCTCATCGTCGCGCTGCCGCTCCTCTATGCCTGCCTGCGCGTGCTGCGCGGCGGGCCGCTGCGGTTTCGGCACGCTGCCGTCATCCTGCTGGTCACGGCGGCGCCGTTCGCCGGCATCGCAAGCTTGCGCGCCGCGACGGTGGGCGACGCCAATATCGTGTCGTTCGGCGGCTTCGCGATGTCGGGCCTGGCGACGCTCATGCTGTCGGACGACGTGGTGGCGCGGCTGCCCGAGGACCTGCGGCCCTACGCGGCGCAAGTGCTGGCCGCGCGGCGCGCCGGCGAGGACAGCGGCCGCATGATCGGCATCCCGCTCAATTCGAGTAATGTGCGCTCGTTCCATTCGGCCGCGCTTGCCTATTTCGACGTGCTGGCGCGCACCTATGACGACATCCTCTACCTCGTCATCCAGCCGACGCAGCGGCCGAACGAGAGCTGGGTCGACTTCAACCGCCGCCTGACGCGCTTCTCGTTCGCGGTCGTGCGCGCGGCGCCCGACCGCTACGCGGCCTGGATCGTCGGCGCGATGACGCGGGTCGTGGGCCGGTCGATCGTGACCAATCTTCCGGCCATGCTGGCGCTCCTCGTGGTGGCGGTCGTGCTGCCATGGCGTCTCTTCACCCGGCGGCCGCTCGGCGTGAGCCCGGTCGCGCGCCTCGACATCCCGATCCTCGCCGCCCTCGCGATCCTGTGGTTCGTGGGCGGCGGGCTTCTCACCATGCTGACGATCGCGCCGAGCACGCGCTACATCGAGACCGCGAGCGTGCTGGTGGCGCCGCTGTTCGTGTACTGGGCGGCGCTGCTGCTCACGCGGCAGACTAAGAGCGCGCTGCCCTGATCACATTGGCGCCGAGCGCCCCGAGACAGCCGAACAGGAGGACGCCGCCGGCCGCAAGCGATGCGCCCGGAACGAGCGAGACGATTCCGGCGAGCGCGACCACGGCCAGAATCGCGACGGCGAGCCAGCCGTCGTCGACGAACAGGCCGGCAAGCTCTCGCAGCAACCGCATCATCATGGCAGCGCCTCCACGGCCGGACGGCGTACGAGTCGGACGGCGGCGAGCGCGGTACCGAGGAACAGCGCAGCGATCACCAGGATCGCGGCATCCTCGCCGGGCCAGGGCACGCCGAACGCTTCGCCGAGCCAGAACACGCCGAAGGCGGACAGCATCACGCCGACCGCAAATTTGAGCGTGTTCTCCGGCACCCGCGCGAGTGGCCGGTGCACGAGCAGGCCGACCGCGAGGACGAGCACGCAGGCCGCGAGCGCGCCGATGCTCGCGGGCAGGACGAGCCCGCGGCCCGCGCCGACCGCGATGACGATGAACACGACCTCGAGGCCCTCGAGCACGACGGCCTTGAAGCTTGCGAGCCCCGCGAGCCAGTCGAGACGCGCGGCGTGCCGCCGCGCCTGGTCCTGCAACTCCGCGGTCTCGCTTGCGAAGGCGAGCGTCTCGTCGTGCAGCGGGATCACGCCCGCCGCCCGCAAGATCGCCTTGCGCAGCCAGCGCATGCCGAACAGCAGCAGCAGGATGCCGATGGTGAACTGCAGGAGCCGCAACGGCACGAGATCGAGCAGCGGGCCGAACGCGATGACGATGAGCGCGAGCAGCGCGAGGCCCGCGGCAGCGCCGAGCGACGCCGGCCGCCAGCCGCGCACCGTCGCGACCGCGAGCACGATCGTGAACGCTTCCACGACCTCGACAAGCGAGCTCAGGAAGGCGGCCGAAACGGCTGGCGCAGCGGTCGTCCAACTGATCGTCAACGGCAGCATGGCGCATCCTCGCGTGGCAAGCGCCACGAGCCCTTCAAATGGGGCCGCGGTCGGATGCGCGCAGCCCGGGGCGTATTAAATTTTGGTCATCGGTCGCAAATGAAACGGCGGCCGAGCGGCCGCCGTCTTGTTCTTTCGTCGAATGCGACGATGTCACTCCGCCGCGATGCGCACCTCGGGCGCCGCGGCGCGCACGTCGGCGTCGACGTGCTCCTCGAACTGCACGAAGTTCTTCTGGAACATGCCGACCAGCTTGCGCGCGGTCTGGTCGAACTCGAGCTTGTTCTGCCAGGTCTTCTGCGGATAGAGCAGATGCGGCTCGACGCCGGCGAGCTGGGTCGGGACCGAGAAGCCGAAATACGGATCGGTGCGGAATTTCGCGTTGCGCAACGAGCCGTCGAGCGCCGCGGTGAGCAGCGTGCGCGTCACCTTGATCGGCATGCGCCGGCCGACGCCGTAGATGCCGCCGGTCCAGCCAGTGTTGACCAGCCAGCAGTCGGTGCCGTGCGCGCCGGTCAATTCGCGCAGCAGGTTGCCGTAGACCGACGGATGGCGCGGCAGGAACGGCGCGCCGAAGCAGGTGGAGAACTCGGGCTCGACGCCGGTCAAACCCTTCTCGGTGCCTGCCACCTTGGCGGTGTAGCCCGAGAGGAAGTGATACATCGCCTGTGCGGGCGTGAGCTTCGCGATCGGCGGCATCACGCCGTACGCGTCCGCCGTGAGGAACACCACGTTCTTCGGCATGCCGGCGCGGCCGGTGCGCGACGCGTTCGGGATGTAGTCAAGCGGATAGGCCGAGCGGGTGTTCTCGGTCTTGGAGTCGTCGTCGAAGTCGCAGACGCGCGTCGCCGGATCGAACACCACGTTCTCGAGGATCGAGCCGAAGCGCAGCGTGGCGGCGTAGATCTCGGGCTCCGCCTCGGCCGAGAGCTTGATGCACTTGGCGTAGCAGCCACCCTCGAAGTTGAACACGCCCTGCGGGCCCCAGCCGTGCTCGTCGTCGCCGATCAGCACGCGGTTTGGATCGGCGGACAGCGTGGTCTTGCCGGTGCCGGAGAGGCCGAAGAACAGCGCGACGTCGCCGTCCTTGCCGACGTTCGCCGAGCAGTGCATCGGCATCACGCTTTCGGCCGGCAGATAGTAGTTGAGCGTGGTGAAGACCGACTTCTTCATCTCGCCCGCGTAGTAGGTCCCGCCGATCAGGATGATGCGCTTGGTGAAATTGATCGCGATGATGGTCTCGCTGCGCACGCCGTGGCGCTTCGGATCGGCCTTGAAGGAGGGCAGCGACAGGATGGTGAAGTCGGGAACGTAGTGGGCGAGCTCGGAGCGATCCGGCCGCATCAGCAGCGTGCGGATGAAGAGCGAGTGCCACGCGAGCTCGGTATAGACCCGCGCCTTGATGCGGTATTTCGGATCGGCGCCGCCGTAGAGATCCTGGGCGTAGAGTTGTTTGCCGCGGGCGTGCTCGAGGAAATCGTTGAGGAGGAGATCGAACTGCGCGGGGGTGAGCTTGCCGTTCTTCGCCCACCAGATCGTCTTCTCGGTCGCGTCGTCGCAGACGACGAACTTGTCCTTGGGGCTGCGGCCGGTGTGGACGCCGGTCTCGGCGCAGATCGCGCCGCCTTCGACGATCGACGCCTCGCGGTTCGCGATGGCGTGCTCATAGAGCGGCGCCTCGAGCAAATTCCAATGCACCGCCGCCAAATCTTTGAAGCCGAATTTATCGGCGCCGTGAGCGCCGTTCCTCAAGCCAGTTTCCTGCACGGGTGACCTCCACGCTGTCCAGCGGCCGTTTTTCCTGCCGGACCCCTCCAGGCCGCCGGTGGCGGCCCGACGGTACTATAGCGCCCGCCGAGCGCCCGCGCGACCTATAGTCAGGAAGTTTCACCATGCCAAGGGCGGGACGCACAGATGCGCCCTGCCGCACTGCACACGCGGGCGGTAACCTTACTCGGAGCTCCGCGACTGGCGCGCTACCGCTCCACCAAGCCCCTTCCGGCGAGCCACTTGTGGATCAGGTCGGCGGTCACCGCGTTGTTCTTATCCATCATCAGCATGTGTGAATTGCCCTTGATGCCGACCTCGGGGAGGTTGACCACGTCGACGGTGCCGCCGGCGGCGCGCACGGCGTCGGCATAATCGAGATCCTGCTGGCGCATTTTTGGCCAGCGCGCATCCTGCGGGATGTAGTCGCCGAACATCATCAACATGGGGACGCTTTTCACGGCGGCCGCCTTGTCCTTGTCGCCGGGGATCGCGGGCTCGACCGCGACCAGCGCCTTGACCTTGTCGGGCCGTGCCTGCGCGACCTTGAAGCCGAAGAGTCCGCCCTGGCTGTGGACCAGCAGCACACAGGGACAGACCTTGTCGACCAGCGCCGTGTAGGCCGCGATCACCGCCTCATCGGTGTCGAGCCAGCGCGGCACGATCTGCTTGACGAAATTGTCATAGGCCTCGAGCGGAAACTGCGTGTCTGGCGGCGCCCGACGCTTGTTCGGGTCGGCATTCCACGAGCCCGCGCCCAGGCCGATGCGGAAGCGCTCGAACGGATTGGCGGTGGTGAGGAAGTTCGGCTCGCTCGTCCATATGTCGCGGCTCGCGAAGCCGGAACGGCCGCGCTCGACCGCGTCCGAAACATAGACGTCCCATCCCTTGCGGATGAACAGGTTGAGCCAGCCTTCGCGGCCGTCCGGCGTGGTCTCGTAGGTCGCGCCGGTGAGGCCTCCGCCGTGCCACATCAGGAGCGGCAGCCGGCCTTTGCGGCTCTTGGGCAGGAAGTACTGCACGTACATCTGCTCGACTTGATAGAGCCCGTTCGGGTCCATGCGGGCCGGCACGCCGCCGGCGCCGAGCTGGATCTCGCGCACCGGCCTGCCGCTGATCTCGACGAGACGGCCGCCCACATGGAAGGAGCCCATGCCGCGCAGCACGATGTCGTCCGCCGCCGTGGCTGGCAGAGACGTGGCGGCAAAAATCAGCGCGAGCAGAAGACGGCGCATCGTTTCCCTCCATTCGTTGGCATGGATTGTGGCTCAACCGACCGGCGCGCGCCATGGCGTTGCGGGCTACACGGGCTCCAGCCAGCCCCGGTAGCGCACGAGCAATCCGAGCCACGGATGCTTGAGCTCGACGTGGAAGCGAAAACGGCCGTCCGCGACACTTTCATACGCATTGCCGATCGGCGACCAGGCGAGCGGCAGCGGCACGCCGAGCAGGGTCCAGCGCCGCACCACCAGGCGCAGCCGTTCGCCCTCGCACACGAGCGCGATGCCGAACGCGAACGGCCCGAAGCGTTCGCACATGAGCCGATCGAACCGCCCGCGTCCCTCTTCCTGCGTGCTCGCGAATGTCCGTCCGGCGAAATCGCGTCGCCAGACTTCGCGGCCGTCGCGCAGCCGGAATTCCACCGTGACCGGCACATCACGCCCGGCCGCCGGAAAGCCGAACAGGGTCGCGACAAATCGGGCGAAAAATCCTTCGCCGCGATCGATGTCGGCGCGGCCGCGCGCCGTGAGGCTTTGATCGAGGGCGTGCATCGCCTGGATCGGCGCCGGCAACGTTGCATATGCGTCGCCGAGCAGGCGGCGATAGAGCGGCCCGCCGCGCTCCTCCCGGATGCCGGAGAAAATATTCCGGCGCGCGAACAACGTCTCATAATCCGCAAGCGTGATGTCGTGGGCAGCGACGCGCGCGCCGGGGCTCGGCCCGCGTCCGTCCAGCCAATGACCGATGATCGCAGCAGCCGCCATCGATGGAACGAACGGGCCGTCGTCGCCTTCCGCGATCATGTGCCACGACCGTTCGACACGGCGTCCCTCCGCATCCGCGCCGTCGAGGGCCACGAACATGCCGCCGCGATGCTCGCCCCAGCGCAGAAGAATGGATGCGCGATACATCAACGTCGCAAACGGCGCGAGCGGCGGCAGGAGCCGGAGCCGCCTGCCCCAGGCCAGGACGTTGAGCACACGATGGACGAGGCCAGGGGTCGGACCGGCGCCCACCCACACCGAGCGCAGCTGCGGCCACAGCGCCGGCAGCACCTCGAGGTCGGGAACGTCGACCAGCGAGAAGCGCCCGGGATAAAGCGGCAGGCGCCCCGGCGGCGCGATGGTGTAATGCCGTGCGTCGATCAGCGCGTGACCCGTGATGGCGCGTCCGCCGCGCAGGAGCCGCACGGGTCGCCCCGCATAGCTCGCGATCGCGCGGATCACGCTCAGCCCGAGGCCTGCGTGCGGCGACGGCGCGATGCCGGTCGCGACCGCGTCGAGGCGCGTCATCCCTTGCGCGAGCCGCCGCACCGCCGCCGCCGTCAGGACCGGATAGGTGCTCGCACCCGTGAGCACGAAGATGCCGCGCGCCTTCGCGTCCGCATCGAACCGCGAAATGCCGCGCACGAATTCGGAGCTGTCGGCGATGTCGAGATAACCGATGCCGCGCGCGAGACAGGCGCGCACAACGCCATGGGCGTCGCCGCCATAAGCCTGGAAAGGGCCGGACGCGTCGACGACGAGATCCGGATGGGCGGCACGCAATTGCTGCTCGACGTCGCCATCGCGATCGTATGCGAGCGGCACGACGGTCGCACTCGCTTTCAGGCTGGCGCAGAACGCATCCGCCTTTTCGCGGGAGCGGCCGGCGACGATCAGCGTGAGCCGCGTCTCGTCGGCGAGCAGTTGCACGAGGCGTCCGCCGAACGTGCCGTAGCCGCCGATCACCAGAATGCGCGTCGCGTTCATGCGAGGAAGCGCTCCGCATCGTGCGGCGCCGGCGCGTAGCAGGTGTCGCGCCGCCCGAATACGCGCAGCCGGTTGCGCGCGAGCACGCCGTAGAGCCGGTCGCGCCACGGGCGTGGCAGGACGCGGAAGACCGCGGCGAGCGACCAGGGCAAGCCGAGCCCTTCCGCCATGCGGATGCACGCTTCCGATTTGAAGGTGGCGACGCCGTCCGCGATCAGGATGTTGGTCTCGTAATCCTCCGGATCGAGC
>WNFC01000501.1_pt1 | contig 41321 bp, 39 predicted proteins | sample 5400541 | NCBI WGS metagenome assembly WNFC01 (sample SAMN13153342, study PRJNA577476) | soil metagenome | isolation source: 120 cm saprolite under Douglas fir tree site 2 hole 2 replicate 1 | place: USA:California | collected 2015-04-18 | reverse complement strand
GTCGGCAACCCAGAAACTAGCTAGCCCACTCAATACAACGCCCTCTCCTCCGGTGGCCGCGTCTTCCACCTCCGATCCACCCACAGCCACTGCTCCGGATAGTTTCCCCGCCGTCCCAAGAATTTCCACAAGCCGGTTGTGACATCTAACCTTGTCCACAGCCCATCCCTTGAGCGATCATGGTCGAGGCGGTGACAGTTTGGCACAAGCTAACTCGTTGCGCCCCTAAGTCCTTTGTTTCACGGATCTTAGTATCCAAGTTCTTCGTTCTTTGACAGCCGAATAGCAAATGAGGTAACTCCTGTGGATGCAATATTTTGCGAGGCGGTCACTCATTCTAAAGTACTTAGCCAAAGTAAAGTCGTCTAAGTCCTTTGAATGCAATATTTTCCAAGCAAGTTCTCTGCTTTCAATATTTTAGCCAGACTCGAACCAAGTCGGGAAGCCGCAACTTACTGATTCCAAGTATTTTAGACCATATCGATCCGTGGTTTTTTCTAAGTGGTGTGAAACCGCGATCCGGACACTCGCGGCAAGGCCCGAAGCCCGCCTTCAATACAGCCCCTTCTCCCCCGGCGGCCGCGTCTTCCACCTCCGGTGTACCCACAGCCACTGCTCTGGATACTTCCGCACGTAGTCTTCAATGATCGAAGTAAATCTCTGCGTGTTGGCTTTGATGTCTGCCTCCAGATCGCCGGTGCGCACCAACTCCACCGCCGGATCAAACCGCAACCGGTATTTCCCCAGCTCCGCGTCCCAGATGGTAAACGTCGGCACCACGGACGCATCGGTGCGCAGCGCAATCCGCGCCAGCCCGCTAGCCGTGCATGCCGGAATGCCAAAAAAATCCACAAAGATCCCCTGCGGCGGAGTCATATTCGTATCCATCAATATGCCCACCACTTCTCCGGCCTTCATCGCGGCCAGCAACCCGCGAACGAAGTCGTCTTTGTCCACAGTCTGGTTCCCGTGCATCTGCCGGTATCGCCGGATCAGGCGGTCCAGATAAGCGTTGTCCATCGCCCGCGACACAACATGCATCCAGTGCCCGTGCAGCGAGTGAGCAAAAGCCGAAAGCTCCCATCCCCCAAAATGCGCGGTAAGAAACAGCACTCCCTTCCCTCGCGCATGCGCCCGCTCAAAGTTCTCGAACCCGTCGTAGACTATGACCTCTTCTACGTTCTCCCGCGTGTACTTGGGAAAGTGGCAGACCTCAGCCAGTTGACGTCCCAGCGAAGCAAACTCCCCACGCAAAATGCGCGCCCGCTCCACCTCAGTTTTTTCCGGAAACGCAAGTGCGAGATTGCGCATGCCCACCTGCCGCAATCGCACGTGCAGAAGATAAACCACCCAACCCAGCCCAATGCCGGCGCCCCGCGCCAGCGGGCGCGGCAACATACCGAGGATTTTGATGAACGGCCAGGCTGCCGCGTACTCGAGTCGCTGCCGCATCGGGGAAGCGTGACGGTACCACCGTCAAAATTTATTTGCCAACTAGAGAAAGCCGCTAAGTCAAACGGTTACCCTGTGAGCCCCTGTGCCCTCTGTGTTAAAGAACTTGGGAGGCACCTTCTGAAGCCCTACTTCGCCGCTTCCTGCGCCCACTGCGCCAGCGAACTCAAAAACGCATGCGCCCCCGCCGGAGCCTCAATCTCGCCCGTCAACGATGTTCGGAACGGCACCATGCGCCCGTAAAACTCCCGCGTGCTGTCCTTATCCTGTTTCACCACGGCCCCGTTCAAGCTCACTCCCGCAAACAGCCCGCGTGCCCGTGAATAAGTCAGCACCTCAGACCGCATCTTCCAGTCCGTATTCCCCTCCGCATGCCGGCCCACGGGACCAGCCGCCACCGAAGCGTCCGCTCCCAGCGCGAACTGGCTCGACAACAGATGCTTCATGCCATCCTTATTCATGATCAGCATCACCAGATCGACCGCCTGCCCGCCGATCTGAAAACCGACGCTGCCGCCCGTCACCACAAAAAATGCCGGGGCGCTCCATCCTTTCGGAGTGCGGCAACTGGCCAGCCCGCGGCCATACTTTCCGCCCACGATAAAACCGCCTTTCAGCATCGTCGGCACAACCGCGACGCACTCCGCCGAGCCCAACACTTCCTGCGGAATGCCCTTATCCGGCGCACCCTGAATTTCATTGAGCACCATCGCAGCCGCCTGCGCGCGCTCGGCCGCCTTGGTCTCTTTGCCGGATTCATCCGCTGCGAGCAAGAAAGAAGAGAGAGACACGATTAGACACGATTAGGGTCAAGAGTAAGAAGTTTTTCATGGTTCCTCGTCACACAAAACTTGTCTGGGATCTAGTACTTGGATTGTAAACGAAGCGAAGCAGTTGTATCGGTCCAACGGGAGTGTTCAGTAAGTGTCGCGGTCTTAGCGCTGAAGATTTGGGTCTTGCATGAAGGCAAGCAGTGCGTGGAAGAGCGGCGCTTCAGGGCCGCGTGCGTTCAGGAAATGCGAGCTTCAACCCCTGTGGTCGTAGTTCGCTTTCGTGTGCTCCATCACTTTTCCGCAAGCCTGTAATTTATAAAAGAACGGAAGGAGAAAATTAAGATAGACGGAGGTAAGCGCAGACAAAAAAATCGGGGCTGAAAGTAGTGACCCTAATCGCCACTCTCAACCCCGTCTCCCAGGTTCTGTGGTAGGTGATGCGAGTATGCGTCCCGCTCTCGTTCCCTACAAGATTACCGAGGTCACTGTCCCCAGGTAACTCAAGTATCGCCCTGCCTATAAGCCCTACTTCGCCGCCACCAGCGAATGCGTAATCGCGTGCACCGAAAGCGCAATCCGGTTCTGTACGCCCACCTTGCGCATCAACTTCGCCACGTGAGCCTTCACCGTACGCTCTTCAATTCCCAACTGAGCGCCAATCTCTTTGTTGGAGCGGCCCGCCACCAGCATCTCCAGCACTTCTTTCTCGCGGTCCGTAAATGTGACGCGGCCCGCCGGAAAGATTCGCCCCGGAGCCGACGACACGCGCTCGATAAACATGGAAAGAACTTTTCTCGGCGCCCACACCGACCCCTGGCTCACGATGCGAATCGCCTGCACAAACTCCGCTGGCGAAGCCGCCTCGTCCACGTAGCCCTTAGCCCCGGACGCAATCGCTTTCAGAATGGTCTCTTCGTCCACGCCCGACCCGGTCACGATAATCCGCAAATCCGGACGCGTCGCCTTCAGGCTCGCCATTACATCAAACAAATTCTGGCCGGAGCGGTTGCCCAACAAAATCAGGTCCACGTCCTGCAACGTGGAAATTTCGGGTAGTCCGGCGGAGATTAGTTCGAACTCGGGTTCGGTATCGAACAGAGCGCGAAACCCCACGAACCGCAGCGGATCGCTCTCCACTACGGCAATTTTGATGGTCGGTTTTCTGGCTACTGCTGCTTTCATAGGTTTCCCTGTAGGGCGTAGTTTCGTAGTAAGAGCATAACGGCATTTGCCCGCCCCGCAAAGAGAAGGTGACCGCAGGAAATTACGGGAGTAACATGAAAAAGTGGCCTCAAAAAGCGGTTCAGCAGTCGAAATTGGCGCCTGCAGCCGATCCTGGAGAATCTCTAGCATGAGAATAAGTGTCACTCGGTTTTTTGCAATGCTCGCCGCTTTAGCACTCGCCACGGCTCTTTTGACCCCGTCCCCCGCATTCGCTATCCAAACTGCTCCCAGCAGTTACCAGCCGAAGTTTCCCGGCGACCCCGCCCGCTCTGACTCTGAAGCCGCCGCCCTCGCCTACATGCGTGTCGTGATCCGCGCCCAGCGCCAATTCAACAAGCAGTACAACCACTTCGCTACTTCCCTCACCGAACTCGTTCACTCCGGTTCCTTCACCAAGCGCATGGTCAATCCCGACCGCGGCGATTACACCGTCAGCTTTGAAGGAAAGAAAGACAGCTTCATTCTCACCATGACGCCCAAACAACTCGACGCCGCCCACCGCTCGTTCTACGCCGAAGACGACGGCAAAATCCACGCCGACGAGGAAAAACCTGCGGACGCAAAATCTCCAGTCATTAAGTAAGCTGGGCAGTCCTGCACTCGTTCAGTTTTGTCCTCCTGAGCGAGGATTGACCTTCGCGCCTCAAGGCGCGAAGGTCAACCGCAGTCGAAGGATCCCTTGCACCTGCCCGCGAGCGTGGACTTAGCCGGGTATTTCTATCGCCGCCTCAATTCTTCCTGCAGCCTGCACCAATCGCCAAGTCCATTTATGATGGAACTCAACCCGATTCATAACCTGAAGAACATTCACGGAGGAACCATGTCAGCAACCGTCGGCGCGCCAGCGCCCGATTTCTCGTTGAAAGATCAGGATCAGAAGGACATAAAACTCAGCGACTACAAAGGCAAGAAGCGCGTCGTGCTGATCTTCTATCCACTCGACTGGAGCCCGACCTGCACCAAAGAGCACCTCTGCCTCGTTAATGGCATGAAGCAGTTCGATGAACTCGACGCACAGGTCCTCGGCCTCAGCGTCGACAGCGCGTGGTCACACAAAGCCTACGCCGAAAAAATGGGCATCCACTACCCGCTGCTTGCCGACTTCAACCCTCGCGGTGCCGTGGCCGCCAAGTACGGCGTTTATCTCGAAGATAAAGGCATCACCGGCCGCGCCATCTCCATCATCGACCGCGACGGCAAACTCGCCTGGCACAAGAATTACGACATCCCCGTCGTCCCCGATATTGAGGAAGTCTCGAAGGCGCTCGCCGGAGTGAAGTAAGAAGCGAGGAATGGCTCTGTTTGAGAGCTGCTCATGTGCTCTGTTTGAGAGATGCTCATGTGGGGACAGCCGCCCTCGGCTGTCCATCGAGCGAAGCTCGATTAGCTTCAGCTTTGAAAGGGCGTGGCTTCAGCCGCGCCGCCTGGCACCCATAACGATGAGGGCTTTTAGCCCCTGAGGGACTCAAGGTCGCAATGAAAGCTTCCGTTTTCGTCGGCACCAGCCTCGACGGCTTCATCGCCCGATTAAACGGCGAATTTGACTTTCTCCCCGCCGGCGGCGGCGAACCCCACGGCTACAACGAGTTCATCGCCAGCGTCGATGCGATCGTGATGGGTCGCAAGACTTTCGAAACCGTAATCAGCATGAGCCCCTGGCCGTATGGCAAAAAGCGTGTAGTAGTTCTGAGCAGCCGCCCTGTCGATTTATCCTCGGTTGTCGGAAGCGTTGTCGAACAGATGTCGGGCCCTCCGGCTGAGATCGTTTCAAAGCTCGCCACTACCGGCGCTCACCACCTCTACATCGATGGAGGGATCACAATCCAAAGCTTCCTGCGCGCCGGACTCATACAACGCCTCATCATCACTCGCGTCCCGGTTCTCATTGGTGACGGAATCCCGCTATTCGGCACCCTGCCGCACGACATTCGTCTCCGTCACATTTCCACCAAGCAGTATCCCAGCGGCCTGGTCTCCAGCGAATATCACATCGTCGACTCGAAGTAAAATCCGAGAGTGCCCCTGACTCCCTACGCCCCCGCCTTAACCTCCGTCGCCCTTCCCCCGCGATAAATCACCACCAGCGGCTTTCCTCCATTCGGATACCGCACCGTCTTCTCATTCGACGACGCCCCAGCATCCGGCACGCCCATTCCCACTGCGAAGTCCGCCTGCATCTCATTCATCCCCGGCTTCACTTCATGCTGCGCCACAGCCTGCCAAACCTCAGCCGGCCAGTGCTTGTACAACTCGTGGGGATCCTCCACATAAAACATCTCGTCGGAATAAATTTTGTATTGACCCTCGTTCTCGAATCCAATCGGCACCGCGTAGTTGTGTCCGTCTTTTTCAAACGTCGCCACTACCTGCCTTCTGCCGCCCGGCGCGGCAACCGCCATCACGTCTTTTATCTCCAATCGCTCCAGGGGGCCCAACAATCCCGCTTCATGCACAAAATCGACCTTCTTCACCACTGGAACATATCGATAATAGGTATACCGATATCCCTCCTTCACCCACACCGGCTGCTCCGTCAGCATCTTCGCCGACTTCAAATCGTAAGGACGAAGCTTCTTCGGCGTGACATAGTAGTCCGCATTCGAGTAGCCGGCCTTTTTCGCCTGCTCCTGCTTCTGCGCCGCCAAGTAATCGTCATGCCGCTGATAAAGGATGTACCCCGCGCGCACCCCAGCCACTACCAGCGCAAGCGCCAAAGCAATCTGGATCCTCTGCTTCGCCTCTGGACTCATCATGGCCCAAAACTCTATCAGATAAACGGTCGCCGATTTACCCTGTGCACCCCCCCGCCCCCTGTGTTAAAGATTCCGTGGACAACGCCCAACACCGACCCGCTGCGTTACACTGGATAAGTCTGAATAGAAGGTTGGAGTTCCAAGAAGCAATGCCAGTCACCGAACAAGACGTCCTAAGCGCACTGAAGAGTTGCTACGATCCCGAGATCCCCGTCAACATCGTCGACCTCGGCCTCATCTATACCGTTCAGTTCGCCCCCGCGCCCGCCGAGAATCCCGAAGAAGCCATGCAGGACGTCACCGTCGACATGACCCTCACCTCGCAGGGTTGTCCCGAACACGTCAACATCAGCGCCCAGGTAAAATCCCGCCTCGAGCAGTTGCCCGGCATCCGCAACGCCAACGTCAATGTCGTGTGGACTCCCGCCTGGACCCCCGAGCGCCTCAGTCCCGACGCCCGCAAGCAACTCGGCATCGAGTAACGCGGACTTCAGCTTTCGGGCCTTCGGCGAATACAGCCCTGCCTTACACCCCAAATTCTTCGAAGACCCCCGCCGCGCCGCCCCGCCCCGCCGCGTCCGTAATGCGCTGGCCGGCGCGTCCCGCCATCTCCATCACGCGCATGCCGCGATCAAAATAATCCGGCAGCGACCGCCGCACCCGCTCAAATTTATCCGGATACTCCGCCGCAAGCACCGCCAGCGCCACTCCCGACGCCAGCACTCCCGCCGGATATCTCCTCTTCAAAAATAAAACCGCCGCCGCGCCCACCGCCCCCGCCACTACCGCTTTCTTCCAGCTATCCATTTCTTCCCTTCCGAAGATTCTTTTTCTCACGGGATTCTACTCCTTCTGTTTCGCGGATTATGTCTACCATTCCGATGCCTGTTCTCTGCCCCGCGTTGTCGTTTCTCTCGCAATCCCATTCGCACCAGACCCGGCAACCCTCACCTGCCACTCATCCTTTATACTTCTCGTTCTTCCGGAGGCTCCATGTCACGCCGCTTGATCTCACATCTCATCCTCACCACATTCCTTTTGCCACTCACGCTCGCGTCCGCCCAATCCAAGCCCCGCGCCCGCGACCTCGGAGTCCCCTTCGACGGCACTCCCGGCCCCAACAACGCCATCACTGACGTAAAAGGCGTCGAGGTCGGCCACACCACGCTCATCTCCGGCGAAGGCAAACTCGTCGTTGGCAAAGGCCCGGTGCGAACCGGCGTCACCGCCATTCACCCGCGCGGCAAAGCCAGTAATGACGCGGTCTTTGCCGCCTGGTTCACCCTCAACGGCAACGGCGAAATGACTGGCACTACCTGGGTCGACGACTCCGGCTTCCTCAACGGACCCGTGATGATCACCAACACGCACAGCGTCGGCGTGGTTCGCGACGCCGTCATTGCCTGGAAGGTCAAGCACGGCTCGCCGGACATGGAAGGCTACTGGTGGTCGCTGCCCGTCGTCGCCGAAACCTGGGACGGCTATCTCAACGACATCAACGGATTCCACGTTCACCCCGAAGACGCTTTCCACGCCCTCGACGTCGCGCACTCAGGCCCCGTCGAAGAAGGAAATGTCGGCGGAGGAACAGGAATGGTCTGCAACGAATTTAAAGGGGGGATCGGGACTTCATCCCGTGTGCTCGACGCCAAAGCAGGAGGCTATACCGTCGGCGTCCTCGTGCAATGCAACTACGGAGCCCGCGATCAACTGCGCATCGCCGGCATCAATGTGGGCCGCGAAATCCCCGAGCACACCGTCTTCAAGGAGGATGTCGGCTCGATCATCGTGATCGTCGCCACCGACGCTCCGCTCATCCCCACGCAACTCAAACGCATCGCGAAAAAAGTTTCGCTCGGCCTCGGCCGCAACGGCAGCTACTCCGGCGACGGCTCCGGCGACATCTTCCTCGCCTTCTCCACCGCCAACCCCGGCGCAGTAGGCGCCAAAGGCCTCCACCAGCTAACCATGCTCCCCAACGATTCCCTCAACCCCATCTTCCTCGCCACCGTCCAAGCCACCGAAGAAGCCGTAGTCAACGCCATGATCGCCGCCGAAACCATGAAAGGCATCAACGACCACGAAGTCATCGCCTTACCCCACGACCGCCTCCGCGAAGCCTTAAAAAAACACGACCGCCTCAACAAATAACGAAGGGGGTGCCCCATTTCTCGCTTCTTTTGCGAGAAGTGGGGACTTGGACCTCAACTAGGAGTCAACACTGCTGACTCCCACATTAAAACTCCCTCATCCCCGCCCCTACATTACCTTCGCTGCCCAACCCTCGTGCCTATCGCTTCTTCACGAAAAGACTACACTCAAACCTGTGAAGCGCCTCTACACCATCGTGCGCGTCAAGGGAGGCATGAAGTTCACCTGCTCCCACTGCGCCCACCACGTCAGCACCCTCGACTTCGACACCCGCGACGGCAACCTCCGCACCCAGGCCGCCACCGCCATCAACCGCCACGCCACCAGCGTCCACCACGAGCCCGTAATGTTCTCCTCCCTCGACACCCAACAGCGCATCTGGCGCTCCTAACCTCTCATGAGCTTTTGTCATTCCGAAGCGCGCCGAAGGCGGGCGAGGAACCTGCTTGTTGCCTTTGGGTGGCGCAGCGATTCAGCGCTGCGATTAACCGGCCAAATAAATTTAAACGGCGAGCTTCAGCCGCCGAGGTAGTTTACCTTTTTGGGCCCTACGCTCCCGCCCCTGCCGCTTCTCCGCCGAACGCTTTCGCAAACGAGTCCAGGACAAGCGAATCCGAACGGCTGGCGAAACGGCGCACCACTTCCTTGCCGGCCTGAGAGGGCGCGAGCTTGGCGCCGCCGTTGCCGCTGATGAGAGCTTCATATTCTTCCGCAAGCAGCAGAATCTGGACCTCGAACGACGCATCTCCGACTCCGATGCCATCGCCGTCCAGACGCAATTGTCGTTCACACAAGAAAATCGGAATCGCGCGGCGTAAAGATCCGCCCACGCCGCTTGCTTTGGAAGCCAGTTTCGTGGAGCCGGGTCGCGCCTGTCGTAAATCTTCCCGGGTTCCCTGCGCAGCCTTGCTGATCACTTCAATGCTGATGCCCAGTTCCTTAAGGTTGAACAATAAGGCGGCTGTACGAATGTCTTCCACACTGCCTGTGTCCAGACCAAGCGTCTCAGCAACTCTGGTGGCGCACATGGCGATGCGGTAAGCGTGAGCGTCGCTATATTTCTGATTGGCAAGAAAGTTCTGCAGAATCGACAGCATGCCATCGTAGCCGTCTTCCATCTCGCGCAACGTTTTCTGATTTCGCTCGTAGAGTGTACCAGTGACGTAGCCTGCGACAATGAGCACTCCGCCCCAGAGCGCGAGGTCAAACCAACGCGCGTCGAAGGGCAGCTCCACCTTGCGATTGAACATCGCCGGATTCGTAAAGACCAACAGGACTACGAGGATCACGCTGGCCAAGGCGGTCAGCGTGGCGTGGCGGCGGCCAAAATGGCAGGCGGAATATAAAGTTGGCAGGAAATAGAAGACCAATGCCATACGCTGCGACGCAACCACAGAATTCAACAGCGCAGCAATCACGACGAGAAATAACAGCAGCCAGAGTTCCGGATTTATCTTTCGCAAATCATCCTCCGCTAGGGAAACAGAGGTAATTCGATCCTCCGCGCTGACGGACTACAAGTGTGTTCAGGCCCAACTTTCCCTGCCTACATTTCTAATCTGGGGAGCGAGAAAGCCAAAATTACGGAGGTAATTGCGGAAAGTACTGCCGTCGGCTATTTCGCCCGAGGATGCGTCTGGTCGTAAACCTGCAGTACATGCTTCATCGAAAGCTGTGTGTAGCGCTGGGTCGTAGCGAGCCGCTCGTGGCCGAGCAATTCCTGAATGGCGCGCAGGTCGGCCCCCTCTTCCAGCATGTGCGTCCCGAAGGCGTGCCGCAAAGTGTGGGGATGGACGTCGGGCGAAAGCCCCTTGGCCACGGCAATTTTTTTGATGATGCGGCCGACGCTGCGTGTGGTGAGGCGTCCGCCCCGCCGGTTGATCAGCAGTGCGCTTGAGTGCTTGCGGCTTGCTTCAAGAACCCTCTGACGTTCGGGAAGATATCCTGTAAGGGCGGCCTTCACCGAATCGCCGAAAGGAACGTAGCGTTCTTTTTTTCCTTTACCGCGGATGAGAATCGCTTCGGCACTCAAGCGGATGTCGTCGACATCGATGCCGGTAAGCTCCGAATTGCGGATGCCACAGCCGTACAACAGTTCCAGCATCAGGCGGTCGCGCTCAGGAAAGGCTGCCACTGCGGGCATTTCGCCGTCGATTACCGAGTTCATTTCTTCAATCGTGGGTACGCGCGGAAGTTTTTTGGGAAGCTTCGGCGTGGCGACCAGCTTTGCCGGATTCTGCTCCACCACGCCTTCCCGCGCCAGCCACCGGTAGAGCGACCGTACCGCTGCCAAACCGCGGGCTACGGAAGTTTTGCTTAACCCGTTCCCGTAGAGTTGCGAGAGAAATCCCCGCACGGCAATGTGGTCGATCTGTTTCCATCCGCGGGAACCGGCGAAGGCATCGAAGAGAGACAGATCGCGGCCATAAGCCTTGATAGTGTGCAGGGAGGCGTTGCGCTCCCCCAGGTGGCGCATGAAGTCGGCGACAGCTTTCCCGACTGTGGTCCGGCCTTCGGTGGAGGTTCTCATCTGGCCTTCGCTCTGGGATGATGCTTCTGATACACGGTTCGTAATCGGTCAAGCGCCAGGTGCGTGTAGACCTGCGTCGTCGAAATATCCGCGTGACCAAGGATGGTTTGAACTGTGCGCAGGTCGGCGCCGTTCTCAACCATATGCGTGGCGCAGGAATGCCTCAACATGTGTGGAGAAGCCGCCCGCCCGGAGCCGGCCGAAGCAGCACGAACCATCTGCCAAATGCGCTGGCGAGTGAGCTTGCGTCCACCGCGGGCGATGAACAGCAACGGTGAATTTCTGATGCAGGCTGCGGCGGTTGGCGTTGCTCCGCTTCTCTTCCTAGCTGCCAGAGCCGGGCGGGACTCTGCAAGGTACTCGGTGAGCGCGCGCTGCGCCGATTTCCCCAGCGGTACAACGCGTTCCTTGTCACCCTTGCCGCGAACCAGCATGTATCCCGCCTCGAGCTTCAGGTCTTCGAGTTTCGCGTTCACAATCTCTGAAACCCGCAGCGCGCCCGCATAAAAAACCTCCAGCATGGCGTGATCGCGCGCCGCCAGCGCGGCTGAATACTCTGTGTTGCGCTCTCCCCCTCCTCTGTTCCGGCGTTCGGATGGAGCGGCCAAAGTCGCTTCCATTTCGTCGCGCGCCAGAGCCTTCGGAAGAACCTTCCATTGTTTTGGCGATTCGATGTTCAGCGTGGGGTCGTGGTCGATTTTCTTATCCAGCAGCAGATAGCGATAGAGATGGCGCAGCGCGGAAAGCTTTCGTCCCACGCTCCGCCCGTCAACTTGATGGGAAAAAAGCTGTTGAAGAAAGTCGCGCACCTCGATGCGCCGCGCGGTGAGCAGCAGGCGTTTGCGTTTTTCCAGGAATTCCGAGAACTGGCAGATGTCGGTGGTGTAGGCGCTGATGGAAAGCGGCGCCAATCCCTTCTCGATTCTCAAGTAATCGAGAAAGCCGGAGAGCACGCGTGAATTGGCCTCTGAAGCCATGGCGAGGAGATGAACAAGTATGCGCGTTATCGGACGCTGGAGAAAGTAATTAAATGGGTGCTGCGAGAATCAGAGCATCGTCGTAGAGACGTAGCTTGCTACGTCTGGCCCGCGCCACGCAGCAAGTCGACCGCATAAAGCGCCCCCTCCGGAGTTTCCTCATGCTTGAAATAGGCGAAGACGTTGCGTCCGGCGGCCATATGCTCGCCGATCCGAGTGACCATGCCACGCCGTTCCTCATCCGTGTAACTGGGCTTGCGGAACCGGTAGTAAACAAACGACCCCGTGACGACATCCGGCGTTGTGCGTTCCTCGGTCTCCGCTACACACAGAGCGGCGCCGTAGGACTTCAGCACGTCCCAGGTCGAATCGGAAAACCAGGAGTCATGACGGAATTCAAACGCTGCCGGCAACGTGCGTGGCAAAAGCACAAGAAAATCTTTAAGCAGCGTGGCATCCGCTTTCAGATTTGGCGGCAACTGGAAGAGGACTGGTCCGAGCTTGCCGGCGGAAGCGAGCGGCTCGATGGTCGCCAGGAAGCGCGGGACAAAATCTTCCGTTCCCTTTAACCGCTTGATATGCGTAATTACCTGGTGCGCCTTCACGCCGAATCGGAAGCTCGCAGGTGTTTGCTCAATCCAGTTCTGAATCGTTGTTTCTTTCACGAGCTGGCGGAAAGTGAAGTTCACTTCAACCGTATTGAGCTGAGTTGCGTAGTGGCTGAGAAACTTTTTCTGCGCGAGTTTGGCTGGGTAGAAGTCGGGCTTCCAGCTCGGGTAGGCCCATCCGGAAGTCCCCACGAACAGTTGCGACATAGTAAGGTCTCGAAGAAATCTGCAGCGGACGGGATTATACCCTGCGCTTCGCTTTACGCGCCGCTGGCCGCTTCGCGTTTTTCGTCACGACGCGCCGTCGAGGACGCTTTGGTTCTTCTTCCGCTTGAGCTGCGATCGAGATGGTCTCCTCCGGCTCTGCAGCAACAGATGTTTCGACATGCTTGAGATCCGGCAGGCGTTGTTTCGATTCGAGCGTGGGAGCGAACAGGTCCCCCATTTTTTCGACCCGTGCTACGACTTGCCGCGCTTCGAACACAAGCAGGCTCGTATCTTTCTTCTTAAAGGCACGCTCGATCTCCTCCCAGGTCACCGGTGTCGAAACCGTGGGACGCTCTCGCGCCCGCAGCGAATACACGGCAACCGTAGTTTTGTGTTCATCGTTCTGGCTCCAGTCGACAAAGACCTTTCCGGTGCGAATCTTTTTCTTCATGTCCGACACAACCATGTCGGGATGGTCATGTTCGAGCAGTTGTGCCAGTGCGTGGGCGAAGGTCTTGGTCGACTCGTATTTGGTGGGAGTGTTGAGCGGCACGTAGAGCTGCAGGCCTTTGGATCCCGAGGTTTTCGGAAAACTATGCAAGTCAAAATGCTCGAAGATTTCCCGCAGCCACAGACCGACCTGGCAGCATTGCACAATGTTGGCTGGCGGTCCGGGATCGAGATCGAAGACCATCATCGTGGGACAAGTGATGTCTTTCGCGAGAGCCAGGGACGGATGCAGTTCGATCGCGGCCAGATTCGCCAGCCACACCAGCGTAGGCAGGTCGTTGGCCAGAATGTAGTGGACGGTGCGCCGGTTGCCTTCACTCCAGATGGGCGCAGTCTTCACCCAGTCCGGACGGTGCTGGGGCGCGTTCTTCTCGTAGAAAAATTCTTCGTCAACGCCATTCGGGTAACGCTTGCGCGTGAGGGCGCGTCCCGCCAAATGCGGCACCATCGCCGGCGCAACGCGCACGTAGTAGTCGATGATTTGCTGCTTGGTAAATCCTGTGGCTGGATAAAGGACCTTGTCCAGATTCGACAGCTTCAACTGTTTCCCTTGTACTTCGATCGTCGAATCCATCGTAATTACGCTCCAGCAGGCATTGTGCATGAAACGATGGCCAGCGCAAAATACGATTAGAAATGCTCAGGGATGGTTGCTACTTTTCGATTCTAATGTCTCTCGGATGGAGAACCGTTAAGTCGGGGATTTGCTTGAAATCGTCTTTCTCGTCGAACGTCAGAATGTCAGCGATACCATTGTTCTTCATAATGACGCTGTGAATTACGTCTCCAACCCCGGAGTGATATTTGAGAATGCCCTGCTTCACATGATAGAAGAACTCAGCAAAGTCGTAGTCCTTCTGGGGGCTCACTTCGATGATCTGTATCTTGAGGTCTTTCAGCCGTTTCTCGCTGACCAGCTGACTTTCAATCTCCGCAACCGTCCCGCGATCCATGTTCTTGCGGGAAACGAGGATATTCACCATCTCAGTTATCGCCCACATCGACGTACAAAGTTGAATGTCCTTGAGTTGGGCGAAGACCGCCAGGGCATCCTCGACTATCTTCCTCTTGGTCTCTTCCGCTCTATCCAGGGAATGGTACGCAATCAAAACGTTGCTATCGAGATAGACTCGCTTCATTTCTTCTTGGCGCGAAAATGCACTACTTTTCGCTCGAACGTCTTCACCGCCCTGAACGAGACCGTCTCCCCTGACTTCGTTTTGAACTTGACGGTCGCCGGCTTGCGCACGGTCTTGGTAGCAACGAATTTGACGTTCCTCTGCGCCATGAAATTATGATATCACCGATGCACGACGGTAAAGGTCGGATGATGCGGCCTCTACGCGCCTCGGTTAGATATGTATCGCCCCGGTTTGACAACTTCCCTTCCCGCCACGTAATTTCAAACTTTCGCCCTTCCTATTCGTCTAAACATGGCTGTCCTGCGATTTCGTGCTAATTGGCTGCACCATCCGGAGGTCCGATGAAACACCGATTACTTAGGTCCTTGGCTCTGATTCTGCTGGTCGCTTCTATCGCTGCGGCCCAGGATGTCGCTTCCTTTGAGAAGCGCATCACTGTCAAGAAACTACCGAACGGCCTGACCATTCTCATCTGCGAGCGGCCCGAAGCTCCGGTATTCTCTTTCTTCACCATGGTCGATGCCGGCTCGGCGCAGGATCCCATGGGCGCGACAGGTCTCGCGCACATGTTCGAGCATATGGCCTTCAAAGGCACCGACACCATTGGCACCACCGACTACGCGGCGGAAAAACCTGCGCTGGAAAAAGTGGAGACCGCCTATGCCGCCTACATTGCCGAGCGCGACAAGACCGTAGGCCGCGATGAAGCCGAATTGAAGCAACTGGAGAAAAATTGGAAAGACGCTATCGCCGAAGCCGACAAATACGTCAAGTCCAACGAGTTCAGCAAGATCATCGAGCAGAACGGCGGAGAAGATGTGAACGCATCCACCAGCTATGATGCCACCGATTACGAGTATTCGTTGCCCTCAAACCGGCTGGAGCTGTGGGCCTATCTCGAGTCCGAACGTTTTCTCCATCCGGTGATGCGGGAGTTTTACAAAGAGCGCAACGTGGTGATTGAAGAGCGGCGCATGCGCACCGACAGCAACCCCACGGGCCGCCTGATCGAACAGTTCACGGCGGCGGCGTTCGCGGCGCATCCGTATCACCGGCCTACTGTGGGCTGGATGTCCGACCTGAATTCCTTCTCCGCCACTGACGCACATAAGTTCTACGACAAATATTATGTGCCGTCGAACATGGTGGTCGCGGTCGCGGGCGATGTGAAGGCAGCGCAAGTTCTTCCAATCCTCGAAAAGTATTTTGGCCGTCTGCCGGCGCACCCGCGTCCTGACGAGATTACAACCACCGAACCTCCTCAGAACTCCGAGCGCAAAGTGGTGTTGAAAGAGAAATCGCAGCCGCTTTATCTTGAGGGCTACCATCGTCCCGACTACATGACGAAAGACGATGCAGTCTACGACGCGATCACCGATTTAATGTCTGAGGGCCGCACCTCGCGCCTCTACCGCGCTCTGGTACGCGATAAGAAGATCGCGGCATTCTCCGCCGGATTCACCGGGCTGCCCGGCATCAAGTATCCGCACCTGTTCGCCTTCTACGCCTTTCCGCTGCCCGGACACAGCACGCAGGAAGTAGCGGACGCCATCCATGTCGAGATTGAGCGCTTAAAGAAGGAAGATATCAGCGACGACGAATTGAAGATGATCAAGACCCGCACCAAGGCCAATCTGATCCGCGGTCTCGCGGAAAATACGGGATTAGCAAACCAGTTGGCGTTCTACCAGACTCGCTATGGCGACTGGCGTGAGTTGTTCCGTACCGTCGACCGCATCGACAAGGTAACGAAGGCGGACATCCGGCGCGTGGCCAACGAAACCTTCAACGATACCAACCGCACAGTGGGAGTGATCGAGACGGCCCCAGGCGGATGGGCAGGAGCGGCGCACGGATCAGAAGAGCAAGGTCCGTCGGACCAAAGCTCAGCGGAGCGGGGCTCTTCGGATCAGGGAGGTGCGCGATGAACTTGAAGCGGATTGTCTTTTCGATGATTTTCGCGGCGGCCACAACGTTGGTGGCGTTCTCCCAAAACGCAGCGCAAACAAACTGGCAGAAAATTCCCATCCCGCCTCTCCCCACGTTCAAGCCGCAGCAGCCTAAGCGAATTCAGCTTTCGAATGGCATGGTGATCTTTCTGCAAGAGGATCACGAACTACCGCTGATCAGCGGCTCGGCCCGCATTCGCGGTGGATCGCGTAATGAACCCGCCACTAAAGTAGGGCTGGTGGAGCTTCTCGGCGAAGTCTGGCGCACGGGTGGAACCAAGACGCAAACCGGCGATCAACTGGACGATTTCCTGGAAGTGCGTGCCGCCAAAGTAGAAACTGCCGGCGGGCCCGATTCCACCAGCATCAGCTTGAGTTGCCTGAAAGGCGATTTCGACGACGTATTCAAAGTTTTCGCTGATCTGCTGCAACATCCAGAGTTCCGCGCCGACAAGCTCGACCTGGCGCAGAAGCAGGCAGACGACAGCATCTCGCGGCGCAATGATGAAATCAGCGGAATTGCCCACCGCGAAGCCGTCAAGCTGGCATACGGTAAAGGCAATCCCTATGCCCGGCAGCCCGAATATTCCACGATCGCAGCCATCACTCGGCAGGATCTGCTCGATTGGCACAAGACCTACGTTCATCCGAATCACATCATCCTCGGCCTCAGCGGCGATTTCGATACCAAGGCGATGGAAGCCAAGCTGCGCGCCGCGTTTGACTCCTGGCCCAAAGGCTCCGACCTCCCCAAGGATGACATCCAATACCATCCTGCCAAGCCCGGTTACTACCTCATTCCAAAAGAAGACGTGAACCAGAGCAGCATTCATTTGGTGGCGCTCGGAACCACCCGCAACAATCCCGACTACTACGCGATCTCCGTGTTCAATGAAGCCTTTGGGGGCGGATTCTCTTCGCGCCTGTTTAACGACATTCGCACTAAGCGCGGCCTGGCTTATAGCGTAGGCGGCGGCATCGGGACGAATTTCGGACATCCCGGCATTCTGCAATTCGTGTTGGGCACCAAGAGCCAGAGCACGGTCGAATCGATTCAGGCCCTGGATGACGACATCGCGAACTTGTCGAAGGAAGCGATCACCGACGATGAGATCACGCATGCCAAAGACGCCATCCTGAACGCTTTCATCTTTCGTCTCGATTCGCCCGACAAAGTGCTCGCCGAGCGCGTCACTTACGAATTCTATGGATATCCTGCCGACTGGCTGGACAAGTTCCCCGTGGAAGTTCAGAAGGTAACGGCTGCGGACGTGAATCGCGTAGCCGCGAAGTACCTGCACCGTGATCAATTGGCAGTGCTGGTGGTCGGCAATACCAAAGAATTCGATAAGCCGCTCTCGTCACTCGGACCAGTGAAGGAAATCGACATCACCATTCCCCCGCCGCCGGGTGCAAAAGAAGAAGGGAGCGCGAAACCCACAGCCTCCAATGAAGAAGGAAAAACGCTGGCAGCGAAAGTTGTTGCCGCCATGGGTGGCGAGGCCAAACTGGCCACCATCAAGGCATTGAAGGCGAAGCTGACATTAACTCAGAAGACCCCGCAGGGCGACTTCCCCATGCACATGGAAACCATCATCGTCTTCCCCGATCATCTGCACGCGGAAATGGATACTCCGAACGGCACCATGAACATCGTGGTAACGCCGGCAGCGGCATTCATGTCGATCCCAGGTCAAGGCATGCGCGACTTCCCTGCCTCGCAGAAAGCAGAGACTTTGGAACAGATCAAGCGCGATCCCATCTTCATCGCCGCACACTCGAAAGATCCGAATATGTTTTTCACCGCTGCCGGAACGGAGAAGGTCGGCGACACCGACACCCGCATCGTAGATGTGAATGCTGCCGGCACTCCCATCCGTTGGTTCGTCGATCCCCAGACCGGTCACATTTTGAAAGAGACTTATCGCACGCTCAGCCAGGGCGGACCAGTACAGGGCGAAACCGACATGGATAACTGGCAGACGGTAAACGGCCTGAACATTCCATTCGTGCGCCACAACAAGCAGAATGGCCAGGATTTAAGCACTTCAGAATATACGTCGCTGGAACTCAATCCCACCGTAGATTCGAAGCTGTTTGAGAAGCCAGCGGAAAAACCTTCGGCTCAACCCTAGAACTACACTTCCCGCAATAAGTAAGCGCAGTTTCTGCGAGAGCATCCGCTCTTGACGGGAGAAGGGAAAGAGATGGTCTCAGAGCCCCTCCGTGTGACGCTGCGTGGATTTTGATTTAGTTGCGGCTGCGCGCGGTGAGACCTGATCGGAATAAGACTGGTCGATGAGTGCAAGGGCGATGTTACGCCAATTGACTCCCAGCCAAGTCGTAGAATCGCTTCGTGAACAGCGCACGTGCAGATGTCGAATCGCGTGGTCACGCGACCAGATTAGTGGTTCAGGATCATCTGGTCCTTGCTTCGCGCTTGCGCCTCATCGAAGCCCTTAAAGAGATTTATGCCACTTTGCGTTTCCATCGCAGGCTCGGACAGGAGGGCGTTCAGAGTTGAGTCATTGACCGAGACGTGACAATTCTTAGGCCCAAAGCACTTGGCCAACCCATAAACGCTGGCGACCGCAACATTCCCCTTATCTTCAACGCAAATCATTTTCACCGTAATCACGACATCCATTTTTCCCTTGTCGCTCAAGTCGGGCACCAGTTCGTATTTCTTCGAGCTCTGGAGTGCCTCCTTGAACGCCGATAGAATCACTGACCCTGATTTCAATGTGCAGTTCGTTATTAAAAACACCGGTTTCACTTGGTCTTGTGTGCGAGCCTGTTGTTGGTCCTGCGGGTGGTCCTGTGCTTGAGTCTGTTGTTGAGCTTGCGGGACGCTAGGCAAGGAATTTAATGAAGCTGTCTGAGCGGCAGGATGCACCTCTTCCCATTTGCGAATGCGTTCCTGCACATCAGCAAGCTGGGCTGGTGTGAGTACGGCTTCGACTTTGTCCCGATAGTCTTTGACAAACCCTTGTTCGAGGGATGACGCAGCAATCGCAATCCAGAAATAAGCCTGTACATTGTCCTTTTCTACGCCTGCACCAGCGCGATAAGCCAGACCGAGATTATATTGAGCCTTTGCAAGGCCCTGTTCCGCAGCCTTCTGCCACCAACGAGCGGCCTCGGCGGTATCTTTTTCGACGCCGTTTCCTAAGTTGTAAGCCTGTCCGAGGTTGTATTGAGCCGCTGCGTAGCCTTGGTCGCCTGCCTTGCGATACCAACGCAAAGCTTCGGCGGTGTCCTTTGCGACGCCTGTGCCAGAGTCATACGCAGCTCCAAGCCAGAACTCACCGGCAGCATTGCCCTGATCGGCGGACTTGCGCAGCCACTTGACTCCCTCTGCCTCGTCCTTCGGGACTCCGGTGCCCTGGAGATAGAACATTCCTAGGCTGAATTGGGAAGCCGCGTTGCCATTTTCTGCAGCCTTGGTGTGCCACCGCACGCTTTCCACTTCATCTTTAGGAACACCCATTCCCAAGCCATACGCCGTTCCGAGATTGCCTTCAGCAGTTACATCGCCTTGCTCGGCGGCCTTCTTCCACCAGCGCACGGCTGCAGAGTAGTTCTTGGGAACGCCCGCTCCTAGGGAATAAACCCCTCCAAGGCTGACCTGCGCGAATACGTTGCCATGCTCCGCAGCCTTCTCCCACCACTGCACGGCTTTCTCCTCATCCTTCGGGACTCCTTCTCCTAGGTGATACGCCTTGGCAAGAGCCAATTGTGCTTGCACATCACCGTCCTCAGCCTTGCTCTTGAGTTCGGTAATGCTTTGCGCGTACACGAAGGGCGGTGTCGCAAGCAAACAGAAAACGGCGCACAACAAGATATGCCACCGAGTAGTGAGCGTAAGAGCCCCCGTTCTCATGCCCAGGAGCTTACTCCTGAATTCGCTACACTTCCAGATCGCTATTGCTAACGGGCGGTTACACTGAAAACCCCGCGCGCCCGCCGAGTACGGCCCACTTACAATTGACTGACGTCGTGCCACGGCCTAACTCGTTACGCATCTCTTTCCCCCGGCACAGAGCGGGGGCTCTGGGACCATCTCTTTCCCTTCTCCCCATCCGCTCTTGACAGCAGCATTTCGTCGTCTTATTATAGGCGAACAAAAGACGAATATGTCAAGCTTGCCGCTGTTCGCGCTGCCCGGAAAGTCACCGCTGGTCGGCATCGCTCGCCTGGCCTCAGAAGGTGAATCCCTGCGGGAGGGGCACAACGTCGAATACTTCACTCTGCCGGCGAAATCCCTGCTGAACCGCTGCACCAGCGGTCGCGGCATGCCTTTCGCCTGGACCATTAATCCTTACCGCGGCTGCGAATTTGGCTGCCAGTATTGCTATGCGCGCTATACCCACGAGTTCATGGAGCTGCGCGATGGCCGGGAGTTCGAACAGAAGATCTACGTGAAGCAGCACACATCGGAATTGCTGCGGCGCGACCTGAAGCGCGTCAAACCGGGTGAAGGCATCGCCCTTGGCACTGCAACCGATCCTTACCAGCCCGCCGAGCGCCGCTATGAAGTCACGCGCGGCATTCTCGAAGAGTTTGCGCGCCATCGCGGATTTGAACTCGGCATTGTTACGAAATCCAATCTCGTTGTCCGCGATGTGGACCTTCTGCGCGAGGTATCCCGTAACAATACTCTCTCGATCCACGTCACGATTACTACGTTAAACGTGGACCTGGCACGGATTCTCGAGCCGAGCGCCCCCCGGCCCGATCTGCGCCTGGATGCTGTCCGCCAACTCAGCGAAGCCGGCCTCAGTGTGGGCGTAAGCGGCTCCCCTGTTCTGCCCGGCATCACCGATTCACCCGCAGACCTGGAAGCAGTGGTGCGCGCAGCGGCTGCCGCGGGAGCGCGTCACATCTTCGCCGGACCGTTGTTTCTCAAGCCCTGCTCCGCGGCAGTCTTCCTTCCCTTCCTCGAACAACACTTTCCGCAACTGGTGGAGAACTACCGCGCACGCTACCACGAACGCTCGTTCCTTCCGCCCTCATATGGCAAACGCATCGCCCAACTCGTCGCGAGCTTTCGTCAGAAGTATGGGATCAAGCGCGCCGACCCGCGCGGAGCAAGCGCCCTTGAAAACAAATCGCCAGCGCAAGCCTTTGCGGAACAGTTGCCCTTGTTCTAGAGGCGGCGACAACCGGAAGTTTCTATTTCTTCTTTCCTCTATAATCACTGTCACTCCAATGGCAACCGCTTTCCCGCCGGCTGAACCAGTTCGCGCTCAACGCCCTCCTCTTCTTATCCGGCTGCACCAGTTCTGGCGGCGGGTCACTGAAGGCTTGGAGCTTACCCAACTCTGGTCGCAGTTTGAAACCGAAGCGCATGCCAGCTATCGGCTCTATTCGCGCGATGTCGCCGCCAAGACGCCAGACGGCCTTACCCGGCGCGGCCGCCGCCTGCATGTGGTGCGGGAATTTTTCTGGGCGGTCCTGGAAAAACTCTCACCCGCCCGCCGAGTGCTGCTGCTGGTGGCGCTCATCATGCTGCTGTTCCCCAGCAGCGGCTTCAGCTATCACGATGCGGGGCACGATCTTCACGTCATCGAATTCGACTTCCATTTCTGGGGCGGTCTGCTGCTTTTCCTGTTGCTCATGCTGGAGATTGCCGACCGCGTCGTCATGAAACGCGATCTCCAGATTGCCCGCGAGATTCAGACCTGGCTGCTGCCCGGCGCTCCGCCGCAGATTCCCGGCATCTCGATTGCCTACGCCACTCGTCCTGCCAACACCGTGGCAGGGGACTACTATGATGTGTTCCCGCGCCCGGGGAAAACGCCCGAAGAGAACCGCGTAATGTTCGCGGTGGCCGACGTCGCCGGCAAGAGCATTCCCGCCGCCATGCTCATGGCCACGTTTCAGGCGAGCCTGAAAACGCTCTCCACCGCTCAGGTCGCCCTGCCGGAACTGGTGGCGAATATGAACAAGTACGCTTGCTCCAACAGCCAGGGCGGATTGCGTTTCACCACTGCCTTCCTCGCCGAGTACGACACCGCCCGGCGCATCTTCACCTACATCAATGCCGGTCACAATAATCCGATCCTGCGTCGCAGTTCTGGATTGATCGAGCGCCTTGATGTCGGAGGATTGCCCATCGGCATTCAAGCTGAGGCAAAATACGAGTCCGCCAGCGTCGCGCTCTCGCCCGGCGATTGGCTCATTATTTTTACCGACGGCCTGGTGGAAGCGGTAAACGCCAGCGACGAAGAATTTGACGAGCCGCGATTATTAAACGCCCTCGAGGCTGGCGCCTCCTCCACGCCCAAGGAGTTGCTCGATCGCCTCATGGTCAGCCTGGATCTCTTCGTCGGCTCGACTCCGCAACACGACGACGTAACCTGCCTGCTGGTAAAAGCGGGAAACGATTAACCGCCCAGCCCGCCAAGGACTCCGAGAGGAGCATGGGCATGAATCCAGATTTGCTCCCCGGCGCAGGTTCCCGGAGGGTCAACTTCTTTTCATCGCTTCAGCGCACACACGATGAAATGTTGAGAGCGAAAATATTGTAAGGTGATAGCATCCGGCACACATATAAATCACCGGCGACCGCTTCGCCGCTCAGCCTGATCGCGCCGAAGCTAGTGACAGCACACTGAATCACAAATCACAAAGAGGTTAACTGGCAACTGTGCCTGAGCCCGAAACCCCAGAACCGAATTCCTCGTTACGACGTGGCGATCTGCTGGGCCTCGCTGCCGTACTGTTATGCACCGCCTTAACGTTCGTTTCGACTTTTAGATTCGGATGGGTGTATGACGATGTCCCCCAAATTCCGCAAAACCAGAATTTGCGATGGAACCATCTAGGCTTTTTGTTCACCCATCAGTTGTGGGCATCAACGGCGGGTACGGGCGGACGCTTTTACCGGCCCCTGCTTACGCTTTGGTTCTTGATCAATAAGAGCTTCTTCGGACTCAATCCCCACTGGTTTCACGTCACTACGGTGTTGGCACACGTGACGGCGGCGGGGTTGGCATTCTTCGTCGCCCGCGCATTGTTAAAACACACAGGCGCAGCCCTTTTTGCGACCGCAATTTTTGCTTTCCATCCGCTGCAGGCCGAATCCGCATCCTGGATCTCGTCCGTGAACGATTCCCTCGCGGCGGCTCTTTGCTTCGCCAGCTTTATCGCTTATCGTAAAGCCAGGACCATGCTGCACGATCGCGCGACTTGGTTTGCGCTGGCAGGGTTTTGTTTCCTTCTCGCTCTCTTCACCAAAGAAGTGAGCATAGTTTTGCCAGGAATCATCCTGATTGACCTTTATTCAGACGCCGCGAATTCAAGATCAGCATCACCTTCCAGGACTTTTGTCCTGCCGGCAATCTCCACTTATGGCGTCGTGGCAATATTTTGGCTGGCCTTGCGATCCTGGGTGATTGGCGACTCCAGCGCCGCTCCTTCGTCGCCATCAAGCGGGTATCTGCTAAGCGTTCCAAAGATCGTGCTGTTTAATTTGTACCGCGTCGTCCTTCCCTCGCACTTGAGCCCGCACTACGACTTCCGCCTGGTCGAGTCTCCCTGGAGCGCACAATTTTCGTTGACGGTGCTGGGCCTCGCCGGTTTGGCCTGGCTCGCCATTATGGCCGCGAGACGCGATCCTCCATTGTCGCTAGCCATGGCGTGGCTGATTCTTCCGCTGCTTCCCACCCTCAACCTGCGATGGATGAACCAGGATGATTTCATCCATGACCGTTACCTTTACATGAGCGTACTGGGGGCGGCGCTGCTGGCGGGATCCGGGTACGCATGGATCAGACAGAAGTGGCCGGAGCAACAACTGGTTCGACCCCTGGCCGCATCTGTTGCGGTAGTCCTGGCTTTTGCGAGCGCCATTCAATCGCAATATTGGGCAAATGATGTCCTTTTGTTTTCGCGTGCCGTGGCCGTGGCTCCAAACAACGAATGGGCACAATTGAATTATGGTTCCGCCCTAAGTGCTCGTGGCAGATATGCGGAAGCAGCCCCGCATTTTGTACAGTCTTACGAACTGAAAGCTGGCTGGCGGGCTGCGGATTTTGCCGGCTTCGCCTACCAGCAGTCCGGGGATTTGCTGCAGGCCGAGCGCTGGTTCATGACGGCACTGCAACTGGATCCCGTTTTGGCAAATGCCTGGTTCGGACTTGCCCAAATCCGGCTGATGCAGCACCGCCCCGAAGAAGCAATACACTATTTGAAGAAAGCACTGTACATTGAACCGGCCGCCGATGGATACCACTATGAAATGGGATCGGCGCTCGAACAGTTGGCGCAGAAGTCTGCCGCCATCGAGGAGTACAAAACAGAGCTGCAGTTGCATCCTTATCAGGCGGGAGCACGCAAAGCGCTTGACCACCTGCAGTCACCCTCGCCAACAGGTAATGCCCGCTAATTCCTCCATGCAAGATTGGTCGCGACCTGCGTTCTAGTTTGGTGTTGTGCCTGAACCAGCATGACACGAATTGTCAGTCCCGCAGCCAATTTTGGCGATGTGGGAACCTGAGAGATGGCTTAGAATAAAACTGAAGTTTGTAATGATTATGCAAACAATAGCCTTTGCCCGAAGGCCGACTTGGGACGGGGGTTACGCAGGTTTGGCAAGGCAGTTGCAATCATAAGCCCGACTGCGTCATAACGATGACCAGCATGAGTTTAAAAACGGGTCCAAAAGCGAGGGGAAAATAGAGATGCGTAAACAACAGAAGGGTTTCTCACTAATTGAGCTGCTGATCGTGGTGGCTATCATCCTGATCATCGCAGCGATTGCTATTCCTAACCTGATGCGCGCCAAGATGGCTGCCAACGATTCATCCGCGGCCGCTGGAGAGCGCACCATCGTCACAGCTGAAGTTGGTTATTTCGCTTCCTATCCCACAATTGGCTATACCAACTTGGTGGCCTTGGGCGGCGCGATAAACGTAGCCTGCGTTCCGAGCACGACCACTGCCTGCCTGCTCGACAACAACTTGTCCAACAACGGTCCCGGCGGCTTAGGCAAGAGCGGCTACAACTTTGCTGCTACTCCTATCGCGGCTACCGCAACGACTCCAGCAGAGTTCTGGACCACGGCGACTCCGCTCGGCACCACCAGCGGTACCAAGGCGTATTGCGCTGTTGATGATGGCGTGGTTCGCACTCAGGCTGCCGGCACCATCACCCTGGTTGCCTCATACGCAGCCTGCCAGGCTCTGACACCGCTGTCGAACTAACTTGGCGGTTTGCACCTGGGGAAGAGTAATCAAGGGCAGCGAAGGCAACTTCGCTGCCCTTTTGTTTTTTCGCGCTCCGCCACATTTCTCAGCTCAACGGGCGACTGTCGCGAATTGTCAGAATACCCCACAAATTTTGGCATAGTTGCAGCCCGAGAAAGACTACAAGTCGAGTCCAAGGGTGGACCGGCATTGAAAATAAGGGGATTATCAACCTCTCAATCAAACCAAAGTAACTATCGGATTTGGCAAAGCAAATGCAGAATTAAAACCGAACTTGCGCTGCGGATCCTAATCAGCGTTTGAATTCTAAGAACGGTCCAGAGAAGGGGAGAACGAATGCGTAAACAACAGAAGGGTTTCTCACTAATTGAGCTGCTGATCGTGGTGGCTATCATCCTGATCATCGCAGCGATTGCTATTCCCAACCTGATGCGCGCCAAGATGGCAGCCAACGATTCGTCCGCGGCCGCTGGAGAGCGCACCATCGTCACAGCTGAAGTTGGTTATTACGCTGCTTATCCCACAATTGGCTATACCAACTTGGTGGCCTTGGGCGGCGCGATAAACGTAGCCTGCGTTCCGAGCACAACCACTGCCTGCCTGCTCGACAACAACTTGTCCAACAACGGCCCGGGCGGCTTAGGCAAGAGCGGCTACAACTTTGCTGCTACTCCTATCGCGGCTACCGCAACGACTCCAGCACAGTTCTGGACCACGTCGACTCCGCTCGGCACCACCAGCGGTACCAAGGCGTATTGCGCTGTCGATGATGGCGTGGTTCGCACTCAGGCTGCCGGCACCATCACCCTGGTTGCCGATTATCCATCGTGCCAGGCTCTGACACCGCTCTCGAACTAACTTGGCGGTTTTGTACAGCACACCGAGAGCAGCGAAGGCAACTTCGCTGCTCTTTTGTTTCTTACGCAGCCGCTGGACTGATTCGCTGGGTAGCAACAAAAAGTCACGCTCTGCAAAGATGTGCCCGTCAAACGGCTGTTCAGGTGCTCCAGCTATTATTAAATAAGGGTTGGCGTATCATGCTGAAAACAGAGAGTGCTGATAATCTTGTTCAGTAGAGCATCCATTCAGTCTGGCATCGGCCTTCAGCATGCGGCAGGTTTAGAGTTACAGGAAGAGTCCGGCAGCGCTAAAGCTTTGGCGAGAGGAGGGATCGATGCGAAAAATTAGAGGTTTCTCACTGATCGAGTTGTTAATTGTGGTAGCGATCATTCTAGTCATTGCGGCCATCGCGATCCCCAATCTCCTGCGCGCCCGCATGGCAGCCAATGATTCTTCTGCGGCCGCCTCAGTTCGCTCCATCAACACCGCGGAAATTGCTTATTTCGGCGCCTACCAGACGATCGGTTTCCCTCTGAGTCTGGCCGCTTTGGGTGGTGCCGCACCTTGCACTCCAAGCACGGCTACAGCTTGCCTGGTCGATGATTATCTGGCTACCAACGGCGGAGGAACCGGCAAGAGTGGATATAGCTTTAATGTCACGGGCTCGGCCAGCGCAGGAAGCGCCGTAAACGACCAATTTTATGCCACGGGAACACCTCTCGGCAGCCAAACCGGATCACGCTCCTACTGTTCTATCGAGGATGCGGTGTTGCGCCAGCAACCCGCGGGCAACATCACCTTGGTCCCCAGTTACAATGCCTGCGCAGTCCTGACCCCTGTGGGCAATTAGCACTAGTGAAAGCCGCAGGATCAACTATCGGGTTCCGCCTAGCCTGCTCACCCGCGTTTACCTTGGTAATGTTCAGAGCTTGCGCAAGCACTTTACTCCACGTTGGATTTGCATATAATTTTTAGTGAGGAAAGCAGAGATTCCCTTGGGGCAAGCTGTGTTCATGCTATGTCTGCTATAGAAATCTTGGGCTTAGAAAAAACCTACAGCGTGGGTTTCTGGCGCAAGCACCCGAAGCGCGCCCTGCAGCCCTTGCACCTCACGGTCGAGGACGGAGAGATCTTCGGCTTTCTTGGCCCCAACGGCGCCGGCAAGACCACTACGCTAAAGCTGCTTATGGGATTGGTCTACCCGACCGCGGGATCGGCGCGCCTCCTGGGCCGCGAATGGACCGACCCTTCGGTGAAGGCGCAGATTGGCTTCCTGCCCGAACAGCCATATTTTTACGATTACCTGACCGCTCACGAACTGCTGGGATATTACGGACAGCTTTCCGGCGTTCCCGCCAAACAGCGCAAGCAGCGTGTTGACCAGGTTCTTCATCAGGTTGGATTGCGCGATGTTCGGGGCTTACAGTTGCGCAAGTTCTCAAAAGGTATGCTGCAGCGCGTAGGAATTGGACAAGCCATACTGCACGATCCCAAACTAGTATTTTTCGACGAACCCATGTCCGGGCTCGACCCCATGGGCCGCCGCGAAGTGCGTGACCTCATGGAAGAACTCAAGCACCAGGGCAAGACAGTGTTTTTCTCGACGCACATTCTCTCCGATGCCGAAGCGCTCTGTGATCGCGTGGCTATCATTCATCACGGAGAGCTGCGCGGGGTGGGAGCGGTCGAGGATTTGACCTCCAGCGTGCAGGGCAAGGTCGAGGTAATCTGGCAGGGCACGCAAGTTCCTTCCTCGATCAAGGCGCTGGGTGCGGAGTGCCATGTGACCGGAGACCGGGTTCGCGCCATCATTGACGAGAACCAGCAGGATGCGGTGATTGACGCGCTGCGCCGTGAGCGTCAGCGTTTGATTGCGGTTATTCCTGTACGCACGTCGCTCGAAGCTTATTTTGTGGAGAAGCTGCGCCGCGCCGAAACCACTGCCGGGAGAACCACATGAGAGCACGCATCGCGCATATTGCCTCCAACACTTTTCGCGAAGCGGTACGCGACCGCGTGCTCTACAATCTGATCGCCTTCGCCCTGCTGCTCTCGGGGGCCGCCATTCTGGTAGGCCAGATTTCAATTGAGATTGAAAAGTTGGTCGTCATCAATCTCGGGCTTACCGCGGTTTCTCTGTTCGGGGTGGTGATTGCAATCTTTATCGGCATCGGCCTGGTTTCCAAAGAGATCGAAAAGCGGACTCTGTACACCGTGCTCTCCCGCCCCGTCCGTAGGTGGGAATTCATCATCGGCAAGTTCTTTGGCCTGGCCGGAACGCTGGTGGTCAATGCGTTCTTGATGGCGATCGGCGTGTTCGCTGCTTTGTTCTATGTTTCTCACAAATTCGTGCGCGCTGACGTGCTGATTCTGGTTGCGTTGTACTTCATCATCCTCGAGTTCTTGATCATCTGCTCCCTGGCTTTGTTGTTCTCATCGTTTTCTTCGCCCTTGCTTTCCGCCGTCTTCGCATTTTCTCTATTCGTGATCGGAAGCTTCGCCGAAGACCTGCGCAATTTCGCGGGAATGGCTCATGGGATAACCCGTTTGCTGGCTACGGGCGCGGCCTACCTGGTGCCGAATTTTTCCGCTTTCAACGTAATCAGTTCTATCGCGCACGAACAACCGGTCGCCGGGCAACTTGTCCTGCAGAACACTCTCTATGCCTTGTTCTACGCCACCATGGCTCTGAGCGGAGCGGTGTTGATCTTCGAGCGCCGTGACCTGAAATGAAGCAGCGGCGGAAAACTTCGACGATCGCCGGCGCTTGCCTGATCTTATCGCTGGCGGCGGCTTCCATCGTCCTGCATCACTCCGATAGAGTGCGCCCGCAAGGCACGCTCGACGAAGTGCTCTTCCTCAATTCGCCCAAGGTGATCAAACGCGCCAGTCTCGGTTACGACGGTCTGGTAGCCTGCATTTATTGGACTCGGGCCGTGCAATATTTCGGAGACCGGCATCGGACCTACGCCGCGAGCTACAACCTGCTGGCGCCGCTTCTGGAAATCACCACTCATCTGGATCCGCATCTCGTGGTCGCTTACGAGTTCGGCAGCACCTTCCTTGCTTCCAAACCGCCGCACGGGGCGGGACAGCCCGAACGCGCGATTCAGTTGATCGAATACGGCATTCAAAACAATCCCGGCAATTGGAAGCTCTACTACGACTTGGGATTCGTTTACTACATGGAGCTTAAGGATTACAAGAAGGCCGCGGAGGCTTTCGAGCGCGGGTCGCATGTGCCGAACGCGCATCCTTTCTTGAAAGTTCTAGCCGCACAGATGGCGCAACATGCGGGCGAGTATCAGACGGCGCGGATGCTGTGGTCGGCAACCTACCAGACCACGCAGGACCAGCAGATTCGGGACAACGCGCTGGAACATCTTCGCGCCCTGAAGGTCGAGGAAGACGTTGAGCATCTGCAACAGGGCGTAACTCGCTTCGGAGAGCGCACTGGGCGCTTGCCCGCAAGCATGGCGGAACTGCTGGCCGCCGAGAAATTGCCAGGAGTTCCGGTCGATCCCGACGGTCATCCGTACAAAATGACGCCCGAAGGGCGCATCGAAGTTCGCGTGCCGGATGACTTTCCCTTCGCTACCAAAGGTCTGCCTCCGGGATACAAGCCGCAGCCGAAGTTTCATACTCATCAGTAATCCTGTTCTCAGTTCTCAGTTCTCAGTTCTCAGTTCTCGGCTCTCAGTTCTCAGTTCTCTGTCCCGAGTCATGCAGTCCGCTATCTCGCGTCATCGCTTATGATGGCGGGTAATGGACCTCGACGATTCCCGCGCTTCGTCACCACTCAGCCTGTCGCGCTCCGCGTGGCGCTGGTGGAATAACCTTGCCGGTCGCGAAGGGCGTCTTTCGGCAACCCGGCAACTTCTAGTCGCGCTGTGGGAGTTCGTTCGCGACTCCACTCCTGAGCGACGGCGTCAACGCTACGGCGATGCCAATTACGATTGGGATCACCGCGTTAACACGACCAGCGCTGCCCTGAGTTGGCGCGATCGGTTGCTCGGAGGTTTCCACTCGCCGTATCAGCCGACCGAAGCCCATCTATGTCACGAGATGCTCGAGGCTCTGCGTGAAGAAACTCATGCGGACTTTCACGACTTCGTCTTCATCGATCTCGGCTCGGGCAAAGGACGCACGCTGTTGATGGCGTCGGAGTATCCCTTTCGCCGCATCGTGGGTGTGGAGCTTTTGCCGGCGTTGCGTCAGGCTGCGCAAGAGAACCTCGGCAAGTACCGAAGCGAATCGCAGAAGTGCTTCACGCTGGAAGCAATTTGCGGCGATGCGACTGAGTTCTCTTTTCCAGCCGAGCCGATCGTGCTCTATCTCTTCAATCCATTTCCAGAGTCTGGACTGAGACGGGCGGTCGCGAATCTGGAGCAGAGTCTGCGTGACCATCCGCGAGCGGTGTATGTGCTCTACCACAATCCGCTGCTCAAGCATGTGTTGGGAGAGAGCGCGGCGCTAAAAAAAATCGGCGGGACACATCAGTATGCGATTTACGGATCGAAAGATTGATCCCTCCGACTCCAGCGGTGAAGGTCAGATACGGAGAAAAAATTGGCGGATCGAACCCGCTAAAATACTGGAACCACAGGAGTTACAGGATTCGAGATCCGCGAGATCCGGCTAAAATATTCTATTCAAAGGACTTAGCGGCAAAATATTAAAATCAAATGACTTAGCTGGCACAAAGCGGCATTGTCGCTATCCAATTCTAATTTTCAAAGAGTTGGCGCCCCGGCGCAATTCGCGCACGGCAGGGATATTTTGTAAGAGTTTAGCGGAAGGCCGGAAATAAAGATGTGACGGATGAACATGATGGCTGTGGAAAAATTGTATGGCTAAAGGTGGATTCAAAGTTGCTTCGCGACACTCGGAGAAAGCTGCGCTGCTCGTGAGCGGTTTAGGAGAGGGTCACTCGCAAAGGCGCGGAAGAGTTATACGTTACGAGAAGAACAGCCTGAATTCGCCCGTACTCAGCGAACTTCAAATAGTTATAGCCGAAGGCGCTGTAGAACGTGATCAGAGTGGGGGGTTGGTAGCATTTTTGAAGGCCCGAGTGCCAATCCGTTCCCTGCAGGAGCTAAATGAGCGCCTGGGACTATCGAGCTTTGAAATGTCTACCGTCGACAATCAGCTTTCGATCGAGACCCACAGACCGACAGTTTTGGCCTATGAGAACACTGTAACGCTACCAAAGGGCGAGAAACTGCTGAATCTGTCCACCTGGCAACTGATCGAATTGCCTATGAATATCCAGTGTCACGTAAGGGCTGAAGCGAGGGGTAGCTTTCGCGAGGGCATGTTCTCCGGGTTGTTCGAGACGAAAATACAATCTCCGAATATCAATATAGCTATGTCAGGGTCGTTCGAAGTTCACCTTGCCTGATCAAGCCCCGCGTCCCCAACGAACTCCGGCCCGTTCACTAGCACGAGTATGCGTCCCCAAAGCAGGTTCCTCACCGGGCTTGGCGCCCGGTTCGGAATGACAAAGGTTTGAGGAGAGGGCCCATCGACGGCGGTGCTAGGCGAATTGCAGGCGCTTGAGTTTGATGCGGTCGGCGCGGACCTGGGCTAGGTCGTAGTGGGCCTGCTGGGTAAGCCAGGTTGCGGCGCTGCCGCCGAAGACCTTGGAGAGGCGCACCGCCATTTCGGGAGAGATTCCGCGCTTCCCGTTGACCAACTCTGACAAGGTGGTGCGCGTGACTCCGAGGGCGGAGGCGGCTCGGGTGATGGTCAAGCCCAAAGGCTCGATGCACTGGCGCAGCACAAAGCCGCCGGGGTGCGGTGGGTTTTTCATCGGCATGGTCAGACTCCTTCAGTGGTAATCGACGTAATCGACATCCAGCACGTCGCCTTCCGTCAAGCGAAAAATAATCCGCCAGTTGGCGCGAACCGTCACCGACCAAAAGCCTTTGAAGTTGCCCTTGAGCTGGTGCAGGCGGAAGCCCGGCAGGTCCATATCTGCTGCTGAACCTGCAGCGTCAAGCCTTGCGAGAATGTCGCGCAGCTTTGCTGTGTGTTCCCTCATTACGCCGCGAGGGTCATCGTCCTCGTAAAGGCGTTTCAATCCCTTATGGCGGATCGAACGGATCACGTCTCTATCGTAATGCGTTACGTAACGCAGGTCAACAGGAAGAAGGTGCCTCGCTCACTCTCACCGGTTTCACCGGCTCCGAAGTGGCACGGAATGACAATGTTATTTCGATAATCGCTTAACGCGGCGCTGAAGCGCCGCTCTTCCACGTGGTGTTTGCGGCGGTGGTACTCCTTCAGATCAAAAACAAAGAGCAAGCCAAAAGGCAAAAACAAGAGCAAGGTCAAAGGCAGCGGACAGGAGTGTCCGCTCCACACGTGCAACTCCTGCGTTGACGCTACCGCACTTTAATCCAATACGGTGACGACGGGATGCCGTTTGCGATCACGAATAACTGGCTCGTGCCGGTCTCGGCACCGGCGGGCACATCGAACTGGGTTGAGACTTTCTTGCTTCCGGTGGCGACGGCCATGGTGCTGTGGTTGTGGGTGCGGCAATAGAAGACGTGTCCGGTGGCGGCGTTGACGATGCGGACGAGGGGATAATTTGTGGCGTCCTGAAAATCGTCGCCGTAGGCGGCGCCCTGCGAGAAGCCGTTGAATTGCGTGCCGGAGATGGAGTAGGTCTTACCGCGAGCGAGGCTGGTGGCGGCGGAATTGATCGTCGGCGCCCATGCCGGATTGTAGGTGCCGGCCGGAGTGAAGACCTCAACGTTGGTGCTGAAGTCGGTGAACATGATCTGGCCGGTGGGAAGGACGAGGAGGTGTCCGACGTAGGAAGCATCTTCGAGCGCGCTGGGCGGAGGAGTGACCAGGGCAAGGCTGGTGCCATTCCATTCGAAGAATTGTCCTGCTGGAGGATAGAAGCGGCTGGGACTGGAAAATACGAGGACGTTGCCGCTGGGCTCGAGCGCGGCTGGTCCGTCGGCGGAGCCGTAGGCGCCGGGGAAGTCTGGGCCGGCAGTCCATTTTCCGGTGTGGGAGTCGAAGATTGACGTGTGGCCGGGGCCGCAGGTGTTGGCGCCGGTGGCGAACACGGTTCCATCGGGGCGTAACACTGCGGGGCCAACTTCATATGAAGCCGCGGTGGATCCGCCGCAGGAGTCCCACAATTGTTGGATCGTGCTGCCGGCGCTGGTCCATGCTCCGGTCGCGGGGTTATAGAGTTCGGAGTTGGTGCCGGCGGCGTCGTACTGGAAGACGTAGGCGTCGACAGTCAGAACTTTTCCGGTGGGCAGCAGAGTCCATCCTTCTTCGTCGTGGATGTCGAACTTTCCGGTGCCTGTGGGCGTCCACGTCAAACTCGTGGGATTAAAAAGGGCTTCGTCTTTAGTGCAGCAATTGGCCTGCATGTAGGTTCCGTTGGGAAGGATGATCGATTGCGCGTCGCCGATGGTGGTCCAGCCGGTGGGCGGGGCGACGGAGGTCCAGACATTCTTTAAGGGATCGTAGATTGCGCCGTGGTTGGTCCAGACCGCGTTACAGGTGCCGCTGGAGCAGTCATATTCACCACCCTCGACGACCACGCGTCCGTCGGGAAGAACGGCAGAACCGAAGTAGAGCGGAGCATAACCGGCGGGCGCGGCGACCTGCGACCAGGTTCCGTTGACGTAGCTGCCGCTAATATCGGGGGTGAGCTTGTACCAGGAGTTGTAATCGGTGGAGGTGCAGCTCAGGCAGTTTGGTTCGGAATGCGCCAGGACGGCACCATTCGTCAATAGCAGCATAGTTCCGGGGCTGAAGGTGGGTTGATTGGTGAGTGGCTGCCAGGTTTGGCAGGTGGCAAGGACTGCTCCGAGGGTCAGGACTGCCAGGGCGACTGCTAGCGTTCGCACTATGTTCATAGGTTCTCCTCAGCACGGGTGGTGCTCGGCAACGCGACTGACAGAAGCGGAATGAGGTAGAGCATCTCTGTCCTGCCAGTTGACTCTTCAAGCCGTGAAATTTGGACTGATAAACCAAGGCACAGCGATGCGACGGCTGCTTTACGGCGACGGCAGTAGGTGCCGAATTGAGATGAAAGGTTGCTATGCCCGTGGTTAGTCCGGCCGAGGTCGCCGAATGACGAGGCCATGTCACGGCATCCTGAGGAAACGCACTGCCGGGAACGAAAGGATTTACACTTGATGCAATGACCACCACGACCCTCAACTCTCTCGCCCGGGCTTCTTCCGCTTACTTGCGTTCCGCCATGCATCAGCCCATTCAGTGGCACGAGTGGGGCGAGGAGGCGTTCGCAACGGCGCAGCGGGAGAACAAGCCGATGCTGCTCGATATTGGCGCGGTGTGGTGCCATTGGTGTCACGTGATGGACCGCGAGTCCTACGACGATCCTGAAGTTGCGGCCATCGTGAATGAGCATTTCATCGCGGTGAAGGTGGACCGGGACGAGCGTCCTGATATCGACAGCCGGTATCAGGCAGCGGTTAGCGCGGTCAGCGGACAGGGAGGTTGGCCGCTTACGGCTTTTCTTACGCCCGAGGGGAAGCCGTTTTATGGAGGCACTTATTTTCCGCCTACGGACGGTTACGGGCGGCCTAGTTTTAAGCGTGTGCTGGTGAGCATCGCGAACGCCTACAGAGAAAAGAACGGCGACGTAGTCGAGCAGGCGAAGATGGTGGAGAGCGCGATCGCGCAGGCGGAGTCTTTTGCGGGACGGGATGGGCGGGTTTCGGCGACTATCATCGCGGCGATTCAGAAGTCCGCTTTCAGTATGTTCGACGCGCAGCATGGCGGGTTCGGGCAGGCTCCCAAGTTTCCTCATCCTTCGGCACTCGATTTGCTGATTGAGCAGTATGCGCGAAGTGCAAGCGGAGCTTCGCTCCGCCGGACCCTTCGGCTTCGCTCAGGGCAGGCTCCCGAGGGCGGCCGTCCCCACATGGACCTTGCCGACGACGGGCAGTTGCGTAATGTCATCGTCACTACTCTTGAGCACATGGCGAAGGGCGGCGTTTATGACCAGTTGGCGGGAGGATTTCACCGTTATTCGGTGGACGAACGCTGGGTGGTGCCGCACTTCGAGAAGATGTGCTACGACAATTCTGAGTTGCTGAAGAATTATGTGCACGCTTATCAGGCCACGGGGTCGGAATTTTTTGCGAGTGTGGCGCGGGACATTATTCGCTGGATGGACGAGTGGTTGAGTGATCGCGAGCGGGGCGGATTTTACGCTTCGCAGGACGCCGATATTTCCATGGACGACGATGGTGACTACTTCACCTGGACGCTCGACGAGGCCCGCGCCGCGCTCACGGAAGAAGAATCGCAGGTTGCCGCTCTGCATTATGACATCAATGAAGTCGGGGAGATGCATCACAATGCGGCAAAGAACGTGCTGTACGTGCGCGCTCCTATCGAGGAAATTGCGCGCCGGATGAGCCTGGCGGCGGACCGCGTGGAGGATCTGCTCGATTCCGCGAAGAAGAAAATGTACGCTGCCCGGTTAGAGAGGCCGACGCCCTATGTGGACAAGACGGTTTACGTGGGATGGAACAGCATGTGCGTGTCGGCTTATCTGGAAGCGGCGAAGGTGCTTGATCTCGACGACGCCCGGCATTTCGCGCTGCGTTCGTTGGATCGCATTCTGGCGGAAGCGTGGAGAGCATATCGTGACGAATCAAAGAAAGCGGGCGAGTCACCCGCTTCCACACAACCGCAGGCTTCTACACAACCCAATGCTCGCCTATTACATGTGGTTGCTTATTCCGATCCGAAGGCGGAGCATCGCGAAGTGTCTGGTCTGCTCGACGACTATGCCGCCACCACACTCGCTTGTCTTGACGCCTATGAGGCCACAGCCGATCTCAGCTATTTCAGGTTCGCACAAGCGATTGGCGACGCGATGATTGCGAAATTCTTCGATGCGGTCTCCGGCGGATTCTTTGACGCCGAACCGGCAGTCGATGGCAAGAGTCTGGGCGTGCTTTCCACGCGACGCAAGCCGCTGCAGGATTCACCCACGCCAGCGGGTAATCCGATGGCCGCAATCGCATTGCTGAGGTTGCACCATTACACAGGGGACGAGGCGTATCGAGATAAGGCGGAGCAAACGTTGGAAGCGTTTGCCGGCATCGTCGAACAATTTGGAATTTTTGCCGGGACCTACGGCATCGCGGTCGTCCATCTGCTGGAGAGTCCCGTGCAGGTTGTTGTGGTCGGCGATTCGAAGTCAGAGAGCACTACTGCGCTTGCAACTGTCGCTACCACGAGTTTCGCCTTCAACAAGACCGTGCTGCGGCTGACGGCGAACCAGGCGGTCGCCGCGAACCTTCCGCCCACGCTTGCGGCCACACTCCCGAGTTTGCCGCAATTGAACTCGGGGGAATCATTTGCCGTTCTCTGTTCGGGATTTGCCTGCCAAGCACCAATTACGGATCCGGTGGAGCTGCGGCGAACTTTGGGTTCCGTTCTCAGAAAGATCTCCTAGGAAAAACCGTGCCCAAAAAATGAGGCTGACGGTTTATGAGATTCCGTCAGCCCAAAGATTGCGAGCCCTAGGTTCGGCCCAGGTTACTGAGGTTACCTTGGTGACCTTGCGGCCACCGTAGATATCCGATTAACTGACTGTGCATTTACTTAGGGTGCGTAGAAATCGGCGCGCCGTCCGGGGCGGGAACCTGCGGAACGGCGGCCGCTGCGTACATACCCAATAGTCCCAACATCAGGATGGACATCCTGATTGCATGCTTCATGGTTTTTCTCCTCCCGCGAACTTGGATTCCCAAAAAGGGATCCAAGGCGCGGTGAGGAATTATAAGCCACGAGTCAAGCCCTTCCGCAACCCTTGCCTGCCATCGCCAGGCGGACCTTCATGTTGGTGCTGATGAGCCCCTTCCCGTAACACTTAGGAAAAAACTTGTAAATACAGGAGAATCTGTAGGTTAGGTAACAACTTTTGGCCGACAGCAACGGACTAAACGGGGTCCGGAGGCGGTTTTACGGGCGAAGATGGACAATTTACGAAATCCGGAACCGGGCGCATGAAAGGACAGAGCGGAATTGGCCGAAGAGGTCAAGCCGCCGGCGTTCGAAATCCCCTTGCTGTTTCACAACAACTCATCGGCGGGTCAGAAAATCTGAACCAATTATCGCGCCACCGTGGCGCGTGGTGGCGGCATTTTCTGGCGTAATCGCCGACGCGGACGTCGAGTGAGTCCGCGACAGAGCACGATCCACCATCCCTTCAAACATGGGGATCAAGGAATCAGCGGGCAAGGGATGCTGAATATCCGACAAGCTTTGCTCCCAGCGCTGGGGACGCAGTAAAGTGGACGAGGCTTCGCGGGCAGGACTCTTGGCCAAGGTGTAGCCCAACCAGATGAATAGCGCACAGTCGTAGGCAGCCATATTGATCAAGCTCATCGAAACATCACTCAAGCGATAGCCCGCCCACGTCGCGATCAAGGCCAACTCGACTAACGCAAAGGTGCCGAAGCCCAGGGCCACGCCGAAGCTGTGCTGCCGCCGGCTCACTCCCAAGTAGCGGGCAAAGAACAACAGGAAAAGAACCATCCCCACCTGAATAATACGTACGCAGCGCTGGGCGGTCATGATGGCCTCCACCCACGGCGCGGTATCCGACGATCGGGTGGAAACCGATACAACTCCGGCTACCAAGAGCATGACTAAGCCCGCCCACTTGAATAATACGGAGCCCAGGTCGCGTAAGGTATGAAACGGCCGGAATACATCAAGAAAGGCTTCGTGAATGACTTGGAACCCCAAAGCCACGCTGACCGCAGTGGCGAACCAGGAAATGTAAAAATAGGCGGAAAGGCTGTACAAGTAGGTCGGACAAATCACCGCAAAGGTCAGAATCTGGGCGATGATGTAGGCAAAGAAAAACTTAAAAGCGCGGTGCTGGCCGCGACGGAACATAGCGATGGCAATCACCGTCTGCATGACGGGTTGAGCGATCCACAGGGCGTAAAAAAGAATCCGGATTTTTTCGCTCATGGGGGCGGTTTCTACTTTCTCTCAACTGCAGTGCCCGAACCAGCTTCGCAGCACTGCATACGGACAGGACGCCTGTAATAGAATAAGAGAACGTTAAACCATCTCGCCCGAGCGTTCAATGTACTCAGGTAACCGAAAGTAACGTTACCTTTGTGCTATCTGGAGCGGACGAGTTCAAGGAGAAGCGACAAATTGCGTTCGACGGGAACCGACTCCCGCAGGTCCGAGGCCTTCACACTGGGGACGCAACCTCGTCCCCGATAAATACGAAGTAGCAGCAGTTCCACAATGCCGTGGGCAGGCTGCCTCGCGGCCGAGCGGTGAGAACGATATTGTATTCACCGGTGCCGCCCAGGTTTATTTCCCGGAAAATCTCGGCCTGCGGCCGCTGCTGCGCGAGGGAGTCCTTCTCCGGTGCGATCACCGCCAGCCGCGCCAGAAACTCATGCAGATCGGCGCCGCGTCCCTGGCCGGGGATAACAAATGAAACTTCCGCATCCTGCGAAGAAAAGTGCCACGCCAGCGACGCTGTCAGGTTTACCGCCCGTTCGTAGGCCTGGCCGGAGATGAGCCCGGCCCCGGGATTGTCGAAGACAATGCAGAGCTTGCGTTCATCCTCGCGGCTGAATTCGCGTACCTTCAACGAGCCGGACTTTGCCGTAGCCTTCCAGTCCACATGGCGCGCCGAATCCTCCGGCATGTATTCGCGAATGCGATATAGATCGGAGCCGCGTCCACGAACAAAGCTTTCCCACTCTCCGCGCACCAACGGCAGAATCTCAAATAGTTCGTCGGGGGGCTCGATAGCCGGGTACACCACAATCTCGCGCTCCAGTGGAACGTCTCGCATCTTGGTCAGAAAGGCAAAGGGAAATCGCGTGGCCACGGCGAAACTCGATTCGCAATATCGCCCGCGCCGCGCAAAACACAGCTTCAGATCAGCCGGGAGCTCAACCTTCGCCGGCAGGTAAGGGAAATAAACCATCCCGTCGAAAATTCCGGGGGGCGTGGGCACCGCATCCACCCGTTTCACTTTCCAATCGCGCATGCGCACCCATTGCTTTTGGGGAGCGCGGTTCAGCGGAAAGGCGAATGTCGTTCGTTCCCATCTCCATCGCTTGCTAATTTGTTTTTCCTTGCGCGCAGGCAGCACCCGAATGGAGAAGGCGGGCAAGAACCGCCGCGGGTTTCGCAGCACGATCCGTCCCATCACCGGACGCCCGGCAAACATGTGCTCGGGCAGGCGAATGTCGAGTTCAAGGCGGCGCAGCACCAGCGCTGAAACCACCCCGGAGACAAGAATCGCCGCCAGCATCGCCGCCACGACAATGTAGAGCAGATTGTTCCCCGTGTTCAGCGCCGCGATGCCAATCACGAGGGTGACCAGCACATAGACCACCCCGACCTTCGTGACTTCGTAGTGAAATGTCTCGCGCAAACGTTCCAGCGCCACGCGCCGCGCCAAATAAGGTACGGTGACCAGTCCGACAAACGCCGCCATCAACAGCGCCATGGACGCCAGAAGCACCGACGCCCACACATTACCCGCCTCACCTGACGCCGTGGAGAGCAATGCCGCTCCGAACGCCAACCCTAATCCCACCAGAGCAAGCAAGAACTTTACCCATACTTCCGCTGCAGCCGATTGCAGCCACGCGACCGCGCCGCCGTTCCCGACTTGTGTGGGACTCACAGAATTATTGTAGGCGGAGTTCACTGCTCGCAGCCTAGCATCGTGCCAGGGAAACGGGCAATCCCGATCGTGTTGCCGGGAAAGCGTTCGTAACTACTCGATACTCCCATGCAGGCACTGCGGAGGCCAAACGTCGTTCGGGCGCGCTTGTTGAGCGCGCCGTATGTGAAGGACCGGCTCTCTAGTATTCCGAGAGCTCTTTCATGGCGCGGAAAAGATCGTTCGCCTGCGGCAGAATGGCATCTTCCAGAATTGGTTGGTAAGCAACGAAAGTGTCGGCGGCGGCGACGCGGCGCACTGGCGCATCCAGTTGATCGAAGAGTTGATCGGCAATGCGCGCCGCGATCTCTGCGCCGTAGCCCCAGCTCAAAGTATCTTCGTAGGCCACAAGCGCGCGATTTGTTTTCGCGACCGAGGCGGCAATGGTCTCCCAGTCAAACGGATTCAGGCAGCGGAGATCGATCAACTCAACTTTTACGCCGTGCTCGCGCTCGAGTTTCTGGGCCGCCTGCAAGGCGCGCGGCACGACCGCGCCGTAAGTGATCACGGTCAAGTCCGTTCCGGGAAGCACGACCTTCGCCTTGCCGAACGGAATCGTGTAATCCGGCCCGGGGTATGGCGCACGGCCGTAGGTTTCGCGATACAAGCGCTTATGCTCGAGAAACAGCACAGGGTCGTCGCAGCGAATCGCTGTGCGCAGCAGTCCGGCGGCATCCAGCGCATTCGAGGGAAATACTACGCGCAGCCCGGGCATATGCGTAAAGATACTTTCACCGCACTGCGAGTGATAAATCGCGCCTCCGGTGAGATATCCGCCAATCGCGACTCGAATCACCACCGGACAGGAAAAAGCATTGTTCGAGCGCCAGCGGATCACCGAAAGCTCGTCACGAATCTGCATTACGGCGGGCCAGATGTAGTCGAAGAACTGAATTTCAACCACCGGCTTCAGGCCGCGCGTCGCCATACCGGTGGCGCGGCCCACGATGGCGGCCTCGGCCAGCGGAGAATTAAACACACGGTCATTGCCAAACTCGCATTGCAAGCCGAAGGTCAGTTTGAAGACCCCGCCCTTCCCTTTCACCAGCTTGCGTTTCAAATATTCGTCGCGGCTGCAGTCGGCCACGTCCTCTCCGAAGATCACGATGCGCTCGTCGCGCTTCATTTCGTCGCGGAGCGTTACATTGATCAGGTCGGCCATGGTCTTCGCCGCTGGCTTCTTGCCGTCAGCGGAATCTGGGCCGACCGCCGCCTGCGTATCGAATGCCTCAGATGTGGGATCGAGGTCTGGCGAATA
>WNFC01000435.1_pt1 | contig 41361 bp, 37 predicted proteins | sample 5400541 | NCBI WGS metagenome assembly WNFC01 (sample SAMN13153342, study PRJNA577476) | soil metagenome | isolation source: 120 cm saprolite under Douglas fir tree site 2 hole 2 replicate 1 | place: USA:California | collected 2015-04-18 | reverse complement strand
CGCCATCGGCCATCAGCGGCAGGCGCCAGACGGCATTGGCGCGCGTCACGGCGACGAGAAGTTGCGTCTCGGCGAGGTTCATCACCAGCCCGTTCGGGCTCGGCACCGTGCCGATCAGCAGGTCGAGTGCGCCATCGCGCCAGCGATAGACGCGCCCAGTCGGGTCCTGCAGGCCGGTCTGTCCCTGATCGGTAAAATAGATGTCGCCATTGGCGGCGAAGAAGAGATCGTTGCAGCCCTTGAAGCGCTCCAGCCGGCGGCGCTCGACGAGCGGCGTCACCGCGCCGCTCGCAGGATCGAGCTTCATCATGCCGTTCTTGTAGTCGGCGATGACGATGCTGCCGTCCTTGTCGAATTTCAGCCCGTTCGGCTCCCCGTCATATTCGGTGACCAGCGTCCATTCGCCATTGGGGGCGATGCGGAAGATGCGGCCGAACGGAATGTCGACGACCCAGAGATTGCCCTCGCGATCAAAGCTCGGTCCCTCGAGGAAACAGTCGAGCGCGTCGCCGCCGCGATTGGTGTCGCCCCAGACGGTTCGCTTCTTCTTGCGGAAACGGTCCGGCACCGAGGCGAAGACCGTCGTCTTGATGTGGGTCGGCGGCGGGTAGAGGCTCATCGCACGGCTCCTTCAGGTGCGCGCCAATCCCGCCGACGCCTGGCGGAGCACCTGGCGGGCGCGAAAGAGGACCATCTCGCGCCAGGCGACGCTGTCTGGAAAAAAGGCGTCCTTGAGGTCTGCCTTGATGCGACGCGTCTCGGCCGCGCTCCAATCGACATTGGTATAGGCGTGCAGCCAGTGATCGGCGCGCAGCGCGGAAAACACCGTCCAGCGCGGCCGCGTGCCGTATTCCAGCGTGGCAATCGTGGCGCGCTCGCCGAGCAAGGTCTCCCAGCGCTGCGGACCGAGCCCGAAGCGTGTCGTGGCCGGCGAGTTGGCATCGCCCATCCGCGAGACGCAATCGTACCATTCTTGCAGCCGTCGCCCATGCCGGCTGTCGAGAGCGGGCATGACGATCAGCTCGCCGTAGCCGAACGGTCCGAGCCCCGTGTGCAGGTCGATCATGGCGACGTGCTGTCGCGATACCAGGCGGTAATCGGCGATGATTGCCTCCTCGGTGCGGCGCCCCCAAGTCGGCCCGGTACCGCCGTAGAAGAGGCCGTCCTTGTGCTTGTACTGACCGGACGAGCGCGCGGCATGAAAGGCGGCGTCGCCGTGCTTGGCGCGAAAGGCGGCGATCTTCGCCTCGGCTGCCGCGAAGGGAGCGCCGCTCAGCGTCGGCGGGACGAGCGCCTCGGCCAGTTCGTCATAGGCCGGATTCTCGGGCAGCCTTTCGGCGAAATCGACGAAGTTGCGGTTGAGATCGACATTCTCCTCGGTGACCCGGCGGACCCAAGCGAAGCCGTAGGGGTTGATCGCGTGGATGAGCAGCGCCGCATGTCCCGCCGGCAGCGCGCCAGCATTGCCTTCCTCGAGCCAGTCGAGCTGGACGCCGGTGCCGCAAAACCCTTCGACGCCGTGCGTGCCCGACATGATCACCAGGACCCTGCCGGCGTCCTCGGGACCGAACCAGGCGCAGTCGCAGGCGAGCGCCTCGCCATCCGGCCCCGCCGTCGGATTGCGGTAGCTTCGCAGGCGGCCGCCGGCGCTCTCCGCGGCACGGCGGAAGCGGCCACTGGCGTCGCGGTAATCGGCAGGAAATCGCGCATTGGCGGCGGCGAGAAGATCCATCTCTGCTCCAAGTTACCGAATGGGAGCCTTGCCCGGTCGAGTTTAGCCGGTTGCGCGCACGGCGCGAAAGGGTTGCCGTCTGGTTACTTCGACCGCGAAAGCCCTTCGTTTGACAACGGCTTCGCATTTGGTCGATCTTCCCCGACATCGTCTGTGGCCGGTTGCGCGCGGCGATCGGAGTACGACGATGCTTGCCTCGCTTCCCTGGCTTTGGATGCCGATCACCGTCGGCGCCGCCTTAGCGCAGACTCTGCGCAACGCGGCGCAGCGGCACCTCACCGCCGAACTCGGCACGCTCGGTGCGACGCTGGTGCGCTTTCTCTATGGCTTGCCCTTCGCGGTCATCTGGCTGCTGCTGTTGCGCGATCAGGCAAGCGCCGCGCTGCCGGCCATCGGGCTGCCCTTTGTGGTGTGGGTCACCATAGGCGCCGGCGCGCAAATCCTCGCCACGGCGCTGCTACTACGAACGATGGAGGACCGCAGCTTCGCCCTCGGCGTCGCTTATTCCAAGACCGAGGTCGTCCAGGTGGCGGTCATCGGCTTCATCCTGCTCGGCGATCCGGTGTCTCTGCCGGTTGCCATCGCGGTCATCGTTGCCACCGCCGGGGTGTTGCTCATCTCGGTTCCTTCGGGCAATCGCTCGGTCACTATCTTCCTGCGCAGCTGGATGTCGCGTACGGCACTGCTCGGCCTCGCCTCGGGCACGATGTTCGCCCTCTCGGCCGCCGGCTACCGCGGCGCGGCCCTCTCGCTGGAAACCTCACCCGCGCTCGAGGCGGCTTATACGCTTGCCGCGGCCCAGGCGCTGCAGACCGTTCTGCTCGGCGGTTGGCTGGCGTTGCGCAATTTCACAATTGTTGCCAAGGTAGCGCTCGCCTGGCGGGTCTCCCTGCTCGCTGGGTTCATGGGGGCGCTCGCCTCCGGCCTGTGGTTCACCGCCTTCGCGCTCGAATCCGCTGTCCATGTACGCACGCTCGGATTGGCCGAGCTGTTCTTCAGCTACATCGTCTCGCAGAAGCTCTTTCGCGAAAGGCTCGGCGCGAGCGAGCTTGCCGGCATCGTGCTGCTCGCGCTTGGGATTTTCGGCGTCGTCGGGTTTCGATGAGCCTATCAACCGGCGCTGCACAGCCGATAGGGTCCGACATCGAAATGAAAATGGTTGCGGTGAAGCGCGTCGCTCGACGGCGTCAGGACGACGTTGAAATAGGCGCAGGCACGCTTGGCCACGTCGCGCAGAAAATCGCGCCGCGGCCCGCGCGCGGCCCAATCGCCCGCGACGTCGATGCGCGTTCCATCGGCCAGCTCGAAGACGCCGATATCGATCGCGTTGCCGAACGCATGCTGGCTCAGCCGTCCGCGTCCGCTGCTCTCGCCGCGGCACTCATAGGCCCCCGTAGTGACGGATGAGCACGACCGGGCGACCGAAGTAGCGCTGCGCGGCCGGCTGCACCACCTCGCGCTCGAAGCTGTCGAGTCGGGTCGCCAGGGAACAGCTCATCTCGGCCGTGCGGTTCCACGCGATGGCGCTGTGCTCGACGCGGACGGCATTGTCGATGCCGCAGCCGTTCGCCGCCACCATCTGCGCGACCGGCTCGAACCGGACGCCTTGTGCAGCCAGCTGGCTGAGGCACTGCGCGGCGCCGGGCGGATGGGGCGACCGGATGGTGCAGCTCGAGACGATGCCGAGCGACAGGATCGTCAGCAGGATCGTAGTACGATGATTGTTAGTCGCAACCCGCACTCGCCGTCACGCGGTCCGCTGGGTCGAAATTCAGGACGCCAGCATTCAGGGGGAATGTGCGCGCGGATTGGTCCATTTTCGTCATACAAGAAGCGGCGATCCGGTCAAGCCCCAACGGCGATCGACTCGCACGTCGAGTCGTGGCAAGCGACGCCCTCGAATTGCTGGTCGCCGGCGACGACGGACGCGCGATCTTTCCGACGCGCGCGGCCCTCGGGGATTCACGATCCGGGCGAGATCGAGGCGCTTGGGGGCGAAGAACGGACGGCCGGTGAAATTCGGCGCGTAAGGATTTACTTGGGCTGGAGCTTGAGCGCGGCCGAGTTCATGCAATAGCGCAGGCCGGTTGGATCGGGGCCATCCTCGAAGACGTGACCGAGATGCGCATCGCAACGGCTGCACAGCACCTCGGTGCGGCGCATAAACAAGCTGCGGTCGGTCTCGGTGGCGACGGCGTCGGGCGCCACCGGCTGCCAGAAGCTCGGCCAGCCGGTGCCGGAGTCGAACTTCGTCTCGGCGCTGAAGAGCGGCTGACCGCAACAAATGCAGACATAGGTGCCGGGTGCCTTCGTCTCGGCGTATTCGCCGCTGAACGCGCGCTCAGTGCCCTTCTTCCGCGTCACGCGATATTGCTCCGGCGTCAGCTGTGCCCGCCATTCGGCGTCGCTCTTGGTGATCTTGTCGGCCATCTCGGCGTCCTCAGTCATGCGATCGCTCGCTGAGCTCTGGCCCGCGGCGCCGGCAAAGTCAATGTCGAGGCGCTCACATTGACGTCAACGCCCGGTTACGACTGGGCGGTCGGCGCCCCGACCTCGCCGCCGAGAAAGGCGTCACGGATAGCAGGACTTTCGGCGAGTTCCGCGGCGCTCCCGACGACGACGATTCGGCCGGTCTGTAGCACATAGGCGCGGCTACAGAGCGCCAGCGCACGCCCGACATTCTGCTCGGCGAGGAGGATGGCGGTGCCGGCATCGCGGATCGCCCGCAGGCGGTCGAACAATTCCGTCGTCAGGCGCGGCGACAAGCCGAGCGAGGGCTCGTCGAGGAGGAGCAGCCGCGGCGCGGTCATCAAGGCGCGGCCGATCGCCAGCATCTGCTGCTGGCCACCCGAGAGTTGCCAGGCGCGCCGCGAGCCGTGCTCGGCGAGAGGTGGGAAGATCGCCTCGATGTCGCGGCGCCGCCGCGCCCGCTCGGCAGCACCGGCGCGGCAGGCGACGTCGAGATTGTCGCGCACGCTCATGCCGGCGAAGACGCGACGCCCCTCCGGCGCATAGCCGAGACCAAGACGCGCGCGCCGCTCCGGCGCCAGGGCGACGATCGAACGCCCGTCGAGGCGGATGTCGCCGGCGCGCACCGGCTCGAGGCCGATGAGGGCGCGCAGCAAAGTCGTCTTGCCGGCGCCGTTGGCGCCGAGCAGCGCCACCGCCTCGCCCGGGGCGATGGCAAGGGCGGCGTCGCGCAAGGCGACAACCGTGCCATAGGCGACGGTGAGATCGATGATCTCGAGAAGTAGCGCGCTCATCGCAAAACCCGTCGGGGCGACGCTGGCGGAGCGTCGAGCCCGAGATAGGCTTCGATGACGCGAGGGTCGTCGCGCAGCGAAGCCGGGCTGCCCTCGGCGATGATCCGGCCGCGGTCGAGGCAGGCGAGGCGGTCGGCGAGCGGCAGGAGAAACGGCATGTTGTGCTCGACGACGAGGACGGCGAGGCCATCGTGGGCGAGCATGACGAGACGGCGCGCGAGATCGTCCTGCTCGCGAGCGTCGAGCCCGGCAGCCGGCTCGTCGAGGAGGAGAAGCACCGGCTCGAGCGCCAATGCGCGGGCGATCTCGACGCGCCGCCTGGCGCCTTGCGGCAGGGCGGCGCAGCGCTGCATGGCGAAGGCGGCGACGCCGAGCAGCGCAAGATAGTGCATCGCCTCGCCGCGCGCAGTCATCAGCGCCTCGTTGCCGGCACGGAGGCGGCGCAGCGCGACATCGCCACGGCTGGAAAGGCGAGCGATCGCCACCGCATCGAGGGCGCTCAGCGCGGCGACGAGAGCGCCGCTCTGAAAACTGCGCCCGACGCCGCGCCTGGCGATGGTGAAGGATGGCAGGCCATCGAGCGAAGAGCCGTCGAGCCGGATCACGCCGGCATCAGCGCGATAGATCCCGGCGATAACATTGATCAGCGTCGTCTTGCCGGAGCCGTTCGGGCCGATGAGGCCGAGGATTTCGCCACGTCCGATGCGGATCTCGACACCGGCGAGCGCGGCGATGCCGCCGAAGCTTTTGGCAAGGCCGGTGATCTCGAGGAGGGGACCCGTCACCGCCGGTAGCGCGCGCTGCCGCGGCGCGATCGCCGGCGGCGGTGCGGCCGGCGAAATCGGAAAGAGCGTCTCGCGCAGGCGCTCGAGAAGGCCAATCACGCCAGAGGGCGCCAGCACGATCACCGCCAGCAGCATCGCCCCATAGGCGATGAGATAGAAACCGTCGAGCACGCGCAGCCATTCCGGCAGATGGACGAGCAGCACGGCACCAAAGATTGCGCCGGCAATGCGCGTGCTGCCGCCGGCCACCGCCATGGTCAGGCAGGACACCATGACGGGAAATTCGAGCGCTTCCGGCGAGATGACGCGTATCGTGTGCACGTAAAAGGCACCGGCCGCGCCGGCATAGAGGGCGCTGAGGAGGAACGCGGCAAGCCGCAGCGTACCGGCATCGAGGCCGATCGCGGCAGCTTCCAGCGGGTTCCCGCGCAAGACGGCAAAGGCGAGCCCCCAGGCGCCGCGCGTGGCAAGCCAGGCGACCACCCCGCCGAGCGCGACGAAACCCCAGATCACGACAAGGAGCGGCACGCCGCGCGGCAGGACGGCGCCGAAGATGACGATGCCCGGCACACCAGGCAGGCCATTGGCACCTCCGGTGACGTCCTGCCAGTTCACCGCGACGAGGAGCAGGACCTGGCCGATACCGAGCGTTGCCAACGCGAAATAGTGCGATTCCAGGCGTAGCACCGGAACCGCGATAAGGAGAGCGAGGAGGACTGGCAGCAGCAGGGAGAGCGGGAAAGTCGCTAGGAAGCTCCAGCCCAGCTGGCTGCCGAGAACGCCGGTGACATAGGCGCCGAGGCCGAAGAACGTGCCTTGCGCCAGCGACAGCGCGCCGGCATGGCCGAAGATGAACTGATAGCCGATGACGAGCAGCGCGTAGATTCCCGCCAGACTCATCAGGCGCAAGCTGTAGGCGGAGTGGAAGAATAGCGGGTGGCCGACAAGAGCGAGCACCCCGACGAGAAGCGGCAGGTTGATGCCGTGCGCGAGGAAGGCCGTCAGCGAATCTCTGAGGCGCGTCATCACGCCCGCCGCTGGATCGCCTCGCCGAACAGCCCTTGCGGGCGCAGGAAGAGGATGGCGAGGAGCGCGACGTAGAGCGCGGCAGCGGCCACGGTGTATGAGAAAAACGCGGAGACGCCGACCTCGAAGAAGGCAATGAGAAAGGCGCCGGCAACCGCGCCGGCGAGCGAGCCCCAACCGCCGATTGTCGCCGCGATATAGGCCTTGATGACGAAGTCAGTCCCCGCGGTCGGGGTAACGAAGAACTGATTGGCGAGGAGAAGGCCGGCAGCACCGGCGAGCGCCGCGCCGATGGCGAAGCTCGCCGCGATCATCGCGGTGGCGTCAACGCCGAGGGCGCGCGCCGTCTCGCGGTCCTGCGCCGTCGCCCGCAGGGCGCGGCCGAACTGCGTGCGCGTCATGACGAAGGATTGACCGGCGATGAGGAGCGCCGCCACCACGACGATGGCGAGCGATTGCGTCGAGACGGCAAGGCGGCCCCAATCGAGCTGAGCGTTGCCGAGCAGCGCAGGCGCCGTGCGCGGCGCCGCGCCGAAGACGACATTGACGCCGTTCTGCAGGATGACGCCGATCGCGATGGTGCTGATGAAGGTCGCGGTGGGCGGACGGGCGCGCAGCGGTAGATAGGCAAGCGCAGCGACCGCTAGGCCGAGCGTCGCCATGAGGACGATGACGAGCGGCAGGAGAAAGATGCCGGGCACCGGCAGGATTCCGGCGAGGGCGATCGCCGCGTAGCCGCCCGCCATCACCATGTCGCCTTGCGCGAAATTGACCGCGGCGGTGGCGTTGAGCACCAGAACGAAGCCGAGCGCGACGAGTGCGTAGGCGGCGCCGAGCGCAAACCCGTTGATCAGGAGCTGGAGGACGAGGATCATGATGACGGCATCGGCATGGTGCGTCCTTCGAGCCGCGGCCTACGGCCGCTCCTCAGGATGAGGACAGTCGGTGACGGCAATTATTGTTGGTCCTCATCCTGAGGAGCGCCTGCAAGGCGCGTCTCGCCGTTCGAGACGCCGTCTTGCGGCGGCTGCTCACGGTGAGGGGACGCTTGATGACCATCCAACGAACAATCACTTCAGCGCCGCGATGTCGTCGTAGCGCTTGACGATGCGCGGCGTCCGGCTGGCGCCGTCGTAGCAGACGATGATCGCGGCATGGGCCATGTTGCCGGCCCCGTCGGATCTGTAGGCCATGGCGATGCCCTGGTAGCTCTCCTGCGCCAGCGCCGCGCGCAGGGCTGACGGCGTCCGCGCGCCAGCGGCGAGCAAGCGCAGCACCATCATCGTGCCGTCATACTGGGCCAGTGCATAGGCATCGGGATCGGCTTGGTAGCTTGCGCGGTAATCGGCGAGGAAGCGCTTGCCCTCCGGCGTTTCCGGCAGGGTCGGCGCGGCGGCGCTTTCGGCGCAGATGCCTGCGAGCTCGGCAGGTTCGAGCAGCGCCGCGGTCGACGGCGTCGCCATCGCCGAGCCGGCAACGATCGGCAGGCGCTTGCCGGCTGCCGTCGCCTGTTTGACGAGCAAGCCCGTCGAGGGTGCGTGCAGATGGGCGACGATGACGTCGGCGCCGGCAGCCTGGAGCTTGCTCAAGACCGGCAGAAAGTCTTTCACCGTGACGTCGACTGCCTCGCTGAGGACCGGGGCGACGCCGAGCTGCGCGAATGCCTTGGCGAGATATTGCTGGCCGCTCTGACCGTAGGCATCGCTCTGATAGATGATCGCCGGGCGGCTCTTGCCGAGCGCCTCGACAACGTAGCTCGCATGCGCGACCTTGACGACGTTGTCGCCGGGAAAGAAGCGGAAAACCCAGGGATTGCCGAGCTCGGTGATCTTCGCTGTACCGGAGATGGTGATCAACGGGACCTTGTGTTCCTCGGCGATCGGCAGCATGGCCAGCATCTGCGTGCCCAGCATCGAGGCGACGATCGCCACCGGCTTGCCGTCGAGAGCATATTCGATGGCGTTGACGGCGGTTTCCGGCGAGACGCCGGTGTCGGAGACCTCGTGGCCGATTGTCAGTCCCGGTGGCGCCTGCTGGATGGCGAGCAATGCGCCGTTGCGCTGGCTCTGACCCTCGAGCGAAAGAAAGCCGGTGAGCGGCACGAGGATGGGAATGTCGAGCTGCTCGGCGCGCGCCATCGCCGGGGCGAGGAGGGCGGCAAGGAGAATCAGCCTAGCCGCCCGAGACCGAAAGCGCATGGCCATGGTTGCGCGATCCCTCATCGTCGATCGCGCGTCGGCGCCTTGCGCAGGAAGTCGAAATCGCAACCGCGATCGGCCTCGAGGATTTCGTCGCGATAAAGCCTGGCATAGCCGCGTGCCGGACGCGGAGGACGCGCGAAGCTGCGGCGGCCAAGCTCGGCGGCGTCGACCAGGAGGTCGAGGCGCCGTTCGGCGACGCTGAGGCGAATGCGGTCGCCGTTGCGCACGAGGCCGAGCGGGCCGCCGGCGGCGGCGTCGGGGGTCACGTGCAGGACGATGGTGCCGTAGGCGGTGCCGCTCATCCGCGCGTCCGAGATGCGCACCATGTCCTTGATGCCGGCGCGCGCCAGCTTGCCGGGGATCGGCAGATAGCCGGCCTCGGGCATGCCGGACGGGCTGTTCGGCCCGGCATTCTGCAGCACCATGAAATCGTCAGGCGTGACGTCGAGATCGGGGTCGTCGATGCGCGCGGCGAGATCCTCGAGCGAGGTGAACACGACGGCGCGGCCCTCGCGCTCGAAGAGGCGCTTGTCGGCCGCCGAGCGCTTGAGGATGGCGCCGCGCGGCGCCAGGCTGCCGAAGAGAGCGACGAGGCCGCCGACCGGCTCGATAGGCTCGTCGTGGTGGCGCACCACGGCGCGATCGACGAAGGCGTTCTCGTCGCCGGCGAGGCGCTCGCCCAAGGTCTCGCCGGTGACCGTCAGGCAGTCGAGATGGAGCAACGGCTTGAGCTCGCGCAGCACCGCGCCGATGCCGCCGGCGGCGCAGAGATCCTCCATGTAGAACTGCCCGGTCGGCTTCAGGTCGACGATCACCGGCGTGGTGTCGCTGAGCACGTTGAGACGGTTCAAATCGATGTCGATGCCGGCACGGCCGGCGATCGCCGTCAGATGGATGATGGCATTGGTCGACCCGCCGATCGCCAAGAGGACGCGCAGCGCATTCTCGACGGATTTCGGCGTGACGATGCGGTCGGGCGTCAGCTTCAGGCGAAAGAGTTCGAGCGCCGCCGCGCCGGATGCCTCGGCGGCGCGCAGCCGGTCGGCATGGACGGCGGGAATGGCGGCGGTGCCGGGCAGGATCATGCCCAGCGCCTCGGCGAGCGAGGCCATGGTGCTGGCAGTGCCCATGACGGCGCAGGTGCCGGCGGTGGTCGCGAGACGCCCCTCGATCTCCTCGATATCCGCGTCCGAGACCTCGCCGGCGCGGAACTTCGCCCAGTAGCGCCGACAATCCGTGCAGGCGCCGAGCCGCTCGCCGCGCCACGGCCCGGTCATCATCGGACCGGCGACGAGCTGGATCGCGGGAAGGTTGGCGGAAACGGCGCCCATCAGCTGCGCCGGCACGGTTTTGTCGCAACCGCCGACCAGGACGACGGCGTCCATCGGCTGGGCACGGATCATCTCCTCGGTGTCGATCGCCATCAGATTGCGGAACATCAGGCTGGTCGGGTTGAGGAAGACCTCGCCGAGCGAGACGGTGGGAAACTCCAGCGGCAGCCCACCGGCGGCGATAACCCCACGCTTCACCGCCTCGACCAGCTCGGGCAGATGGCGGTGGCAGTTGTTGAAGCCGCTATAGGTATTGGCGATGCCGACGACCGGCCGCGCCAGCATGGCGGAGGAATAGCCCATCGACTTGGCGAAGGACCGCCGCAGATAGAGCGCGAAATCACGGTCGCCGTAATTGGTCAGGCCGCGGGCGATGCCGACGGGGTCGGTCATGGGCGGGTTTCCTCAAAATCGTCTTGCGCTGAGCAGCATAGCAACGCGAGGCAGTTCATGACCAGCGCCGCCCCCGCTCCCGCTTGCTGCTCCCAAACCCTCAGCCTGCCCTCCTGAGCGCTTGTCGAAGGGCCCGCAAGCTGGAAAGGGTTCTATCACCGCCCGACGAAGCGTGCCGGCCGCTTCTCAAGGAACGCCGCGACGCCCTCGCGGAAATCCGCGGTCGAAGCGGCCTCCTTCTGCAAATCGCGCTCAAGGTCGAGCTGCTGATCGAGCGTGTTGGCGAAACTTGCGTTAAGGGCCTGCTTGATGAGGGCGAGGGCGCGGGTCGGCTGCTGCGCGAGATGGCGGGCGAGCGCTTTCGCCTCGGCCATCAGCGCCGCGTCGTCGACGACACGCCAGATCAGCCCCCATTCCGCCGCCTGTGCCGCCGGCAGTGTGTTGCCGAGCAGGGCGAGCCCACTCGCGCGCGCCAGCCCGACGAGGCGCGGCAGGACATAGGAGCCGCCGGCATCGGGCACCAGGCCGATGCGACAGAAGGCCTGGATGAAGCTTGCCGAGCGCGCGGCGAGAACGATGTCGCAGGCGAGCGCGAGATTGGCGCCGGCCCCGGCGGCGACGCCGTTGACGGCGCAGACCACCGGCTTCTCCAGGCGGCGCAGCCGGCGGATCAGCGGGTTGTACCAGGTCTCCAGCGCGCTGCCTCCCGAAACCGGACCGCCCGCCGCCGGGCCGTTCGCCATCGTCTGGGCACGCTCGGCAAGATCCTGCCCGGCGCAGAAGCCGCGCCCCGCGCCGGTGAGGAGCACGGCGCGGATCGTCGCGTCGCGCTCGCTCTCGTCAAGGGCGGCCGCGAGCTCGCGATGCAACTCGACGGTGAACGCATTGAGCTTGTCCGGCCGATTGAGGGTGATTGTCGCTACGCCGTCGGCACGTTCGAAGAGAAGATTTGTCGCCACCGCCGCCTCCCTGCCGTGGTCTCTTGCCGTGGTCTTCCGGATGCTCAGCCTCGACGATGGGCGGCGGCCGGTCAATCGCAGAAGCGGATGATCGCGGACCGATCGAATTCGCGCCGCCGCCTGAAGCCCGCAAATAATGCGGGGTAAATTTTGTTGAAAAGCGAGCGATCTCGCTCTACCAATTGGGGGAGGGAGACATTGTAACTACGGTTAATGAATTAACCATCTCTCCAATAAAATAAAAAGCGCTAGTCAGTACATTGGGCGCAAGGCCGGTGCCCGCCGGGGATAACGGCGGCAGGGGGAGTGCGCGGGGAATCGGTATGAGCTTTCGCATTTTATCACTCGACGGCGGCGGGTCCTGGTCGCTGCTTCAAATCATGACGCTGCTCGACCTCTACCGCAGCGGCGGCGCGTTGCTGACCGGCCACCACGTGCTGCGCGATTTCGACCTCGTCGTCGCCACCGGCAGCGGCAGCATCGTGCTCGGCGGCCTGGTCAAGGACCTGCCGCTGACCGAGATCAGGCGCTTTTTCGAGGATGCAGCGCTGCGTCGGTCGGTCTTCGCTCCCGTCGGACCGCAAAGGAACAGGTTGGCACGTCTTCTCGGCCGGCCGCTCCGCAGCAACGGGCGCTATTCAACCAGCGGCAAGCTCGACGGATTGCGCCGTTTCTTCAACAGCGACGGCGGCGAGGCGGCGATCGGCGACACGACGCTCGACGCGCTGAAGACCCGCATCGGTCTGCCGGCACAAGTGATGATTCTCGCCTTCGACTACGACCGCCGGCGCGATGTCGTCTTCCGCTCGAATCTCCAGAGCAAGGCCGCCGATTTCGGCACGCCGCCGATTGCCACACTCGCCGAGGCGGTCCACGCATCGACCACCGCGCCGCTCGGCTTCTTCGACACGCCGGCCAACGTATCGCGCCGTCGGCGCTGTTGGGATGGCGCGCTCACCGGCAACAACAACCCCGTTCTGACGGCGATCTCCGAAGCGCTCGCCAACGGCGTCGAGCCACACGGCATCGAAGTGCTCAGCATCGGCACCGGCAGCGTCGTCCTGCCGTTGGCCGAGGGCAACGAGGACGCGGCAACGGCCAAGCTTGTTCGCCGACGTCTGCCGGCGAAGGGGGGCGACGATCTCTGGGAGCTCGCCGACATTCTGCTCGACGACCCGCCGGACACCGCCAGCTTGACTGCCTATCTGGCACTCGGCCATGCGGCGCCCGACGACGGTGCGCAGAGAACGAACGGTGGTCGGCTTGTTCGCATGAACCCGCTGCTGCAGCCGATTCGCGTCGCGAACGGCTGGGTCAGGCCAGCCGGGCTGATCGAGGCCGAGACGGGCGCCGACGAATTCGTGCGCCTGCGCGAGATCGCGATCGATAGCGTCGCCGATGACGAGATCGCACTGATCAAGAAATTCGGTACGCTGTGGCACGGCGACGCCGTCGTCAACCAGCCGATTCGCGCCAATGCCGACACGCTCGAATGCGAGATCGGCCAGCGCTGGTACAACGAAGCGAGGGCGCGATGGCTGGCGCTGACCGGCGAGCAGACGGACGTCTCGACGCCAACGATTGGACCGACCACTGCGCCGGCGAACTGGTCCAATCCACCACCGCGGCTTGGCGGTTCAAAGGTCGTCTGACCGACGGCTTTACTCCGTCTTAAGCATGACGAGGCGGTCGGTCCCCGATTCCGCGCCCCAGACCTCGCCATGACGACCGAGCAGCTGGCGGACGCCGGCATTCCGCCGCGGGCTCGGAAAGGCGGTGAACGCCTCGCCGACGGGATCGAAGCGGACAATGGCATTGGCGCCCCAATCACTCACCCAGACGATATCCTTGTCGTCGACGAAGACGGCATAGGCTTGCGGGTGCGCACCCGGCAGATGCCAGGTCTTCCACGTCGCGCCCGCCGGCTCGTAGCGCGCGAGATTGCCGCTGTTCCACTCGCTGACCCAGACGCGGCCGCGCGAATCGGACCATGCACGGCGCGGACCCGCGCGCGGGGTCGGCGGCTCGATGATTGCGGCAGCGCCGCTCTGGGGATCGATGCGCCCGAGATAGTTGCCGGCGAGCGAGGCGAAAAAGACGGCCCCCGCGGACGCCGTGATGCCATAGGGACCGCCGCCGCGCGGCGCCTGCCAAACCGTCACTTTTGCACTTGCCGGATCGAGACTGCCGTAGATGCCGCGCTGGCCGGTGAACCACAAGATGCCGGCACCGTCGAAGGCGGCGGTATTGAGGTCGGCGAAGCTGCTGCCGGCCGGCAGCGGAAACTGCTTCACCGCGCGCGTCTTGCCGTCGACGCGGGCAATCGCATTGGCGCCGCCGTCGGTCACCCAGGCGGCGCCATCCGGCCCGATGATGACCCCGTGCGGCGCCGAGCCTGCGCCGAGCGATACGCTCTCGACCTTGCCGGTTGCCGGATCGAGCCGGCCGAGGGCACCGCGCGGCTGGGCCGTGAACCAGACGCCGCCATCAGGCGCGGGCGCGACGTCGTGCGGCCCCATACCGTCGGGCAACTGATAGTCGCGCATGGTGATCTCGGCGCACGAGGCGGACGCCCATAAGAAGGCGCCAACGATGACGATGCCGACCTGCAATCGTGTCGTCATGACCGACCTCCCTGGCATCCGGCAGCCGGCGTATCGGCTACCCAATCGGGGCGGTTCGCCGAGCGCCTATTCGGGGGCGAACACCAGAACGCAGCCACAGCCGCCGCCCTTGCTGCTCTGCGGCACGAAGACATGGTTGTTCGCCTGATTCACCGCGACCGAGTGAGGGTTGCCGCCCTTGAGCGCGATCTTCTGTGCCAGCACGTTAGTCTTGGCGTCGATCACGCCGAGCACGGGACCCTCCGGCATATTGCGCGATCCCGTGTAGTACTGGCCGGCCTTCGGATTATACGCGACCATATCGGCGCCGCCGATATCGGCGACATTCTTCACCAGCTTGCCCGTCTTCGCGCTCATGACGGTGATGATCGGCGGCATTTCCTTGCCGTCGGCCGTGCAGCCAAGCACGAAATTGCCGCCCGCCCCGAAGACCAGTCCGTTGGGGTGGCAATTCTCGACGCTCAGCATCTTCACCAGCTTGCCCTTGCGCGGATCGATCACCGCGACACCGCCCTTCTTGCCGTCTTTCTTGAGCTCGGGGATGGCGACGTAGAGCATTCCGTCGGCCGGGTCGTAGGCGGGTTGCTCGGCGCCGTCCGTCGCATCCTCGAAAGTGATCTTGGCGAGGATCTTGTGGCCCGGCTTGGTCGAGACCAGCGTGGCGTAGGGCGGTTCCTCCGCGTTGTTGACGCCGATGACGACACCATCCTTGGCATCATAGGCCATTTCGTCGACGCGGCTCTCCCCGCCGGTCTTGATGGTGTCGACGATCTTGTTGGTCTTGAGGTCGATCACCTTGACGGTGCTGTCGCCGTCGCCGGCCCACACCTCGTTGCCGACGACCAGAACGCCATCGGGTCCCGAGACATCGTTGTTCGGCTTGCCGTTCTTCATGACGACGCCGACGAAGCCGCCGACGCTGCCGATGAACTTGTCGGTCTTGGCGTCGAAGATATCGACCGATTTGTTCGACCGGTCGGCGAGGTAGTAGCGCTGGTTCTTCTGGTCGACGAAGCCGATGTCGAACTCGTCGATCGGCCCGGCGGGGTTGGTGATCGTACCGACCTGCCTGAGCTTGGCGGAACCGGCCTGGGCAGCACTGGCCGACCCGACGGCGATGGCAACAATCGTGATGGCCAACAGTATCCAGGACCGTTGCGTCATCGTTTCCTCCGGTAGTGGTAAATTGTTCGTTGTCGACGTTCCGCGGCCCGCCCGATGCGCCGCCGAGCCCATTCCGCCATCTTTGATCGGCAATCGATTCCCCGGCCGCCGCGGGCTGTCAAATGAATTCCCCACTTCATGCCGATTGATCATAGTAGTAGCAACGCGCAACACAGCGACTGCGGAGATCGATGCAAATGGGCGAAAAACGTCTCGGCATCATCATGAACGGCGTCACCGGTCGAATGGGGACGAACCAGCATCTCGTCCGCTCGATCCTGGCGATCCGCGCCCAAGGCGGCACCGCGCTGAAGGACGGCACGCGCATCATGCCGGATCCGATCCTGGTCGGCCGCAACGCCGAGAAACTGGCGCAGCTTGCCGGGCGGCACGCTGTCGCGCGCACCACGACCGATCTCGACCGTGCTCTCGCCGATCCGGCCGACGCGCTCTATTTCGATGCCGCGACGACCAATCTGCGCAAGCCCAATCTCGAGAAGGCGATCGCCGCCGGCAAGCATATCTACTGTGAGAAGCCGACGGCGGAGACGCTCGCGGATGCGCTCGCCCTCTATCGCCTGGCGCGCGATGCCGGGATCAGGCACGGCGTCGTCCAGGACAAGCTCTTCCTGCCCGGTCTCGTCAAGCTCAAGAAATTGATCGATGCCGGTTTCTTCGGCCGCATCCTCGCGGTCAAGGGCGATTTCGGCTACTGGGTCTTCGAAGGCGACTGGCAGACGGCACAGCGCCCGTCATGGAACTACCGAAAGGCGGATGGCGGCGGCATCATCCTCGACATGCTGTGCCACTGGCGCTACGTGCTCGACGGGCTGTTCGGCAAGGTGCGCAGCGTCAGCTGCCTCGGCGCCAATTTCATCAAGGAGCGCTGGGACGAGAACGGCAAGCCCTACGCGGCCGATTGCGACGACGCCGCCTTCGCCACCTTCGAGCTCGAGGGCGGCATCGTCGCGCAGATCAACAGCTCGTGGGCGACCCGGGTGCGGCGCGACGACCTCGTCACCTTCCAGGTCGACGGCACGCACGGCTCGGCAGTCGCCGGCCTCACGCGCTGCTTCACCCAGCCGCGGGTCAACACGCCGATGCCGGTGTGGAATCCGGACGAGCGCCAGAAGATCGATTTCTTCGCGCAATGGCAGGAAGTTCCGGATACCCAGATCTACGACAACGGCTTCAAGACGCAGTGGGAGATGTTCATCCGTCACCTCTACGAGGGCGCGCCGTTCCGCTGGGACCTGCTCGCCGGCGCGCGCGGCGTGCAGCTTGCCGAGCTTGGCATGAAGAGCTGGGCCGAGCGCCGCTGGATCGACGTTCCCGAGCTCTCGGACTGAGTGCCGGCAAGCGCATGCGTGACCTCTCGCGCGATACCGCGTTTCTCTCGATCAACGCCGCGACGCTGAAGCCGCTGACGCTGCGCCAAGCCGTCGAGACGCTGGCCCGGCACGACATCCGCGCCATCGCCCCCTGGCGCGACCGGCTCGCCGAATACGGCGTGCGGGAGGCGGCCCAGCTCTTCGGCGATCACGGCATGACCATCACCGGGCTCTGTCGCGGCGGCATGTTCACCTCGGGCAACGAGGCCCTCGACGACAACCGCCGCGCCATCGACGAAGCGGCGGCGATCGGCGCGCAATGCCTGGTGCTGGTCGTCGGCGGCCTGGCGCCGCGCTCGCGCGACCTCGCCGAGGCACGGCAGATCGTCCGCGACGGGATCGCCGCGATGCTGCCGCATGCGCGTGAAGCCGGCGTCAAGCTCGCGATCGAACCGCTCCATCCGATGTACGCCGCCGACCGCGCCTGCATCAATACGATGACGCAGGCCAATGATCTCTGCGATGCGCTCGGCGATGGGCTCGGCATCGCCGTCGACCTCTATCACGTCTGGTGGGATCCGCGCCTCGAGGCGGAGATCGCCCGCGCCGGCCGGCACAAGGGGCGCATCCTCGCTTTCCACATCTGCGACTGGCTGGTGCCGACCCGCGACCTCCTCCTCGACCGCGGCATGATGGGCGACGGCGTCATCGACATCAGGCGCATCCGCTCATGCGTCGAGGCCGCTGGCTATACTGGACATTGCGAGGTCGAGATCTTTTCGGCCGAGAATTGGTGGAAGCGCGAGCCGGACGACGTACTGCGCATCTGCGTCGAGCGGTATCAAAGCTGTTGCTGAGCTCCGCCGCGCTCGATCTGGGACGGCACCCTGGGATCGCTGATCTTGCCGCCCGCGGCGCTAGCGCGCAGCGTCAGATTTCCTTGATGCCCTGGCTTAGCAAGATCGACGCGGCCTCCTTCGCCGCCGCCGTTGCTCCAGCCGAATCCTTGTCGCGCGCCGAGCGAGCCAATCGATTCTTCGCACTGTCGAGGCGGTGAGCTCTTTGCTCGGCGGTCATCTTGAACATGCGCTCGGCTTGTCGTCTCACGCGGTGCTCGTTCACCTGGTACGAGCGCGTTCCCACGGTCAGGACAGACATGATCGGCTCCTTCGGCAGCACGACGTCGAGGCAAACAGTCTGATGGTCAGAAGCGCATGTCCGAGGGGTTAATTTAGGATCATTTGACCGCCGCCCGCCGCGCGGATCGGATTGTTTCTCCGGCACGCCCTGGATGCCGGCCTTGGATGGTGGGCTTGGATGCCGGGCCACTCGTGATAGGCTGGTCGCAGAAATCCGGAGGAAATGCCCCATGAGCACCGCCGACCCCAATTGCGTGATCCTGACCGGTGAAAACCCGTTCATCCGCCTCAGCGCAAGCCAGGGTAGTCCCATCACCACGAATGCGAGCTTCTGGCGCATCGTGTTTTGCCCCGCCGGACCTGGCCACGTACTCTATCTCAAGAGCGAGTTGACGGAGCATCGCTGGCGCATCTATTCCGACAACATCGCGATGGCGCGCTGGCTGCAAACCACCGTCCAGGGGATGCTCAATGCCGAACTGGCGGACACGGCAATCCCGGTCATCGATGCAGCGTTCAGCAAATCGGGAGACCCGCGCTATTTCTGGACCGAGCGGGCCACGTCGAGGAACGAGGAGATCGCCCTCACTTGGCACGAGATCGGCGATCCGCTGCTCCTCCACACGCAGCCTCATGAGGTACAAGGACGTCGCTATGGCCTGAGCACGGTGCTGGTGCCCGCTCTCGGAGCGCGCCTGTCCTGCAACGACGTTGAAGCGGCAGGGCGACCCTGGCCGGTGGAGCGGGAAGGACGACCGTTCAGCACATGCGCCTTGGCGTTCTCCGAAAGCTGGACGGAAACGCGTTAGGGCATTGGGGATGGCACAAAGACAGTCTCCTCATTCTGAGCGATGTCGAAGCGCGCCCGGGCTCTGTCGTCGGCGGTACCGGGCTAGACATACGTTCTAGTAGCGCCCGCCCGCGATGAACCGCGCGATGCCGACGGCGATTTCGCCCTCCTGACCGACGTAGTCATGTGGCTCGCCGGGTCCGCAATCAGCGGTGCTCGGGGCGCGGCCGGGTTTGATGGGGCCGCCCGTCACGGCGACAACCTGCTGGCGCGCGCCGTGGGTCCGCGCCGCGATGCTGTCCATCAGCCGCGCCGGCGAGCGCACGCAGTTGTCGGCTTCGTGTCCGACGATCAGCACCGGTACGGCGATCGCCTCCAGCGGCGGATCGAACACGGTTTGCGCGACGAAAGGCTTTTTCCTGAAGACGTCGCCCGACATCATGGCGGACAGCAGGATGAGCCCGTCAGGCGCGACAGGGCCGGAAAGCCGCGCGGCGGCGTTCGCAGCGGAAATCGTTCCCCGGCTGTGCCCGATGAGCCAGACAGGTCCATTGGTGCGCCGACGCAGATCGCCGATCACCTTGCCGAGATCGTCGGCGTGCTGCGCCGCTATGCGGAATCCGGCGAGGCCATCCTCGCCGCGAACATCGGAGGGCGCGTCGACCAGTGCGGTGACGAACCCCGCGTCATGAAGGAACGGTCGCATACGGATCAGCACGTTCCGCCCGAGCGCGCGCGGGCACCCTGCATCGTCGAGATCGAGGAGCCCGCCACCGCCGACGAGCAGCACCAGGCTCGCGGCGCCGGGCGCCGGCGCGCCCTCCTTATGCGCAAGCGTGTAGCGCGTCGTGGTATGATCGTGCGTCGCGATCGTGATCACCTCGCCGCAACCGTTGACTGGCGCAAAAGCGGCCGGTTGCGCGAAGGACGCTCGCGGCGACGACGCCAGACACGACAAGGCGAATATCGCGAGAAGATTCAGCGCCAGCCGGATCACTCGCAATTCAATTGACATGCAAGCCGCTCCCCTCCGATTTTTGTACCAACGGTGGCGCCCGCATCGGCCCGCCGACAATGACAGTCGAGGAAACGCATGACCACCGTCATCGACGTTCACACGCACATGCTGAGCGAGGAATGGATCTCGCTCATCTCACAGCACGGCGCGCCGCGCTATTCGGTCAAGCCGAGCAAGGACGGGCCGCGCGCCATCATGTGGGACGGCGCGCCCTTCATGACGCCGCAAGAGGGCCATCTCGACTACGAGAAGCGCATCGAGGCGATGAACGACGCCCGCGTCGACATGGCTGTTCTTACCTTAACCTGCCCCAACGTCTATTGGGGCGGGCCGGAGATCAGCCTCAAGGCGGCGCAAGTGATGAATGACGACATGGCGCGGGCGCAGACGCAATGGCCCGATCGCATCCGCTGGATGGCGTCGCTGCCCTGGCAATATCCCGACAAGGCGGTCGCCGAGCTCGAGCGCGCCTGCGCCAAGGGCGCAGTCGGCGTCATCGTCCTCGCCAACATCAACGGCGAATCGCTGACCGATGCGAAATTCGCGCCGATCTGGCAGGCGATCGACCGGCGCGGCCTGCCGGTGCTGATGCATCCGACGGCACCGCCCGGCATGCCGGAGATGGACATGCGGGTCTACAACCTCATCGCCTCGGTCGGCTTCATGTTCGACACCACCCTGGCAGTCGCGCGGATGATCTTCGACGGCTTCTTCGACACCTATCCGAACCTCAAGCTGATCGCCAGCCATGCCGGCGCGGCGCTGCCCTACCTCGTCGGCCGCTTCGACATCTGCTTCGAGAACATGAATGCCTGCCGGGTCAAGATCGACCGCCCGCCGGCGGAATATCTGCGGCGGATCTACTACGACGCGGTGACCTACCGGCAGGAATCACTCAATCTCTGCGTCGAGGTCGGCGGCGCCGACATGGTCATGTACGGCTCCGACTACCCGCACAACATCGGCGACATGAAGGGCTGCCTTAAGCGCGTCGACGCGCTGCCCGATGCGACGATGAAGGCGGTGCGCAGCGGCAATGCGATGCGGATCTTCAAGCTATAGCTCGTCGGCGCATCGGCTCTGCTCGCGCGGCTCGCGCGCGTGATGTTTTTCACGATCCGGTAATGTTGCCGCAATGCGGCGACCCCACATCCTGCGTGCCGGTCGCAACAATCTCCGGAGGGCCCATGCGCGTCGCCGATGTTCTGCGTCATCACGATCATGTGATCCACAAGATACGCACTACCGACACGGTCGAAAAAGCGGCGCGCAAACTTACCGAGCACAATATCGGCGCCCTCCTCGTCGCCGACCGCTGGGGCCGGCATGTCGGCATCTTCAGCGAGCGCGACCTCATCCATGGGCTCGATCGCTTCGGCGACGCCGTGCCCGAGCTTCCGGTCGGCGAGATGATGACTCAGGACATCATCACCTGCCGGATCAAGGACCGCGTGCACAAGGCGATGGAGCTGATGACCGTGCACCGCATCCGCCACCTGCCGGTCGTCGAGAACGGCGCGATTGTCGGCATCGTCAGCATTGGCGACCTCGTCCGCGCGCTGATCGGCGACAAGGAGCTCGAGGTCGAGGTGCTGCGCGACCTCGCGCGCAGCCGGTAACATCCGGCGCCGCTTGACAGTACCGTCACGAACGCCTACCCCGTGCGCTCCTTTGACAAGGAGGCGTGTCATGGCAGGCGATAAACACGAGGCCCCGTTTTGCTTTTGACCCGATGAGCAAGCGTCGGAGGTCGTTTCAATTCTGAAACCAGAGTGAAACGCGGGATGCAAACCGTCCACGGTGACAAGGAGCTGCTCGAGAAACTGGGCAGAAATGATCCTTGCCCATGCGGCTCCGGACGCCGGTTTCAAGCGCTGCTGCATGAACACAAAGCGCTATGACGGCGTCGAGCGAAACCATTACTTCAGGGACTAGGAGGAAGGGGCATCGGGGCCCTTTCCTTCGTCATACCCCGAGATAGCGCCGCCGGACCGCCTCGTCGGCGCGCAACGCCGCCGAATCGCCGCGCCAGACGATGCGGCCCTTCTCGATGATGTGGTGACGGTCGGCGATGCGCGTCAGCGCCGCCAGGTTCTTGTCGATGACCAGGATGGCGAGGCCGAGCGTCTTGAGGCGAGCGAGGCAGCGCCAGATCTCGGCGCGGATCAGCGGCGCCAAACCTTCGGTCGCCTCGTCGAGGATCAGAAGTCGCGGATTGGTCATCAGGGCGCGGCCGATCGCCAGCATCTGCTGCTCGCCGCCCGAGAGCCGTCCGCCGTAGGTGTCGGCGCGCTCGGCGAGGTTGGGGAAGAGATCGAGGACCCGCGCGTAGGTCCAGCGCTCGCCGGAACCGCCGTGATCGCCAGCGGTGGCGACGAGATTCTCGCGCACCGTCAGATTGGGGAAGACGTGGCGGCCTTCCGGAACGAGCCCGATGCCGGCCTGGGCGATGCGGTAGGGCGGCAGCGCGTGGATCGGCTTGCCGTCGAAGAAGATCGTTCCGGCGCGGATCGGCGTCAGGCCGAGGATCGATTTGACCGCCGTCGTCTTGCCCATGCCGTTGCGGCCGAGGAGGGTCGCGACCTCGCCGACGCCGACGGCGAGGTCGAGGCCGAAGAGGATTTGGCTGGCGCCGTAGGCGGTCTCGATCGCGTTCACCGCAAGCATCACAGCGCCTCCTCGCCGAGATAGGCCTCGCGTACTGCCGCATCGCCGCGTATTTCCGCCGGCGCGCCGCTCGCGATCGCGCGGCCGTAGACGAGAACGCTGATCCGGTCGGCAAGCGCAAAGACCGCATTCATGTCGTGCTCGACGAGGAGGATGGTATGGCGTCGCTTCAGCCTGTGGAGCAGCGCGATGATGATCGCGGCATCCGACTGTGCCATCCCGGCCATCGGCTCGTCGAGGAGCAGCAGGCGCGGCTTGGTGGCGAGCGCAATGGCAAGCTCAAGCTGGCGCTGCTCACCATGCGCCAAGCGGCCGGCCGGAATATCTTCGCGCCCCGCAAGGCCGATTTCGGCGAGAATGGCGCGCGCCGGCTCGCGCAGGGCGCCGTCTCGGCGCGCGGCGCGCCAGAAGCGGAAGCTGTGTCCGCTATGGGCCTGGACCGCCAGCGCGACGTTGTCCAGCGCGCTGAACTCGCGGCACAGCGCCGCAACCTGAAACGAGCGGGCGAGGCCGCGCTGCGAGCGTGCCGCCATGCCGAGCGCAGTGACGTCCTCGCCGGCGAAGCGGATGCGTCCGGCCGACGGCGCGATCTCGCCGGCGAGCTGAGCGACGAGGGTCGTCTTGCCGGCGCCGTTGGGACCGATCACCGCATGCAATTCGCCTTCGGCGATCGCCAGCGAGAGATCGTCGGTCGCCGCGACGCCGCCGAATCGCTTGACGAGATTTTCGGTGGCGAGGAGCGGTTCAGCCATCGCTCGCCGACCTGTTAAGAATGCCGTACAGCCCGCGTTTGGCGAACAGCACAACGAGAATGAGGATCGGCCCGAAGATCACCTGCCAATGGGTGGTGAAGCCGCCGAGGAGCAGCTCGAGCAGCAGATAGGCGGCGGCGCCGAGCAGCGGCCCGATCAGTGTTCCCATACCGCCGAGAACGACCATGACGATGAGCTCGCCCGAGCGCGTCCACGCCATGTCGGCCGGGCTTACGTAATTCTGGCTATTCGCGAGAAGGACACCGGCAAGTCCGCCAAGCGTGCCCGAGATCACGAAGGCGGCGAGACGATAGCGATAGGTGGCGAAGCCGATCGCCTGCATGCGCCGTTCGTTCTGCCGGCAACCGCGCAGCACCATGCCGAAGCGCGACTCGACGAGGCGTCGGCAGAAGACGATGACGGCGATGAGCACGGTGAGGGCAAGGTAGTAGAAGGTCAGCTTGTCGCCGAGATCGAGCGGCCCAAGAAGCGAGCGGCTCGCGATCTGCATGCCGTCCTCGCCGCCGTATCTCTGCAGCGCGACAACGAAGAAATGGAGCATCTGGGCGAAGGCCAGGGTGATCATGATGAAGGCGATGCCGGTGGTGCGCAGCGAGATGAGGCCGATGACGAGCGCCGCCAGCGCTGCCGTGGCCAGCGCCAGCGGCCAGACGATGAAGGCATTCTCAGAGCCGTGGATCGTCACCGGCCAGGTCGCCAGCGGCTCGCCGCTCGCGGCGTGATAGGCGAGGATGCCGGTGACGTAGGCGCCGATGCCGACGAAGGCGGCATGGCCGAAACTGACCATGCCCCCATAGCCGAGGATGAGATCGAGGCTGACCGCGGCGACCGCCATGATCACGATGCGGGTGAAGAGGCGAATGTAGAACGGCTCACCGACGAGCTGCGCGACGAGCGGCACGACGACAAGGGCGGCAAGGCCAAGGACGAGCGCCGCCGTTCGGTAAGCCGGGGTCATCTCAGTCATGCGCGGAAAAGAGGCCCTGCGGACGCCAGAACAGGATGCCGGCCATAAATACATAGATGCCGATTTCGGCGACGGCGGGCGGCAGGAGGATGCGCCCGAACGTGTCGATCAAGCCGACGAGCAACGCCGCGACGAAGGCGCCGCGCACCGAGCCGATGCCACCGATGACGATGACGACGAGGGTAAGGATAAGCACACCGTCGCCCATGCCGACCTGCACGGCAACGAGCGGACCGGCCATCATCCCGGCGAGCCCGGCAAGCGCCGCGCCAAGGCCGAAGACGAGGGTGAAGAGGCGGCCGATATCGATGCCAAGGGCACCGACCATCATGCGATCGGAGGCGCCGGCGCGGATCAGCATGCCGAGCCGCGTCTTGGCGATCAGCAGATAGAGAAGGATCGCCACGAGAACGCCGGCGGCGATGACGGCGAGGCGAAAGGCCGGGTAGCGGATGCCCGGCACAAGCGCGACCGTACCGGCGAGCGAGGCCGGCAGCGACATGTGCAGCGGCACGGCCCCCCACAGGATGCGCGTCATCTCGTTGAGAAAAAGAATGAGACCGAATGTGCACAACACCTGATCGAGGTGATCGCGGCTGTAGAGCGTGCGCAAGGTCACCAGCTCGATGACGATGCCGAGCCCGGCGGTGGCCGGGACGGCGATGAGGACTGCGAGGACGAAGGAACCGGTCCAGTGCTGCAGCGAGGCGGCGAAATAGGCGCCGAGCATATAGAGCGAGCCATGCGCCAGATTGACCAGGTTCATGATGCCGAGAACGAGCGTCAGGCCGGCCGCCATCAGGAACAGCATGACGCCGAGCTGGAGGCCGTTCAGCCCCTGCTCGACGAAGAGCAATGGGCTCATGGCGTCGCTCGCTGCTGATCGCTCCCGCAAACCCCACAGCACACGACGAAATCGGATGGAACCCTCACCCTTCCCCCTGTCAGCGCGAGAGGGTTCGTGCCGTCGCGCTCCGTCTCCGCCGCCCCCTTGATCCGCGTCAGCATAGTCAGCGTCGCTCCGCCGTGCCAGACTGCATCGTCCACTCAATTTCCGTCGTGCGGTTTCCGTCATGCGATTCCTCTCCTCGCCGACCGATCGCTGGCGCGCGTGCCGCGTGACACTCGTGGTGCTCGCCGTGCTGACCGGCTGCACGACGACGATGCTTGACGGCACCTTCGTGCCGACCGGCCAGCGCGTGACGCCATTGGCCGCGCCAGGCGCCGAATTCGCCATGCTCGACCCTGGGCTTGCCGAGTTTCCCGACTTCCGGGCCGGCCAAGCGGTCGCCCTCGCCGCCAGCCCGGACGGTCGCACGCTCGTTGCCCTCACCAGCGGCTTCAACCGCAATTCCGACGCCAATGGCCGGCGCGTCGCTGCGGCATCGAACGAGTACATCTTCGTCTACGATGTCGGCGCTGCTGTCCCGCGGCTCCAGCAGGTGCTGACCGTCCCCAATAGTTTCATTGGGATCGCCTGGGACCGCGACGGCAGTGGATTTCATGTCGGCGGCGGCGTCGACGATAAGGTCCATTCGTTCATCCACCGCGATGGGCGCTTCGCCGAGGTGACACCAGCCATCCCGCTCGGCCATCAGGAGGGTCTCGGCGTCAAAACCAAGCCGGCGACGGCAGGGATGGCGGTCGCTCCCGACGGCCATCGGCTGCTCGTCGCCAATCATGAGAATGACAGCATCAGCCTGGTCGATCTCACGTTACGCCGCGCCGCCGCCGAGCTCGATTTGCGGCCCGGTCGCAACGATCCCGCGCAGCGCGGCGTCGCTGGCGGCGAATATCCCTTCGCCGTCGCCTGGCGCGACGACGGCAAGGCATACGTCACCAGCCAGCGCGACCGCGAGATCGTCGTCCTGGCGATCGACGGCGAGCGTCTGTCGATCGCCGCGCGCATTCGGATGCCGGGCCAGCCCAACCATCTCGTGCTCAATCGCGCGGCGAGCCGGCTCTACGTCGCCAATGACAACAGCGACTCGGTGATCGTCGTCGACACGGCAAGCGACGAGGTCGTCGCCGAGATCCCCGTGGCGGCCCCTGCGGCGCTCTTGCCGAATCGCGAGAACCTCAAGGGCGCCAATCCGAATGGGCTCGCCCTGGCGCCCGACGAGCGCACGCTCTACGTCACGCTCGGGGGGCTCAACGCGCTAGCGGTCGTCGCGCTCGTCGAGGGCGCCGCGGCGCCGGTGGTGGACGCCGACGATGATGACGACGATGACGATGCGCGGGCGGCGGTGAGCCGCGTCGTCGGGCTTATCCCGACCGGCTGGTACCCGAACGCCGTCAGCGTCAGCGGCGACGGCAAGCGGCTCGTCGTCGCCAACGGCAAGAGTCCCCCCGGCGCCAACCCCGGCGCCTGTCGTAACAGCCTGTCACTGGCGCCCGGCGCGCTCGCATCGTGCACCGGGCACAATCAATATGTCTGGCAGCTCGAGAAGGCCGGATTGCTGTCGCTGCCGCTGCCCAGCCCATCCGCGCTGGCGCGGCTCACTCTCCAGGTCGCACACAATAACAACTTCCCCGATCTCGACCGCCGCGCGAAGGAAGACGCGACGATGGCGTTCCTGCGCACGCGCATTCGGCACGTCGTCTATGTCGTCAAGGAGAACCGCACCTACGATCAGATCCTCGGCGATCTCGAGATCGGCAACGGCGATCCGGCGCTGGCGCTGCTTCCCGAGAGCATCTCGCCCAATCATCACGCGCTGGCCCGCAGCTTTGTCACCCTCGACGATTTCTACGACAGCGGCGAGTCGAGCAATACCGGGTGGAGTTGGAGCACGGCGGCGCGCACCAACGACTTCACCGAGAAGACCGCACCGGTCAACTATGCGCAGCGTGGCCTGCAATACGATGCCGAAGGGCTCAATCGGCTGGTCAATGTCGGCATCGCCGATCCGGCGGCGCGGCGCATGGCGAACCCGGCGACGCCCGACGATCCGGATCTCTTACCGGGCACCGCGGACGTGGCGGGGCTCGACAGCGGCAGCGGTGGTGCCGGCGCCGGCTATCTCTGGGACGCCGCGTTGCGCGCCGGCAAGTCGCTGCGCAATTTCGGCTTCTTCGGCGACTTCACCTTGGATGCACCGCTGCTCCGCGAGCCGGCCAAAGAGGGAAAGCAGGTCTTCGTCGCCAGCAAGCCGACACTGGCGCTGGTGAGCGATCCCTACTATCGCAGCTATGACATGCGGCTGCCCGATTTCTGGCGCATCAGGGAATGGGCGCGCGAATTCGACGCCATGGTTGCGACCAACACCGTACCCGACCTCATGTTGGTGCGCCTGCCGAACGACCATTTCGGCAGCTTCGCAGCGGCGCTCGACGGCGTCAGCACGGTGGAAACCCAGATGGCCGACAACGATTATGCGCTCGGGCTGCTGATCGAGCGCATAGCGCAAAGCCCGATCCACGACGATACGCTGATCTTCGTCGTCGAGGATGACGCCCAATCGGGCGCCGACCACGTCGATGCCCATCGCAGCATCGCGCTGATCGCCGGTGCCTACGTCAAGCAGCACGCGCTGGTGTCGACCCGCTACACCACCGTCAACTTGTTGCGCACGATCGAGGAGGTTCTCTCCCTACCGCCGCTCGGTCTCAACGACGGACTCGCCGAGCCGATGGATGATGTGTTCGATCCGGCGCAGCCTGCATGGCGCTACACGGCGATCGTGCCCACGATCCTGCGCACGACGGCGCTGCCGCTTCCGGCGATCGTGGCGAACGACAGCCGCGCTCGCTGCGCGCCACCCCAGCGCGACGCGGCGTTCTGGGAGGAGCGCATGCGCGGCCAGAATTTCTCCGTCGAGGACCACCTCGATGTAAAACGCTTCAACGCGGCGCTGTGGCATGGCCTGAAGGGCGACGACGCGGCGCTGCCGGAGCGCCACGGACGCGATCTGCGGCAGGACCGCGCGCAGCAGTTGGCGGACGCGGCCTTGCAGTGTCGACATTGATGCGGCAACGAAAGAGGAGACGGCAATGGCACCTATCTTCACCATCATCGCCCCCGGGGCCATGGGCAGCGCGGTCGCGCATCGCATGCATCAGCGCGGCGCCACGGTGCGCACCTCGCTCGCCGGAAGGAGCGCCGCAAGCGCGCGGCGTGCCGCAGAATGCGGCATGACGGACGTCGCCAGCGACCGCGAGCTCGTCGAGGGCGTCGACATCGTGTTGTCGATCGTGCCGCCGGGCGAGGCGACGGCACTCGCCGCGCGTCTAAAGCCGGCGCTGAGCGCGGTTGCGCGCAAGCCGCTGGTCATCGATTGCAATGCGCTCAACCCGGCGACCGTGGCAGAGATCGCTTCGCTGCTGGCGCCGAGCGGCGCGCCCTTCGTCGACGGCGGCATCATCGGCGGGCCGCCCAAGCTCGACGGCATGGGGCCGCGCTTCTACCTCTCGGGACCGGCCGCTTCCGGCGCCGAGATGCTGCGCGATTACGGGGTCGACATTCGCCTGCTCGACGGACCGGTGGGTGCCGCGTCGGCGCTCAAGATGTCCTATGCCGGCATCACCAAGGGCCTGACCGCGCTGGGCACCGCAATGATGCTCGGCGCGGCGGCGAACGGCTCGGCGTCCGCGCTTCTCGCCGAGCTGGCGGATAGCCAGCCCAATCTCCTCGCTTATCTGCGGCGTTCGGTTCCTGATATGTACGGCAAGGCCTATCGCTGGGTGGCGGAGATGCGCGAGATCGCCGGCTTTCTCGGCGAGGATGCGGCGGCACGTCAGATCTATGGCGGCATGGCCGAACTCTACGAGGGGATCGCCGCTTCTGCCGCCGGTGCGCGCGGTCGCGGCAACGCGATCACGACGCTCGACGGCGTTCTCGCCGCCGGGCCAAAATAGCCGGCCAGTACCGACTTTCGTGGGAAGCCGTCACATCGCTGATGTTCTATGTACCTGCCATCGTTGGACAGACCGGTGTTCCCATGACGCGGTCTTCAGCGGTGGCTGGTACTAGACAGCACTCCGGACGAGCAGGGAGTTCGCGCAATGCTGAAGGAGTTCCGTGAATTTGCCCTTCGCGGCAACGTCGTCGATCTCGCCGTCGGCGTCATCATCGGCGCCGCCTTCGGCAAGATTGTCACCTCGCTGGTCAATGACATCCTGATGCCGCCGCTCGGGCTGGTGCTCGGCCGTGTCGATTTCTCGAACCTCTTCGTCAATCTCTCGGCGCAGCACTACGCGACCCTGGCCGAGGCCAAGCAGACCGGCGCGGCGACGCTCAATTACGGCCTCTTCATCAACGCGATCATCGATTTCGTCATCGTCGCCTTCGCCATCTTCCTGCTCATCCGGCAGGTCAACCGCTTGAGCCGCAGCCGTGAGACGCCGGCGCCGACGACGAAGCCGTGCCCCTATTGCACGACCGCGATCCCTCTGGCGGCGACACGCTGCCCAAGCTGCACCTCGCATCTCGATGCGTTGAGGGGCACGCCCGCCGGATAGAGCTAGTTCTTCTTGCCGCCGAAGAGACCCTTGAGCTGATCGAGCGGGTTGGGCGTCGCGCCTTGCGTCGGCGCCCCACCCGTCGGCGCCCCACCCGTCGGCGCGCCGGTGCCGGTCGACGGCTTGCCGCCAAGCAGCCCCTTGATGCCCTCGACCGCCTTGGTCGGATCCTTGAGCAGCGCATCGAGCTGCGGGCGGTAGGTGATGTGATCCCACGGCCCCTCGACGATGACCGGCACGTCGAGTCCGGTCGCGTCGCTCTTGCCGCCCTGCCCCTGCGCGGTGAGCGCGACCTTGGGGTCGATGCGATAGTTGATCGTACGTTGCGGCATATCGACGGTGCCGGCGCCGGCAACGCGCAGCAGCGGCGACTTGAGCTCAAGATCGGTATTCTTGAGGATACCGTTGGTAATCGTGAAGGTTCCGGTCATCTCGGAGAAATCGGTCTGTTCGCTCTTTTGCGATGACGAATCGACGATGGCGGCAACCGGATTGCGGACGAGGGCGCCGATGTTGATGCCCTTGATCGCGCCATTGAGAAAATTGAGGGCGCCCTTGCCGCCGAGATTGCTGATCAGCTCGCGCTGGCTCCTGCCATGCGCATTCACCGCGACGTCGCCATTGGCACTGCCGCTCAGTCGGTCGAAATCCATCACATCGTGCAGCAGCGGTTGCGCCTGCACCTTGGCGAGATCGAAATTCGCCTCGAGCACCGGCACGGCAGCGGCGCCATCGAGCCGTACGCTGCCCTTGCCGCCACCCTGATAGAGCTCCATCTGCGTCAGGTCGGCGACGAGTCTGCTATCCTTGAGCTGCACGTTCAGTGCGCTCTTGCCGATGGTGATCTTCTTGAAGACGATGCCGCCGACGCTGAGCGCGAAATCGGCATTCGCCACCTTCAATCCGGAGACATCGATCGGCTGATCGCTCCAGCCGGCATTGGCGGCATTGGCGGCGGGGGCGGCGGCAGAAGGCGCGGGCGCCGCCGGTGCCGTGCCAGCTGCCGCACCCGGCTTCGCGCCGGCGGCCGCCGGCTGGTCGGGCGGCAGATAGGGATTGATGTCGAGCTTGTCGATATCCAGACCAGCTTTGAGATAAAGCTTCTGACCACCCGCATCGACGGCAAGATCGCCGGTCGCCTTGATCGCATCGAGCGCGATCTGGGCACCCGAGAACTTGACTCTGGGGCCGGCAACGTCGAGCTTGCCGGTGATCTTGAGCGGCCCCAGTCCACCGCTCGTCGGTGGCAACGAGCCGCCCGTCCAGGTCGCCAGCTCGCGCAGCGAAGGGATATCGAGCGTCGTGTCGCCGGCGAGCTTCACCACGTCTGCCGAAGCGGCATTGCCGGCAAAGTCGAATTTGACCGCAGGCGCCGCCAGCTTGACCGTTACCGCCGTATTGGCGCCCGAGAGGAACTGGCGTGGCTGCGCGAGGTTGAAGGCGATATTGATGGTTTTGCCGTTCCAATCGGCATTGCCGCTCAGCTGCATCGGGCTGCCAAGGTCGGGTAGCGCGATCTTGGCGTCGATCTTGCTGACCTGCTGTTTCTGTCCTGTCCGGGCGTCGAGATAGGTGATCGTGCCGTTGACCAGGCGGACATCGCCGAGATGGACCTCGTCGAGCGGACTGCCGGAACGAGCGGCCGGCTGTGCCGCCGGGCGCGACGCCGGGCTGGACGGCGTCGTCGGGCTGGCGGGTGCCGCCGCATTCGCAGGCGCTGCCGGCGCGGTAGCGAATTGCCAGTTCGGGCGGCCTTGCTTGTCGATTTCGAGCGCGATGACCGGGTCGACCAGAACGAAGCTGTCGATGACGAGGTGGCCCGACAGCAACGCGATCGGTTGCACCGCGAGTTGAAGTTTCCCGAAGGTCGCCATGTTCCTTGTGCTCGCCCCCGCTGCGTTGGCGAAGGCGACGTCGCTGACCGAAAGGGCAAAGCTCGGCAAAAACGTCAAGCTGATCGGGCCATTGAGCGCGAGGTCGCGACCTGTCGCAGCCTTCACCCGCTCGACGATCTGAGCCTTGTAAGTCTCGGTTGGAATGAGGAACGGCGCGATGAGCAGCGCCGCGATAACGACGACGAGGAAGGCCGCGATGCCGATCAGCCATTTCTTCATGAAAACACTCCGTCCTCCCTGTTCGTGCCGCGCCGAAGACGCGCTTCAGCAACCGCTGTGGCGCCACGCCCGCTTAGCTGCTTCGGCAGCCCGATCGAGCGGCAGTCCGAACTCGTCGTCCACGGGCGAAGCGCCGACTGTCTTCAGCGCAGTTTGCACCTTCCGAAGAGGTGCCGGCAACGGCATATGAGCTGAACGTCGCCGCGGACCTCCGTGCGAGCCGCCGCCGGGCGACTTGATCGACATGACATTGCCGATGGCGACCCAGCCGTCTGGTTCTACCGCATTCGACCGGGCAAGTCCCGCGCTCCCGAAGCGGCGCCACGACAGCCCATGCCGTGCCTGCAGAGCACATAGCTCTAAATAGCACTCGCCATCGGGAACTTGTTACAAATACTGTTGTTAAATGTCTAATATGACATTGCCGCGGTCAATTTGATCATGGTAACTGCACGCTGTAGTCGACGACGCCTTTCCCGCCGTCCTGTTTCGGCACAATTCCGGGTTGCCACCAATGAGTAACCGTCCGTCTCCCGTGCGGGAGATTGCGCATTTCATCGCCAAGATCCTGGCCGCCAGACAAACCCGGGACGAAGATGTCCCGCAGCTCATCGCCAGCATTCGCGATACCGTCGAGGTTTTGCAGAGTGGCGCTGGGCAACCTAGCGTTACTCGGCTCGGCGGGACGCGTCACGCGCCGATGATCTCGCCGACACCGCAGCCGCCGCGGCAACGCCGGCGATCGGTTGCTGCCGAACGGCATGCCGGCGTTGAGCGCCGCGCCGAACCGGAGCCGCCGGCGCCCGCCGTGCCGCAGCTCATGCGGCGCGCCGACGTCGCGCCGGTGCCCGAGCCGACCAGCTTCGAGACGCGCCCGCCCCACGGCGGAACCGTACGCGGCGTCGTTCGCTGGTTTGACCTCAATAGCCGCCAAGGCACGCTGCGTCTGCCCGGCTTCGGTGACGAGGTGGCGTTCGATGGCGCGGCGCTCGAGCGTGCTGGCATTGCACGGCTCTATAAGGGGCAGGAGATCGAGGCGACGCTGGTGGAGGACGGTGGCGGTGTGCGTCTGATCTCCCTTGCGTTGCCCGGCCGCGTCGAGCCGGCGGCGCACGGGCTTTTCAAGTCCGGCGCGCCGCGGCGCAATGCCAAGCCGGTGGTCGTCGAGCTGAAGCGCGACGCCATGCGGCGCACTGCGGCTCGCCTCGAAGCCGAGCACATTCTCGGCGCCGGTCGCGACCAGCACGAGTGACCGCCGTGCTCAGCTTACGAGGGCGGCCCGCACTGCGTCGATGACGCGGTCAGCATCGGCATCCGAGAGTTGCGGATACATCGGCAGGCTGAGGATTTCGCCCGCCGCGCGCTCTGTTTCAGCCATTCCCGACGGACCGATCGCGATCCGGCCGCGATATGCCGGCTGCAGATGGATCGGCACGGGATAGTGGACATTGCTTCCGATGCCGGCCTTCTGCAACGCCGCGCGCAGCGCGTCGCGCCGATTAGAGCGCACGACATATTGATGAAAGACGTGCTCCGCCCAGGGTGCTCGCGACGGTAAGGTCAAGTCGCACCCGGCAAGGCCAGCGTCGTATCGCGCGGCGATCGCCCGGCGTCTCGCATTATCCGCCGCGAGCGACGTCAGCTTGACCCGCAAGATGGCGGCCTGCAGCTCGTCGAGCCGCGAATTGACGCCGGTGCGCTCGCTGACATAGCGCCGCTCGCGCCAGCCATATTCGCGAAGAGCGCGCAACTCGGCGGCCAGACCATCATCGCCGGTGGTCACCATGCCGCCATCGCCGAGCGCCCCGAGATTCTTGGTCGGATAGAAGCTGAAACAGGCAATGGCGCCGATGCTGCCGGCAGGCCTGCCGTCGAAGCGTGCACCATGACATTGCGCGCAATCCTCGATCACCGGGACGGTGTGACGCTGGGCGAGCGCCGTGATGGCGGCGAGGTCGGCGGGCTGGCCATAGAGATGAACGGGAAGGATTGCGTCGATGCGCTCGCCGCCGCGCTGCGGCTGCACCAGCGCACGCTCGAGCGCTGCCGCATCCATCGTGTAGGTCGCCGGGTCGATGTCGATGAGAAGGGCGCGCGCGCCGGTCATCTCGATCGCCGCAACCGTCGCCACCGCGGTATGCGAGACGGTCGCGACGGTCTTGCCGGCACCGATCCCGAGCGCGCGCAGGGCGATAACGATCGCGTCCGTGCCGCTGCCGACGCCGATGCCGTGCCGTCCGCCGACGAAGGCGGCAAATTCCGTCTCGAACGCGGCGGTTTCTTTGCCCAGTATATACCAGCCGCCTTCGAGGACCCGCGCGATCGCCGCGTCGATGGCATCGCGTCGCGCCAGATAGGCCGCTTTCGGATCGTTCTGCGGAATCGGCGCCGCGATCATGCCGGTTGCCTCAAAGATAGTGGGAGAGATGCGTCCGGAAGAAGGCGAGCGACTGCGCCAGCCCGCTTGCCAAGTCGGTTTGTGGTGTCCAGCCGGTGAGGCGACGAAACATCGCGTCCTCGGCATAATAGTCGCCGATATCGATGCGCTTGCGCTCGGCCGGAAACTCCCGGGTGAGAAAGCCGCCGCCGCCATTCACCGCCACCAGCGTCTCGGCTAGAGCCCGCAGACTGATGGCGCGATGGCCGCCGATATTGCAGGCCTTGCCGGCCATCTCGGGAGTTACCGCGGCGAGCAGGAAGGCGTCGGCGGCGTCCTCGACATAGGTGAAATCGCGCAGCTGCTCGCCACCCCAAACTTCGAAGTCGCGGCCCTCGATGACGGAGCGCAGCCAAACCCCGACAAAGGTCTGACGCGCGTCCTTTATTCGCATGCGCGGGCCATAGGTGTTGGTCAGCCGCAGCGCACAACTGCGCATCCCGTACACGTCGTGATAGAGCGTGTGATAGGCCTCGCCGGCCATCTTGTTGACGCCGTTGACGTCGACTGGATGCAGGATGTGCTTCTCGTCGACCGGCACGTAGTCCGGGCGACCGTAGATCTGCCGTGTGCTCGCGAAGACAATGTTGATGCCAGGGTTGACCGCCCGGCAGGCCTCGAGCAGGGTCAGCTGCGCTCGGCAGTTGATCTCGAGATCGACCAGCGGGTCGGTCATCGAATCGAGGTGACTCGTCTGGCCGGCGAGATTGAAGAGATACTCCCGCCCGTGCAGCAGATGGCGCAGCCCGTACATATCGCGGATGTCGGAGATATTGACTGTCAACCGATCGGCGATATCGGTGATATTGAAAAGGTTGCCGCCATATTCAGGAATCAGGCTGTCGACCAGCAAGACATCGCTGCCAAGCGCGACAAGCCGCCGCGCCAAGGTCGCGCCGATGAAACCGAGCCCGCCGGTAATCAAGACGCGCGCGCCGGCGAAAGCGGCGTAACGCGGGTCGGTCGCCTTTTCAGGCGTCATCGCCACATCACCCATTTATCGTAGAAACCTCCCGCACGAAGCGACACCCTCCTGGAGGAGGCGCAGCCGCGCGTGCCGAAAACCGGCTTGGTGAAGGAATGCGTGCGGTGGCGATCGCGCCGACGCCGCTCATCGCGCGCGGGCCGGCGCACACCTATCGCCAAGGTGACGGCGATGCCGAAGGCGCTGCTCGATGGGTCGCGCGCCACGATCGACCAGGTCATGGTCCGGCTGCTATTGCCGCCGTGCGGACAGTCACGAGGCCGTCGTGAAGCGCGCCCGGGTGCCGCGCTCGATGGCGGCGGCGACCAGGCGGTCGATGTTGAGGCGGTGGCGAATCATCTCCAGCACGCGGAGCTCCTCCTGGCTCGCCTCGCCGTCCGCGGCGACGACGTCGCAGGCCATTGCATAGGCGGTCTCGCGCAAGCGCGCCGGCAGCGCCGTCTTGATCCGCTTGAAGGTCTCCTCGAGCCCATTCTCGTTGTCAAGCAGCGCGGCGCATTCGCTCAGCGTCTGGGTCAGCTTGTCGTGGTCATACCCGGCGAAGGCCGGCAGGTCGCGCACGTTGTCGCCGATGATGCGCATCTCGGCATCGGTCATATTGCGATCGGCCGCCGAGACCAGGACCATCGTATAGATCAGCGCGGCTTGATGGTCGATCATGATATCATCCTTATGTGACCCTCGGGCGCCATGTCAGTGAACCGGTGCCGCCGAGTCAAGCTCTGGCGAGTCAAGCGGCGCGCTCAGGAAGGCGGCCGTCCGCTCGATCGCATCCTTGAGGCCGACGCGCTCGGGCACGACGCCCTCGGGAAAGGCGCCGTGCAGGCGCGACGGGAAGGCGGGGTCGAGCAGCACGAAGACGCCGCTGTCGCTGGCGCGGCGGATCAACCGCCCGAAGGCCTGCTTGAGGCGCAGCCGCGTCAGCATGTCGTCGTAGCGCGCGCCGCCGAATGCCGCCTTGCGCGCCTTGTGCAGGATGTCGGGACGCGGCCATGGCACCCGATCGAAGACGATGAGGCGGAGGGAGCGGCCCGGCACGTCGATGCCGTCGCGCACCGCATCGGTGCCGAGAAGGCATGAATCCTCCTCGGCGCGAAAGATGTCGATCAAGGTCGCCGTGTCCATGCCGTCGACATGCTGGGCGAGCAGCGGTAGCCCCGCCGCTTCGAGCTCGGCGGCAATGCGCTGGTGTACCGCCTTGAGACGCGATATCGCGGTGAAGAGGCCGAGCGCGCCGCCGCCGGCGGCGAGGAAGAGCGCGCGATAGGCGGCGGCAACCTGGCCGACATCGTCGCGCCTGACATCGGTGACGATGAAGATGCGGGTCTGCGCCGTATAGTCGAAGGGCGAGGGCACGCGTGCGCGCCAGGCCGGGCGCTCGAGATGGCGGGTGCCGGTACGCGTCTCGGCGGCGAGCCAGTCGCCGAGCGCGTCGCCGCTGCCGTCGGTCAATGTCGCCGAGGTGACGACGACGCCATGCGCCGGCGCCGCCACCGCCTTGATGAAGGGCACGGTCGGATCGATCCAGTGACGGTGCATCCCGACATCGTGCTCGAGCCCGTCGAAGCGCTCGAGCGACAGCCAATCGACGAAATCCGGCGGCAGCGGCGCAGCGAGGTCGCGCAGCATGCGGCGCCAGCCGCCGATCTGCGCTTCGCCGCGGCGGGCAAGACTGCGTACCACCGCCTCGATGCGCAGCCGCGTGCCGGTGTCGAGCTCCTCCGCGTCGTCCTCCAGCCGCGCGGCGAGACGCTCGGCGAGTTTTGCCAGCGGTGCGGCAAGACGGCCGAGCGCCGCCTCGAGCGAGGCGGCGACGGGCAGCAGCTCGTCGAGCGGCGGGCGGGCGTCGGTCTCGATCGCGTAGGCGCCGTCGCGGTCGGGCGCGCGGGCCAGGACCTGTCGGCGGATGATCGCCAGAAACGCCTCCGCGGCCTGCGCCGGGCGACCCTCGGCAAGACGATGCTGCCAGCCCTCGCCGGGCAGCGCGCGTGCCGCCGCGAGAGCATCGGCGAGCAATCGCTCGGCCTGGCCGTCGCCGGCGACGAGATCCTCGATGCGCCGGCGCAGACCGCGTGCGCGGCCGCGGCCGCCCGCTTCGACGCCGATCAGCCAGCGCCGGAGATCGGCGGTTTCCTGACCGGAGAGCGCCAGCGAGAAGGCGCTGTCGGCGGCGTCGAAAACGTGATGGCCCTCGTCGAAGACGTAGCGGTTCGGCAGGTAGGCGTCGTCGAGCCCGCCCAATGCCGCCTGCACCATGACCAGGGCGTGATTGGCGACGACGATGCGGGCGCGCCGCGCCTTCCGCACGCTCCTCTCGATGAAGCATTTGTGGTAGTGCGAGCAGGCGGAATGGATGCACTCGCCGCGCCGGTCGGTGAGGCCGAGCGAGCGGCCGCGACCGAGCACGTCGGCGAGCCAGCCGGGAAAATCGCCGCCGCCGACGATGTCGCCGTCGCCGGTGCGGGCGAGCCAGCGGGCGAGGAGGCCGAGCGCCGCCGCATCGTGCGGCCGCATCGGCAGCTGCGCCACCGCCTCCTCGAAATTCAAGAGGCAAAGATAGTTCTCGCGGCCCTTGCGCAGCACCACTTTGCGCGACTTGACGGCAGGTTCGGGATAGAGGCGGTCGAGCTCGCCGGCGATCTGGTGCTGCAGATTGCGCGTGTAGGTCGAGATCCATACTGCGCCCTCGTTCTTCTCGGCCCACAGGCTGGCCGGCGCGATGTAGCCGAGGGTCTTGCCGACGCCGGTTCCCGCCTCGGCGAGCACGGCGTTCGGCTGCTGCGGCGCCGCGCGCGGCAGGAAGGCCTGGCTCACCGCATCGGCGTAGTCGGATTGCTGCGGCCGCGCCTCGGCATCGCTGCCGAGCAGCTCGGCGAGGCGTCGTCGCGCCTCGCCGGGCTCGACCGGCATGTTGCCCGGTGCCGGTTCCGGCGCGTGCTCGGCCCATTCCGGCAAGCGGCGCCAGACCGCAAGCCCGGCGGGTGCCGCATCACGGTCGCGCGCGGCGCGCGTCCTCGCATGATCGCGCGCAGCATGCGCAGGCAGCGCCGCGAGCACCGCCTCGCCCCAGCCCCAGCCGCCGCGCGCCATCGCTTCGGCGATGATGCGCGCATCGTCATCCGCGGCGGCACCGGCCAGCTCGACGATCAGCGCGCGCGCAGCCGCGACCAGGGTGAGCGCCTGGCCGGCGAGGCTCTGCGGCCGCGGCAGGTCGAGCGCCGCGGCGAGCCCGCGCGGCGTCGGCAGGCAGAATTGCGCCGGCCGCACGAAAGCGAAGAGCTCGAGCAGATCAAGGGCGGCGAAAGGCGCGACGCCGAGCCGCCGCGCCATCGCCCGGCCGTGGCATAGCATCGCCGGCGCGGCGCGGGCACGCCGCGCCGCATCGGCCAAGGCGATCGTCTCGACCTCGCCGTCGGCGGTCAGCCACACGGCCTCGGTCAGGCCGACCACCAGGGCCGGCGCGTCGGGCAGGAGGATCGGTTCGGTGGACGGCATGGTCGAAGGGGGCACCTCGGGCCCGCCAGCAGCGCATTCAGCCGCGATGGGCGAATTCCCAGTAGAGCTCGCGGGCGCGCGTATAGACCGGCCCGGGCTGCAGGTCGCGCTTCTCGACCCTTGTGACCGGTATCACCTTGCCATAATTGCCGCTCGAGAAAACCTCGTCGGCATTGAGCACCTCGGCGAAGCCGAAGCTGCGCTCGTGCACGGTGGTGCCGGCATCGCGCAGCAGCTGGATGACGCGCTGGCGCGTCACGCCGGCAAGGAATGTGCCGTTCGCCGCCGGCGTATGGGCGATGCCGTCCTTGACGTAGAACAGGTTCGAGGTGGCGAACTCGGCGACATTTCCGTCGGGATCGAGGACCACCGCATTGTCGAAGCCGCGGCCGAGCGCCTCGGAAATCGCCCGCGCGCTGTTGGGATAAAGACACGACGCCTTGGCATTGGTCGGCGCCTGGTCGGCGGCCGGACGGCGGAAGCTCGACAGGCATACCGAGAAACCCTTGGCGCTCGGCAGCGGCGCCTCGTAGACCGAGAGCGCGAAACGCGTGCTCTCGGGCAGCGGCACGATGAAGCCTTCCTCGGCAAAGAACATCGGCCGGATGTAGAGCTCGGCATCGCGGGCGAACTGCCGCACGCCGTCGCGCGCCAGCTCCTCGATCTCGCCGCAGGTCAGCATCGGGGCAAGACCGAAATTGCGCGCCGATTGCACGACGCGCTTGCAGTGCTTGTCGAGATCCGGCGTCACGCCTTCGAAGGCGCGCGCGCCATCGAAGACGATCGACGACTGCCACGTGGCGTGCGACATCGCGCCGAGAAGCGGCGGATTTCCCTCGTGCCAAATACCGTCGATATAGGTCAGTGCCCTCATCGCGTCAGCATAGACCCGGAATCGCCGGGGTTGCACGCCAAAAAAGCCAGCCAAGAAAGCCGGCGCGAGGGTATCGGCAATGCGAGGCTTGTCGGTGCGCCAAGCGATGCGTTAGCGTCGTCTCTATGTCACAGGCCCTTATCTATCACATGTGCCGTGTCGAGGAATGGCGCGCCGCCACGACGCGCGGTTCCTATGCCGGCTCGAGCCAGGACGTCGCCGACGGCTTCATCCATTTCTCGACCGCGGCACAAATCGTCGAGAGCGCGGCGCGGCATCGCGCCGGTCAATCGGGTCTCGTGCTTCTCGCCGTCGACGCCGCGGCGCTTGGCATCGCGCTGCGCTGGGAGCCGGCGCGCGGCGGTCAGCTCTTTCCGCATCTCTACGGCGCGCTGCCGTGCTCGGCCGTGAGGCGAGTCGATCCGCTGCCGCTCGCTGACGACGGCAGACACGTCTTCCCCGCGCTCGAATAAAAGCGACGCGGAGCGACGATGTCGGTTCTCGCGCGCGCGGCGCTACCCTGCTTGCGTCTTCTGCCCGCCGAGGCAGCGCACGATCTGACGCTGCGCGCGCTCGCGCTGGGGCTGGTGCGCGTCCGTGCGGCGCCGCCGGATCCGATTCTCCGGACGCGCCTGTGGGGCCGCGATTTTCCCAACCCGATCGGTCTCGCCGCCGGCTTCGACAAGAACGCGCTGGTGCCCGATGCCATGCTGCGCCTCGGCTTCGGCTTCGTCGAGATCGGCTCGGTGACGCCGCTGCCGCAAGCCGGCAATCCGAAGCCGCGGATCTTCCGCCTTGCCGAGGATGCTGCCGTCATCAACCGGCTCGGCTTCAACAATGACGGTCTCGCCATCGTCGCCGCGCGGCTCGCCGCCCGCCGGCGCCACGGTGGTGCGGCCGATCGGAGCGGCATAGTCGGCGCCAATATCGGCAAGAACCGCGACGCGCCGGATGCGGTCGCGGATTACGAGGCCGGGGTAACCGCCTTCGCGCCGCTCGCCGACTATCTCGTCGTCAACATCTCGTCGCCGAACACGCCGGGCCTGCGCGAGCTGCAGCGGCGGCGCGAGGTGACGGCGCTGATCGAGCGGCTGCTCGCCGCGCGCCGCGCCGCTTCACCAGGCAGGGAGCCGCCGCTCCTCGTCAAGATCGCGCCCGATCTCAGCGAGGAGGAGCGCGGCGATCTCGCCGATGTCGCATTGACCAGCGGCATTGACGGGCTGATCGTCTCGAACACCACGGTGACGCGCCCGCCGGATCTGCGCGGCGGCCACGCGCACGAGCCCGGCGGGCTCAGCGGCAAGCCGCTTTTCGCGCTCTCGACCGCATTGCTCGCCGAGATGTACCGGCGCACGCAAGGCCGCGTCCCGCTGATCGGCGTCGGCGGCATCGCCAGCGGCGCCGACGCCTACGCCAAGATCCGCGCCGGGGCGAGCCTGGTGCAGCTCTATACCGGCCTCGCCTATCAGGGGCCGGGGCTCATCGCGCGCATCAAGCATGAGCTCGCTGCCCTGCTGCGCCGCGATCGCTTCGCCTCGCTCGCCGAAGCGGTGGGCAGCGGTGGCTAGGAGAAACGCTTTGCCTTCGCCGCTCGCCGTGGCAAGAAGGGGCGATGCCTGATTCCGACACCGGTTCCGCAAAGCCTCCGAGAAACCTCGCCGGGTTGCGCGTGCTCGCGCCCGCTTACGATGGCTTCATCCTCGATCTCTGGGGCGTTCTGCACGACGGTTTCGCGCCGTTTCCCGGCGTCATCGACGGGCTCGAGCGCCTCATCGCCAACGGCAAGCGCATCTGCATCCTGTCGAACGCACCGCGCCGTGCCCGCGATGTCGT
>WNFC01000589.1_pt1 | contig 41431 bp, 36 predicted proteins | sample 5400541 | NCBI WGS metagenome assembly WNFC01 (sample SAMN13153342, study PRJNA577476) | soil metagenome | isolation source: 120 cm saprolite under Douglas fir tree site 2 hole 2 replicate 1 | place: USA:California | collected 2015-04-18 | reverse complement strand
CCGATGAGGAAGCCCACCTGCAGGCCCATCACGGTCACGGTCGGGATCAGGGCGTTCTTGAGCGCGTGCTTGAACACCACCGGCCGCTCGCTCAGGCCCTTGGCCCGCGCGGTGGTGACGTACTCGGTCCGGATAACTTCTAACATGCTCGCGCGGAGAAGTCGGGTCAGGATGGCGGCCCGCCCCACCCCGAGGGCGAAGGCGGGCATCAAGACATGCTGCGTGTTGCCCCACAGGCTCGCGCTACAGACAATCGAGGGACAGGTGCCTGGCAGATACACCCACCCCGAGCTCGGGAGCAGGCCGCCGAGGCCAATGGAAAAAGCGAGCAGGAGCAGGACCCCGATGAAGAACTCCGGGATGGAGACCCCGATCATGGCCGCGGTCGTCGCGGTGTAGTCGGCCCAGGTGTTCTGGCGCAAGGCCCCGATGATCGCGGCGGGCACCGCGATCACCAGGGCCACGAACATCGAGAGCGCGATCAGCTCGAGGGTCACCGGCAAGCGGATCAGGACGTCCTGGAGCACGGGGCGCCCGGTGAGGATCGAGGCGCCCCAGTCTCCCTGCACGAGCTTGCCGAGCCAGATGAAGTACTGGACGACGATCGGCTTGTTCAGACCATAGGCCTCGCGGGCCTTGATCGCGTCCTCCTCGGTATAGGCGTCGCCGAGGACCGAAACCACCGGGTCGCCGGGCACCGACCGCATCATCACGAAGACCACGAAGGTGATCATGAGGACCGTCGGCACGATCTGGACCAGCCGCTTCAGGATGTACGTCCGCATCTTAGTCGGAGGGGGCCTCGACGGCCCCCTCCGAAGCCTCCCCCAGGAGAGTGGCGCCGGCAAAGCCGGCGCTCGAAACCGTGGTATCCACTAGCTTGGATTGATCATGAGCGCCGCTGGTGAAACCGGCCGGGTGGCGCCGAGGTGCGAGTGGGTGACGAAGCAGGCCGGGCCCCTGCCCGCCTCGGCGACAGGACCAGGCCGTCTCGCGTGTGATCGCTCATTAACGATCCGCGCCTACTTGTCCAGCCAGACCTTGTGGTAGTGCACTTCGAACTCCGCGTTGTACGTGTACCCCTTCATCCACGGCTGGGCGACCATGTAGAAGGGCGAGCCGGAGATGGTGTTCCAGTACATGTTCTCGGCCATGTATTCCAGGAACTCCTTGGCGAGCGCCCGGCGCTTCGCCGGGTCCAGCTCCTTGGCGTAGCGCGCGTAGTAGTCGTCGACCTTGGTGTCGGTGTGTCGCGGATGGCTCCACGCCGAGGACTTGGTGGAGACGTACGCGCTCGAGAGGTAGCCGTTGCTGTCGATGGTGAGCAGGGACAGGAGATCCTCGATGTACATGTCCCACGGCCCGTCCCCGAGGGTCGTGTTCATCCAGGAGACCTTGTCCACGAGCCGGATGTTGGCGGTCACCCCGATGCGCGCGAGCTGCTCCTTGACCACGGTGGCGATGACGTTGAACACGCTCTTCTCGGTATTGGTCATCAGCTCGAGGGTGAGCGGCTTCGACGGGCCGTAGCCTACCTCGGCCAGGAGGGCCCGGGCCTTCGCCTGGTCGTACGGGCACAGGTGGTTGACGTTCACCGATTCGAACGTGCCCGGCGGGGCCATGCCGACCCAGGGCGTGGCCTGGCCCTTGAACGCGATCTTCACGACCTCCTGCCGGTCGATGCCGTAGCAGCCGATGGCCTTGCGGACCCGGAGGTCGCCGAAGACCGGGTGGGGCGCGCGGTCCGGCGACATCGGCTTGCCGTCCTTCGGGACGGTCACCTTCATCGCGGCCAGCATCGGGGTCGTTTCCTTGCCGCTCATGATCTGGGCCCTCGGGTTCTGGGCCCGCATCGTGTCGACGTGATCCGGAGAGAACGAGGCGATGAAGTCGATCTCGCCGGCCTTGAACGCGGCCATCTCGGTGACGGGGTCCTTGATCACCCGGACCATCGCCTTGTCGAGGTAGGGAAGCCCCGGCTGGAAGTACTTGTCGAAGCGCTCCATCAGCAGGTGGCTGCCCTTCACCCACTCCACGAACTTGAACGGCCCGCAGCCGATGATCGCCCCCGGCTTACCCTGCTTGCGGTCGTCGACCGTGAACTTCTGGATGGAGGCCGGCGAGAGGAGGATCAGCCCGGTTCGGTAGGCCGCAAGCATGTGCATGAAGAAGGCGTAGGGGTGGCTGAGCCGGACCTGCACGGTCTGGGGGTCGAGGACCTCGACGCTATGGACCGGCTCGTAGAAGGGCCGCATCCCGGACTTGGTGGCCGGGTCCCGCATGCGGTCGATATTGAACTTGACCGCGGCGGCGTCCACCGCGGTGCCGTCGTGGAAGAGGACGTTCTTCCGGAGCTTGAAGGTGTAGAGGAGGCCGTCGGGCGAGGTCTGCCAGGAGTCGGCCGCGTCACCCACGAACTTGCCGTCGGGCGTGATGTTGACGAGGCCGCAGCCGACGTTCATGGCGACCCACATCATTTCGTAGCCGGGGGCGGTGTGGAAATCGAGGTGGGCGATCTCGTTGCCGTAGCTCACGCGGAGCGTGCCCCCGCGCTTCGGCGTCTGGGCCAGCGCCGCGCTGGACACGAGGGCGAGCGAGATCACCAGAGCGGTCAGGACGAGCAGGACGCGTCGACGGTTCATCGGCATGACTCCTTCCGGCGACCGGGCGCCGCCGCGAGAACATGATAGGTCGTTACATGGGGTCGGGGCTCCTCCTGTCGGAATCGGATCGGATCACGCCACGCGTGCTCCCGGGGTCCGCCGGGAGGCGGACGAGGAATCGGGACGTTGCGGGAGTGTGTCCCCGAACCCGATCCGTTTGCAACTGAATTCGACGGGACCCCTGCCCGCGGTAAGAGCACCCGGCGGATGCCGTAGGCGGCCCGCCTCCGACCCTCGGACCTGCCGTGTCTTGTCGCCCGGCCCGACGGGAATCGGCACCGCGGTCCGCGTCGGCGTGAGCCCCGGTGGAATCCAGCGGCGGTCCGGGCGTGGCGGGCGCCCATCCGACCGCGTGCCGGGGGTGGCATCCGCATTGCACCGATCCCCTTGGCCTGCGCGGCACGGGCTGAGCCGAGGGAGTGACAATGCGGGTCCTGATCGCAGAAGACGACACGACGTCCCGGGTGATCCTTGCCGAGATCGTGGCCCAGCTCGGCCACGAGGTCGTGACCGCGGTGAACGGCCAAGAGGCCTGGGCGATCTTTCACCGCGAGCACGTGCCGCTCGTCATCTCCGACTGGATGATGCCGGACCTCGACGGCATCGAGCTCATCCGCCGCATCCGCGCCGAGAACCGCGCCCGGTACACCTACGTCATCCTGCTCACCGCGCTCGGTGGGAAGGAGAACTATCTCGAGGCGATGCGCGCGGGCGCCGATGACTTCGCCAACAAGCCACTCGACTCGGACCAGCTCCACGCCCGGCTTCGGGTCGCGGAGCGGATCCTGGGCCTCCAGCGGGAGCTGGTCCAGCTCGAGCTGAGCCAGCAGCAGATCGTGCAGCAGGAGCGCCTGCGGGCGCTCGGCGAGATGGCCAGCGGTATCGCCCACGATTTCAACAACGCCCTGTCGGTGGTGTGCGGCTTCACCGACATCCTGCTCCTGCGGCCGGAGGATCTGGACGACAAGGAGAAGGTGAGGCAGCGCCTGGAGCTGATTCGCACCGCCGGACGCGACGCCGCCCACCTCGTGAGTCGCCTCACCGAGTTCTACCGGCCTCGCGACGAATCGGAGGTGTTCGTGGCCGTCGACCTCAACGAGGTGATCCGGACCGCGGTCGCGCTCACCGAGCCCCGCTGGAAGGCGCAAGCCCGGTCCCGCGGCGCCTCCGTCCACGTGGAGACGGACCTCCACGAGGCGCCCCGCGTCGAGGGGAATGTCTCCGAGCTCCGGGACGTCCTGATGAACCTGATCTTCAACGCGGTGGACGCCATGCCGCAGGGAGGCACGCTGCGGATCGCGACGGAGCTCGACGGGACGCGGGACACGGTGCTCGTGACGGTCGAGGATACCGGCACCGGAATGACGCCGGAGGTCCGCCGCCGGTGCCTGGAGCCCTTCTTCACGACGAAGGGCGAGCGGGGGACCGGCCTGGGGCTGGCCATGACCTACGGAGTCATCAAGCGCCACCGCGGCACGATCGACGTCGAGAGCCAGCCCGGTGAGGGGACGACGTTCCGCATCCGGCTGCCCGCGGGCGCGGACCGGCCGGTCGCGCCGCGCCAGGCGCGGGTGGAGGCGGTGCTCCGCCCGCTCCGGGTGCTGGTGGTCGAAGACGAGCCGGTGCCGCGCCAGGTCGTCGTGGAATACCTGACCGGTGACGGGCACATCGTGGAGACGGCCATGAACGGCCACCAGGGCCTCCAGCGCTTCCAGACGGGCGGATTCGACGTCGTCATCACCGACCGGGCCATGCCGCAGATGAACGGGCAGCTGGCCGCGGCCATCGAGCAGATGGCGCCTCACAAGCCGGCGGTGATCATGCTGAGCGGATTCGGCGATGAGGCCGGGCCGGCTGGCGATCTCCCGCCGGGCGTGGACTTCGTGCTGGCCAAGCCCGTACCGCTTGAGCGGCTGCGGGACGCTCTCCGGCGGCTCACGTAGTCCGCCGAGCGCCATGCCGCCCCCCTCGCGACCACGTCCGCTTCCGGGCCACCTCCTCCTGGCCGCACTGCTGCTCGCGGCGCTGGCCGGGGTCGGGACCGAGGCGCTGGCGCACGGAGGCCCGGTGAAGGTGATCGAGGAGCGGTTCGTCGTGACGGTGGCCCTCTGGCCGGCGGCCGAAACCACGCGGCTCAGATTCTTCGTTCGCGACTTCCGGAGTGGCCAGGCCCCGGCGGAGGCCCTGTCCTTTCGCGCTCGCATCCTCGAGGACCGCTCGCGGGCGGTGGTCTGCGAGGGCGCGACCGCCCCGGTCCAGGACGGTGAGGCGAACCTGCTCTGCCGCCTCCCGGGCGACGGGTTCTACGAGGTGTTCCTGCAATTCTGGCGGGACGGCGAGCCGGCCCGCGTCTACGAGCCGGAGGACTGGCGCGTGTGGATCGGGGAGGCCGGTTCCGCGGGGTGGGTCTCGACCGCGGTGGTCGGGACGGCGGCGGTGACGATCGTGATACTCGGCGTCTCCTCGTGGCGACGCCGGGGTGACGGAAAGGACGGCACATGAAGGATCTCCTGACGACAGACATCAATGCCCGGTACGCCGACGCCCTGCACTATCCGGAGGTCGACCGGTTCATGATCCGGGTGCTCCAGTGGCACTGGGTGGCGCTCGTCCTCCTGACGCTGGGCAACACGGTGCTGCAGCTCGGGCGGTACTTCCCGTCCCCCTTCTCCTGGCGGGTGCCGTCCCTCGAGGAAGGGGCGGGCACGATCACGGTGGGGCTGCTCGCCACCGTGGTCCCGATCTGGGCGCGCCGCCGTCTGCGCAACCACTACGCCTGGCGCATCCTGGTCAGCGTGTCGCTGACGACGTACTCCTACCTGCTCGTGCTCATCAGCGGCGGCTCGATCGAGATGCACTTCCACTTCTTCATGATCATGGCGCTCCTGGTCGTCTACTCCGATTGGCGGCTCAACTGGCTCGTCCTGGTGCTCACCGCCCTGCACCACGGGATCCTCAACTACGTCCACCCCCAGTGGGTGTACTTCTACGGGCGGAACGATTTCGCCATCGTCGCGCACGGCCTGCCCGTCGCGGTGACCGCGGTGTTCACGACGCTGCTCTGCGAGAACCAGCGGCGCTCGGTGGCGATCCTCGAGGAGACGAGGCGCGCGCAGGAGCAGGACCTCGTCAAGCGGCGGGAGGCCGAGGAGACGCTCCGGGAGAGCGAGGAGAAATCCCGCTACCTCATCGACGCCGCCGCCGACGCGATCGTGTCGATCGACGATCAGAGCCGGATCCGCGAGTTCAACCGGGCGGCGGAGCGGCTCTTCGGCTTCACCGCCGCGGAGGTCGCGGGCGAGGCTCTCACGAGCCTGCTGCCCGGCCGGGTCGACGACGCACGCCGGGTCGAGCTCCAGCACTTCCTCGGGATGGCGGAGCGCGGGACGCCGAGCTGGCGGGACCAGCAGCTCGTGGGGCGGACGAAGTCCGGCCGGGAGGTGCCGCTCGAGGTGTCGTTCTCCCGGTTCGAGACGCACGGGCAGGTCTTCTTCACCGGGGTGCTGCGGGACATCACGCAGCGGAAGGCGATGGAGTCGGTGGTGGCCGCCGCCCGCGACCGGGCCATCGAGGCGTCCCGGCTCAAGTCGGAGTTCCTGGCCCGGATGAGCCACGAGATCCGCACCCCGATGAACGGGATCATCGGGATGACCGGCCTGCTCCTGGACACCGAGATGACGTCCGTCCAGCAGCACTACGCCGACACCGTCCGGAAGTCGGCCGACGCGCTGCTGACGATCATCAACGACATCCTCGACTTTTCGAAGATCGAGGCGGGGCGCCTGCGACTCGAGCCGGTGCCGTTCGACCTCCTGGTCGCGGTCGAGGAAGTGGGCGAGCTGCTCTCGGGCGCGGCCCGGGAGAAGGGGCTCGACCTCATCGTCCGGGTGGCCCCCGACGTGCCCCGGCACGTGGTCGGCGACCCGGGCCGCATCCGTCAGGTCCTGATCAACCTGGTCGGCAACGCGGTGAAGTTCACGGCCAGGGGCCACGTCCTGGTGAGCGTGGAGTGCGAGGAGTGCACCGGGACGGATGCCCTCCTCCGACTCGCCATCAGTGACACCGGGATCGGCATTCCGGAGGATCGCGTCGAGGAGATCTTCGACCGGTTCACTCAGGTCGACGCGTCGTCCACGCGCCGCCACGGGGGCACGGGCCTGGGACTCGCGATCAGCCGCGAGCTGGTGACGCTGATGGGCGGCACCCTGCGCGTCACGAGCCGGCCCGACGAAGGCTCGACGTTCTCGATCCGGGTGCGGCTCCCCATCGCGGCGGAAGGACCACGCGTCCTGCCCGCGGCGCCGGAGCTGGCGGGCATCCGCGTGCTCGTCGTGGATGACAACGCGGTCAACCGCCAGGTGCTGCGGGAGCGGCTCGCGAGCTGGCGGATGCGGGTCGATGAAGCGGCGGCCGCGGAGGCGGCCCTGGCCACGCTGCGGGCGGCCGCCGGCGCCGCGGATCCCTACGGCCTCGTGCTCACCGACTTCGAGATGCCGGACGGGGATGGCCTGGCGCTGGCGTACGCGATCCGTGCGGAACCGGCGCTCCGCGGCGTGGCGCTGGTATTGCTGACCTCGGTCGACCAGCAGGGCGGCGCCGAGCTGGTCCGCGCGGCCGGCTTCTCGGCCTACCTCGTCAAGCCCGTGCGCGTGTCGCTCCTGATGGACGCCCTGCTGGCCGTCTGGGGAGCGGGTCCGGAGCGCGGCGGGCTGGTGACCCAGGCGACGTTGATGGCCCAGCCGCTCGACCGGGCGCCCGCCCCGCGCGTGGTCGGGGTGCCGGTTCATGGCCGGGTCCTGCTCGCGGAGGACAATCCGGTGAACCAGCAGGTCGCGGCGGCGATGATCCAGCGGCTCGGGCTGCGGGTGGACGTGGCCGGGAACGGCAAGGAGGTGCTCGAGCAGATGGCGCTCCTGCCCTACGACCTGGTCTTCATGGACTGCGAGATGCCGGAGATGGATGGCTACGCCGCGACCGCGGAGATCCGGCGTCGGACCACCGGCGCCCCGCGCGTCCCGATCGTGGCCATGACGGCCCACGCCATGGAGGGGGATCGCGAGCGGTGTCTGGCCGCCGGGATGGACGACTATGTCACCAAGCCGGTGAACCCGGCGGTGATCGAGGCGGTCATCCGCCGCTGGATCCGCACGAGCGAAGATCGGAACGGGGGCGAGCCCATCGTCGAGGCGGCCGTGGTCCTGGACCCTCAGCGCATCACCCAGCTCCGCTCGGCGCTCGGGAGCGGAGACGGGTCATTGTTCCGCCGGGTGGTCGAGGCCTTTCTGGGGGATACGCGGGCGCGGCTCGCGGCGCTGCGCCAGGCCCTGGACCGCGAAGACCCGGCGGCCGTGCGCCAGCTCGCGCACACCCTGCGCGGCAGCTGCCTGAACCTGGGCGCCCTGCGCATGACCGAGGTGGCGACCGCCCTCGAGCGGGTGCCCGCCGAGGCGCGACCCGCGGGGGCGCCGCCCCTGGTCGAGGAGCTCGAAGCGGAGTTTCGCCGCGCCGAGCCGGCGCTCCTGGGCCTGCTCTAGTCCTCTTCCCGCCTTCAGCCCACGCGGGGGTCGAGGGCGTCGCGGAGCCGGTCGCCCACCAGGTTGATGGCGAGCACGGTGAGGAGGATGGCCAGACCGGGGAAGGTGGGGAACCACCAGGCCACGCTCACGAAGTCGCGCCCGAGGGCGATCATATGGCCCCAGGTCGGATAGGCGCTTCCCGTCCCCACCCCCAGGAAGGACAGGGCGGCCTCCTGCAGGATGGCCTGGGCCACCTGCAGCGTGGACAGCACGATGATGGACGAGAAGGTATTGGGCAGCAGGTGGCGCAGGAGCGTGCGCAGGGGGCTCGCCCCGATGGCGCGGGCGGCCTCGATGAAGTCCTTCTCCCGCAGGGCGAGCACCTCCGCCCGCACCACCCGGGTGTAGCGCTCCCACCCGGTGAGGCCCAGGACGAGGATGATGGTGAGCAGGCTGGGGCCGAGCGCGGCCACGAAGGCGAGCGCGAGCAGGAGCTGGGGGAAGGACAGCATCACGTCCACCACCGTCATGATCGCGGTGTCCACCCGTCCCTGCAAGAAACCGCTCAGGAGCCCCAGGGTGACCCCCACGGTCAGGCTGACCAGGACCGCCGAGATCCCGACGATCAGCGAGACGCGAGCGGCGTGGATCATGCGGCTCAGGATGTCACGGCCCACCTGGTCCGTGCCGAGGAGGTAGGTCGCCTTGCCCCCCTCGGCCCACACCGGCGGGGTGAGGCGGCGGATCAAGCTCTGGCGCGTGTGCTCGTGGGGAGCCACGTAGGGCGCGAAGATGGCGGCGCCGATGACGACCAGGAGGATCAGCGCGCCCGCGATCGCGGCCGGGTTGCGCACGAACTTGCGCCAGACCCGAGAGCGCTCCGCGACGTGGGCGAGGCCGGCCGCGGCGTCCATCGGCGGCGCGAGGGTACCGATGGCCATGGCGCTCAGCGCACCCGGATCTGCGGATTCAGGTAGAGGTACAGCATGTCCACCGCGAAGTTCACGAGCACCACCATCAGGGCGATCAGGAACACGCCGGCCTGCACGATGGGGAAGTCGAGCTGGCGGATCGCGCCGATGATGAGGCGGCCCAGCCCGGGGACCGCGAAGACGGTCTCGGTGATCACCGCGCCGCCCAGGTTCAGGCTGAACTGCAACCCCGCCACCGTGACCAGCGGCAGCGCCGCGTTGGTCAGGGCGTGGCGGCAGATGACGAACCACTCCGAGACGCCCTTGGCCCGCGCGGTGCGCACGTAGTCGAGGTTGATGACTTCCAGCATGCTCGAGCGGACGATTCGCAAGAGGAGAGGAGTCGAGAAGGTGGCCAGGGTGGCCGCGGGCAGGATCAGCGCCGCCCAGCTCTCCCAGCCCGAGACCGGCAGCACGCGGAGCTGGACCGCGAAGAGCAGGATGAGCATGATCCCCGTCCAGAAGACGGGCATGGAGGTGCCGAGGAAGACGATGAGCGTGGCCGTGTGATCGAAGACGGAGTTCCGGCGGATCGCGCTCACGATGCCGATGGGCAGCGCGATGGCCAGGGACACCGCCATCGCGAGCAGGGTCAGGAGGACGGTGGTCGGCAGGCGGGCCAGCACCAGCGGCAGCGCCGGCTCGCGGTGAAAGAAGGACTGGCCGAAGTCGCCGCGGGCGATGTTTCCGACGAAGCGGGCGAACTGCACGGGCAGCGGGTCGTTGAAGCCCATGGCCTGGCGCAGCGCGGCCCGGTCGGACTCGGGCGCTTCCGGCATCATGAGCGCGACCGGGTCGCCGCTCGCCTGGAGGATCGCGAACGTGACCAGCGACACGCCCACGAGCACCACCAAGAGGCGGGCGACCCGGCGCACGAGCACGGTCAGCACGGCGACCGCCTTACCCCAGCCCGAGCGCGGCGCCTCCGGGCCTACCTGGCCGCGGGCTTGGCGTCATAGAGCCACAGCCACTCGTCCGGTCGGGCCGCGTACTGCACCTTCTTCGAGATGCCCAGGGTGTCGTACTGGGTCCACAGGAAGATGGACGGCGCCTCCTCGCGGATCATCTGCTGGATCTGGGCGTAGAGGCGCTTGCGCTTGGGCTGGTCCACGCTCGAGCGCGCTTCGTCGATGAGCTTGTCGAGCCCCTCCACGCGCGCGTACCATTTGCCGATCCAGCCGCCCGGCTCGGTGTGGTAGAGCGGGTGCAGCACCGCGTCGGCGTCGAAGACCGAGTAGTTTCCCCAGGTCCCGTAGGCGCCATGGGTGGCCTTGCCCTCGGCCTGGAAGAACTTGTTCCACGCCGGGCCCGGATCCCACATGCGCGGGGTCGTGCGAATGCCGACCTCGGTGAGCATCTGGGAGACGGCCTCGAACGACGGGCGGTCCGCGACGGACGAGCTGTGCAGCGTGATGTCGACCCCGTTCGGGAAGCCGGCCTGGGCGAGGAGCTCCTTGGCCTTCTTCTGGTCGAAGGGGTAGGGCTTCACCTCGGCATCGAAGCCGAAGGCGGGCGGCTGCACGGTGGTAGACACCTGGGTGCCGAGCCCGGCCATCAGCTTCTGGATGACGGTCGGCTTGTCCACCGCGTAGTTCGCGGCCTGCCGCGCGGCCTTCTTGTCGAACGGGGGAACGCGCATGTCCATCATGACGTAGTGAACGCGCAGGATCGGCGTCGAGGAGATATAGGCCTGCGGGTGGGTCTTGAGCTCCGGCACGATGTCCGCGGAGACGTTCCGGATGATGTCCACCCCGCCCGTCTTGATCTCGGCCACCTGGGTGGCGGTCTCGGGGACGGCGCGGAAGATCAGGTTCTTGAACGCGGGCTTCCCGCGCCAGTGCTGGTCGAACGCCTCGAGGCGGATGAGCTGGTCCCGCTTCCACTCCACGAACTTCCAGGGGCCGGTGCCCACCGGGGACGTCGTCCCGAAGGCCTGGTCGCCCACCGTCTCGACGTGCTTCTTGTTCACGATCGGGAAGAACACCAGCCGCTCGAGCAGCAGCGGGAAGGGCTTGTCGGTGATGAGGTGGACGGTGTCCGCGTCGATCACCTTCACTTCCTTGATCGCGCGAATATTGCCGTACTGGGGCGACTTCTTGGTCTGATCGATGACCCGGTCGAACGAGTACTTCACGTCCGCCGGGGTCATGACATCCCCATTGTGGAAGCGGACGCCCTTGCGGATCTTGAACTCCCACTGGGTGTCCGAGATCGCCTTCCACGAGGTCGCCAGCGACGGCTCGAACTGGAGCTTGATGTTCCGGTGTAGCAGGGAGTCGAACATGTTGATGTTCACGAGGATCCCGACCCGCTCGAAGTGCATGTGGGGATCGAGGGTCGGGGCGTGGGACACGAGGGCGACGGTCAGCGTGTCCTTGGCCTGGGCGGAGACGGGGGCGGTCGCGGCGGCCAGCGCGAAGAGCGCGAGGACGAGGACGGCGGCCAGTGGGGCGCATCGCTTCATCGGGGGTTCCTCCTCATCAGCGGATCGGGATGTGGACGAGGGCGGCGGTGACCTCAAAGGCTTGTCGAGCCTATACCACAGGCCCCCCGGCCAGCACAATGCCCCGCCGCGGCGGCACGATTCCCCTGCCCTCGTTCCCGCGGTAAGGTGGCCCAAACCGGAGAAGCCCATGCGAGTGATCACCCAGCTACCAAACGACGATCTCCGCCGCGCGCAGGCGGCGGCGCGCGTGGCCGAGGCGGCCGGCTTCGACGGGGTCGTCGCGCTCGAGAACGCGCACGGCCCGTACCTGCCCCTCGCGGCCGCCGCGCTGGCGACCGAGCGGGTCCAGCTCGGCACCGCGGTGGCGATGGCCTTCCCGCGCAGTCCGACGATCACCGCGCACCAGGCCTGGGATCTCCAGAAGGCGTCGGGTGGGCGTTTCTACCTCGGCCTCGGCTCCCAGGTAAAGGCCCACAACGAGCGTCGCTACGGCATCCCCTGGTTGCCGCCCGCGCCGCGCCTGCGCGACTACATCGGCGCGGTGCGCGCGATCTGGCGCTGCTGGGAGCAGGGGGAGGCGCTCGACTATCGCAGCGCGCACTACACCCTGAGCCTGATGACCCCGAACTTCGCGCCGCGCCCGACCGGATTGCCCCGGGTGCCGGTCTCCATGGCCGCGATCGGCCCCGCGATGCTGCGCGTGGCGGGCGAGGTCTGCGACGGGGTGCGCCTGCATCCCTTCTGCACCCGCCGCTACGTCGAAGAGGCCTGCCTGCCGAGTCTCGGCGAGGGCCTGGACCGCGCGGCCCGCGGGCGCGGCACGCTCGAGGTCGTGGGCGGCGGCTTCATCGCGACCGGGCCGGACCGGGCCGCGGTGGCGCAGATGCTCGACTACGTGCGCTTCCGGTATCGCCTTCTACTGCTCGACCCGAGCCTACTGGGACGTCCTGCGCGTGCACGGGCTCGCCGCGCTCGGCGAGAAGCTCCACCGCTACCCGCGCGAGGGGCGATGGGACGAGATGGCGGCGCAGATTCCCGACGAGGTGATCGGCCTGTTCGCGGTGGTCGGGACCTACGACACCATCGTCGGCGAGATCGAGCAGCGCTACCGCGGCGCCGCCGACACGATCGCGTTCCCGACGTCGCCCGACGCCGAGCCGCGCGCCCTGCGCGAGGTGGTGGAGGGCATCCAGCGGATCCCGAGCGCGTTCACCGGCTACGCGGTCGGCTGGTGAGGGCGAGGTATTGATCATTCCTCCGAAGGGCGCCGCGTAGGCGCGAGAAAGGAGCTCACATGCGGCTCAAGGGAAAGAACGCGCTGATCACCGCCGGGGCCTCCGGCATCGGCCGAGCGGCCGCGGTGCTCTTCGCCCGCGAGGGCGCGGCGGTCGCGGTCGCCGACATCGACAAGGGACGCCTCACCGACACCGTGGCCGAGATCACCAAGGCGGGCGGCCGCGCCCACGGCATCCCGTGCAACCTGACCAAGGACGCGGACAGCAAGCGCATCGTGGGCGAGGCGATCGCCGCCCTCGGCGGCCTCGACATCCTCTGGAACAATGTCGGGCATCCCGGCCCCGGCCGCGTCGAGGGCGTGGACATGGACGACGTCGATCTCGCCCTGACGCTCAACTTGCGGAGCGTCCTCATCACCACCGCGGAGGCCATCCCGGCGCTTCGCAGCCGGGGCGGCGGCAGCATCCTCTTCACCAGCTCGATCGCCGGGATCTACGGCTCGCCGTTCAGCCCGGTCTACTCGGCGGCCAAGTTCGGCGTCACCGGGCTCACCAAGTCCTTGTCCATCCGGCTGGCCGCGGACAGGATCCGCGTCAACTGCGTCTGCCCGGCCCCGATCGACACCCCCATGCTCGACATCTTCATGGGCCGGCCCGACGTGGAATCGAACAAGCACGAGAACCTCGAGCGGATGAAGCAGGTGATCCCGCTGGGCCGGGTGGGCACGCCGATGGAGGTGGCGCAGGCGGGGCTCTTCCTCGCCTCCGACGACGCGAGCTACATCACCGGCGTCTCGCTGCCGGTGGACGGCGGCTACACCGCGCGGTAGCCCCGAAACCCTCTCCCCTCTGGGGAGAGGGCAGGGTGAGGGGTGAGGAGGACTCAGCCGGAGGCGAAGGCCCGGTCGAGGGCCTGGGCGAGGTCGGCGATGAGGTCGTCGGCGTCCTCGATCCCGACCGCGAAGCGGATCAGGTTGTCCTTGATCCCGATCTCGAAGCGCTCCTCGCTCGTGAGCTCGTAGAAGCTCATGATGGCGGGCTGCTCGATCAGGCTCTCGACCCCGCCCAGCGAGGCCGCGATATACGGGATGGCACAGGCATCCACCACGCGGGTGGCCGCGTCGAGGTCGCCCGCCACCTCGAACGAGACCACGCCCCCGAACCCGCGCATCTGCTTGCGGGCGATGGCGTGCTCGGGATGACCCGGCAGGCCCGCGTAGTGCACCGCCGCGATGCGGGGGTGCCCGGCCAGGAACTCGGCCACCGCCTGGGCATTGGTATTCTGGCGCTCCATGCGAAGCGCGAAGGTCTTGAGCCCGCGGACCAGCAGGTACGCCGCGAACGGGTCCACCACCGCGCCAGTGATCCCCTGCAGGCCCCGGATGGCGCCCACCAGCTCGGCCGAGCCCAGCACCGCCCCGGCCAGGAGATCGTTGTGGCCGCCCAGGTACTTGGTGGCGGAGTGCACGACCACGTCCACTCCCCACTCGAGCGGCCGCTGGTTGTACGGGGTCGCGAAGGTGGCGTCGATGACCGTCTTCACGCGGTGCCGCCGGCCGATGGCCGCGAACCGCTCCAGGTCGAGGATGCGGTTGTACGGATTGGTGGGCGACTCGCTCACCAGTACCCGGGTGGTCGGCCGGATCGCGTCCTCGAGCGCCTCGTAGTCGCCCGCGGGCACGGTGGAGACCTCGATGCCGTAGCGCGAGAGCGTCTGGTTCAGGAACTGCCGGGTGCGCCGGTAGCTGTCGTCGGTGACCACCACGTGGGTGCCGCGCGAGAGCATGGCGAAGAGCGCGGTGGTCATCGCGCCCATCCCGCTCGCGAAGAGCAGGCACTCCCCCGCCCCCTCGAGCGCGGCCAGCTTGAGCTCCGCGGTGCGCTGGGTCGGGTTGCCGTAGCGCCCGTACTCGACGCGCTCGATCTTGCCGTCGAAGTGATCCTTCAGCTCCTGGGTGTTGGCGAAGGTGTAGGTGGCGGTCTGCACGATCGGGGTGGCCAGCGAGTGGGCCGGCTTGGGGCGGGACTCGCCGCCGTGCACCGCGAGCGTGCTGGGGCCCACCGGCTTCCTGGTCGGGTCGATTGGCTGGGGCTCGGTGCGCTCGGCCATCAGGGCACCAGCGCCCGCGCCTTCTCGACGTGGCGCGCGATGGCCCGGGCGACCCGCTTGGCGTCGGCGGGCAGCTCGACCGGCTTGTTCCGGTAGGTCGGCTTGATGCCCTCGAGCGCCCCCATGTGGTAGGCCGCCTTCTGGTCGGCGAACTTGAGCCCGTTCGCGGTCGAGAGCACCACCACCCGCTCGCCGGAGCGGACGACTTTGCGGTCCACCAGCTTGCGGAGCGCCGCGAGCGCCACCCCGGTGTGCGGGCAATTGAACATGCCGGTGCGGTCCGCGCGCGCCGCCTCGTCGGCCAGCTCCTGCTCGGAGGCCTGCTCGACCACGCCGTTGAAGCGCTGCAAGGTCCGGATCGCGCGCTTGACGCTCACCGGGTTGCCGATCTGGATCGCGGTGGCCAGCGTCGGCTGGGCGACGATCGGCTCGAAGCGCTTGAAGTCCTCCTGGAAGGAGCGGTAGAGCGGGTTGGCCCGCTCCGCCTGGGCCAGGCAGATGCGGGGGAGCCGGTTCACCAGCCCCAGCTCCTGCATCATCAGAAAGCCCTGCCCGAGCGCGTGCACGTTGCCGAGGTTGCCGCCCGGGATCACGATCCAGTCCGGCACCTCCCAGTCGAACTGCTGGACGATCTCGATGGCCACCGTCTTCTGACCCTCGATGCGCAGGCTGTTCATCGAGTTGGCCAGATAGATGCGCCGCTCCTTGGTGATCTCCTGGACGATCGCCATGCAGCCGTCGAAATCGGTATCGAGCGAGAGCACGAGGGCCCCGTTGGCGAGCGGCTGCACGAGCTGGGCGATCGAGACCCGGTCCTTGGGCAGGAGCACCACCGAGGGGATGCCCGCCGCCGCGCAGTAGGCGCCGAGCGCCGCCGAGGTGTCGCCGGTGGAGGCGCACGCCACCGCATCGATGGGCGTCCCGCCCGCCATCATCTCCTTGACCAGCGACACCAGCACGGTCATGCCGAGGTCCTTGAAGGACCCGGTATGCGAGTTGCCGCACTGCTTGATCCACAGGTCCTCGACGTGGAGCTGCTTGCCGTAGCGGTCGGCCCAGAGGAGGTTGGAGTTGCCCTCGTACATCGACACGATGTTCTCGTTGTCGATGAAAGGCACCACCCACTCCTTCTTGCCCCAGACCCCGGAGCCGTAGGGGTAGATGTTCCGGCGGTAGCGGTCGTCGAAGAGCTGGATCCAGGCGGCGGCCGAGCGCGACCGCAGCGCGTCCATGTCGTGCTGGACCTCGAGGAGGTCCCCGCAGGTGGGACACCGGTAGATGACCTCCCGGAGGTCGAACTCCCCCGGGCAGCCGTTGATGCACTGGAACCACGCGTTGTACGCCATGTCCGGACAGTATAGCTCCGGGCGGGCGGGTCAGTCCCGGAAGTGGGGCATGACCTCCCGGGCGAACAGCTCCATGGACCGGCGGATCTTGTCCTGGGGCAGCCCGCCGAAGTTCATCCAGCAGAGCACGTGGCCGATGCCCATGTCGCGCATGGTCTGGATGTGGCGGGCCACCGTGTCGGGGGAGCCGAAGGCCACCGTCTCCGCCACCAGGCCCTCCCAGGTGACCTTCTTGAAGCGCTCCGCCGCGGCCCGGAACCCGGGCTGCAGACTCGGGTGCGCGTCCTCGATGCGCTCGGGCACCTGGAAGCGCCGCAGCGAGTCCTGGTACCACATCTCGGCGTCCTTGGCCTCGGCCAGGGCCCGCGCATCGGTGGCCGCCACGTAGATCTGGCGGGACACGCCCCAGTCCTTCATGAGCCCCACGATCTCGGCCTCGGTCCGCCCGTGCTTGCGCAGCGCGGTGAGGTAGCTGTCGCGCCGCTTGACGAGCTGGTCCACCGGCCCGGTGAGCAGGGAGTTCAGCATCGGCCAGCCGCGCGCCGCCGAGCTCTCGATCCCATCGTCGCTGCCGCAGACCTGGTAGATGGGCGGGTGGGGCCGCTGCCAGGGCTTCGGAATCACCCGGGCCTCGCCGATCGTGAAGAAGCGCCCGGCGTGCGCGAACCGCTCCTGGGTCCAGGCCTTAAGCATGATGTCCACCGCCTCGTCGAAGCGCTCGCGGTTCTCCTGCTGGGGCACGTGGTAGCCCTTGAACTCGGCCGGCCGGTTCCCCCGCCCCACCCCCACGTCGAGGCGGCCCTTCGAGATGATGTCGATGAGCGCCATCTGCTCGGCCAGCCGCACCGGGTGGTGAAACGGCAGGATGGCCGCGGCGAGGCCGATGCGCACCCGGCTCGTGCGCGCGGCCGCGGTGGCGGCCAGGCTCGCGGGATCCACCGACAGGCCGTAGTCGATGAAGTGGTGCTCGGTCAGCCAGATCTCGTCGAAGCCGAGCTCCTCGGTCCACGCCATCTGCTCGAGCTCGCGGTGGATGACCTCGGCGTGGGTGAGACCCGGCGCGGCCTGGAAGAAGTAGAAGGTCCCGAAGCGCATGGGGTCGGCTCCTGTCAGCGAACGCGGGCGAGGAAGTCGAGCAGGGCGCGGTTGAACTCGTCGGCGGCCTCGACACAGGAGCAGTGCGCGGCCTTCGGGATCACCGTGAGCTCCGAGCCCGCGATGCGCTCGTGCATGGCGCGCGCCATCGTGATATCGGTGCCGCGGTCCTCCTCGCCCACCAGAATCAGGGTTGGGCAGCGGATCGCGCGGATGTCCTCGCGGAGGTCGCCGTAGCCGATCGCCTGGATGGCGCCGACATAGCCGACCGGATCCGTGGGCGCGAGCATGGCGCGGATGCGGGCGATGACGTCGGGCCGCGCGGCGCGGAACGGAGCGGTGAACCACGCCTCCATGGTGCGGTCCAGGACCCCGTCGATCCCCTTCGTCTCAGCCACCCGGATCCGGTCGTCCCACATGGGCTTGCACTCGGGGCCATACGAGGCGGTGGTGTCGGCCAGGACCAGGCTCCGGACCGCGCGCGGGAACTTGAGGGCCAGGGTCATGCCGATCAGCCCGCCCATGGAGAGCCCGACGACGTGGGTCTCCGCGATGCCGAGGGCCTGCAGGAGGCCGTGGAGGTCGTCGGCCATCTGCTCGAGCGTGTAGGGCGCCGGCGGGACGCCGGAGCCGCCGTGCCCGCGGATATCGTAGCGGAGCACGCGATAGCGGTCCTTCAGCGCGGCGGCCTGCGCGTCCCACAGGTGGAGATTCGCGGCGAGCGAATGACTCAGCGTGACCACGGGCGCGCTCGGTGGCCCCTCGAGCTCGTACTGCGTCATGATGCCGTTCGCGGTGGTCTTCATGGGGCGGAATTATAGCGCATCGCTTGACACTCGGCCGCCTGCCTCGCAGTATCCACTGCATGGAAACGAAGGTCGACGAGATCGCTCCACGGATCTACCGCCTCTCGACGTTTCTCCCCGCGGTGGGCCCGAAGGGCTTCACCTTCAACCAGTTCCTGGTGGACGCCGAGGAGCCCCTGCTCTTCCACTGCGGGCAGCGGGCCCTGTTCCCGGCCGTCTCCCAGGCCGCGGCCCGGATCATGGACCTGCGCCGGCTGCGCTGGATCGCCTTCAGCCACATCGAGGCCGATGAGTGCGGCGCCCTCGGCGAGTGGCTCGACGCCGCCCCGGCCGCCACCGTCACCCACGGCGCCATCGGCTGCGCGATCTGGCTCAACGACCAGGCCCCGCGGCCGCCCCGCGCGCTCGCCGACAACGAGGCGCTCGACCTGGGCGGCCGCCGGGTGCGGCGCCTCGACACCCCGCACGTGCCCCATTGCTGGGACGCCGGGCTGCTCTACGAGGAGACCACCGGCACGCTCTTCACCAGCGACCTCTTCACCCACGTGGGCAATCCGGCCGCGCTGACCGACGGCGACCTGATGGGCCCGGCGATCGCGGCCGAGAAGCAGTTCGGCTACACCGCCCTGACCCCCGCCACCGGCGCCACCATCCGCCGGCTGGCCAAGCTCGAGCCGCGCACGCTGGCGGTGATGCACGGCTCGTCCTTCTCGGGGGCGGCGGCGCCGGTGCTGGAGACGCTGGCGATGTTCTACGACGACCGCCTGCGCAAGGCGACGACCCCGCCGGCTTGACGTTTCGCGATCAGCCGGCCTCCTCCCCGGGTGGGCGAGCGCCCGGCCGCCGGGATCGGCGCAGCCGACCCACTTCCTGGATGACGAGCTGGACGGAGTTGGTCGACGTCCAGTACAGGACCATGCCGGCGGGGAACGTGTAGAAGAGCAGAAAGAACAGCAGCGTCATGCCCATCAGGTTGCGGCGTTGGCGGCGAACGAGAGACGGCGTGAGGACGGCCGAGCGGAATCCCAGCAGGGCGGCCAGCGATGCGCTGCTCATCAGGAACGGCAGCAGGTTCAGGTGACAGCCGAAAAAGGGCAGACACCCCGGCAGCCGGAGCAGCGCGTCCGGCCGCGACAGATCCTGGATCCAGAGAAACGAGACCCGGTAGAGATCGAAGTCCTCGGCGAGCATGTCGAAGACGGCGATGAACACGGGGATCTGGATCAGGAAGCCGACCAGGCTCTTCAGCGTGTAGAGCGGATGGACGCCCTGTTCACGGTACAAGGCGACCGTGCGCCGGGCGCGCTCCTCACCCCGGTGCGCCGCCTTGATGGCGTCGATGCCGGGCTGGAGCCGCGCCTGCGTGGTGTTGACCTGCTCCTGCAGCCGCTCGGCCACCGCGGTCAGGGGCAGGAGGAGGATCTTGACCGATACCGCCAGGGCGATGATCGCCACGCCGGGATCGCCGACGATCGCGGTCAGCCCGCGGAGCAGGGACAGAAGCGCCAGGCTCAGCGCGCGCAGCCAGGACCAGAGCCCGGAGAAAAGCATCGGCTCGAGCGGCGGATCCGCGCGAGCCAAGGCACGGCGCTCCAGCGGCCCGGAATAGAAGGTGTAGCGCCACGAGAGCGCGTCCGACGCGTCGGAGACCAGGGCGATGCCCGCGCCGGAGCGCGGCGCGAGGGCGGCGGCCCCGTCCGGACGCAGGAGGATCGCCCAGTACCGGCTGCGAACCCCGGCCCAGCCGCCGGCCCGAAGCGACACCGGATCTCGGCCGTCGGCGCCGAGAACGCGGACGCGACCGTCGGCGACGACCACCCGCTGCACGCGCTCGAGCAGCGCGGCGAAGCCGGCGGCCGGGGGCGGGAGGAGATCATGGCCCGCTTCGAGCTCCAGCTGGAGTCGTCGGTCGGTCATGAACGCGGCCGCGTCCGGGCCGAGCAGTCGCACCGTCATCACGACCTCGTATCCCTCCTTGGAGACCTCGAACGACTTCGCGAGGCGGACGCGGTCGCCCGGCAGGTCGGATTGAAACGTGACGCGCCGGGCGCGGGCATCCTCGGTGACGACGGCCGTGAAGCGGAGACGCTGGAGATCCACGGCCGGACCGGGGCCGCGGAGGCTCAGCCGCGCCTGCGGCGGGTCATCGGCGCCGGTGAACCGGACCGTGGCGCCCGATGCCCCGTCGGCCTGCGCGCAGGAGGGATGGCAGGCCCGCCAGGCCACTGGACTGGCGCCGTCGAGGTCGAACACGAGGTCGAGCTGGTCGGTCGTCAGGCGGACCCGAGCGGTGCTTGTCTCGCCGGCCGCGACGGGGCTGGCGATTGCGCCGGCGAGCAGGAGCAGGCCGAGGAATGGGCCCGTCGGGCGGTTTCGTCCAGCCATCAACGGAAGAACCGGCTCATCTCCTGCTGCGCGGCCCCCAGGCCGGCGCGTGGGAACGTCGGGTGGGCCACCAGCCGGTAGTCCCGATCCCGGATCTCGTAGCTGGCCGGATACACGATGGTCACCCGCTCCGACTCGATCAAGGCGAACTCGCTGTAGCTGGCCGCGATGAGCCAGTCCCACTGCCCCTCCGAGAAGAGATCCCGGCCGCTCGCGTAGTCCGCCGCCGGATTCGCGCAGCCGAAAAGCCCGATGACCAGGGTCGGCGCCACGTCGTTGTGCGACGTCCGCCGCGCCACGCGCCCCGCCGGCCGCCCGGGCCAGCCCAGCACCAGGGGCGTATGCATCTGGTAGCCACTGTACGACGTGCCGTGCCCCGTGAACCCCTGCCCGTTCTCGTCGAACTCCATGCCGTGATCCGACGTCACGAGGACCACCGTGGACGCCAGCAGTTTTCGCCGCTCCAGATCGTCGAGCACCTGCCCGACCAGGGAGTCCACGTAGTGCACCGCGGTCAGATAGCGGCCATACCGGCGTCGCTGTGTCGACGCGCCCGGGGCGACCGGAGTCACCGGGGGATAGTTGTCGGGCGGCTCGATCGCCACCGCGGCGTTGTAGTACAGGAACCCGAAGAACGGCCGTGCCGGGTCCCGGCGATCGAGCCAGCCGTACCACTCGTCGGTCAGGGTTCGGTCTCTCCCGCTGGACCCCGGGTAGGACGAGCTCGTCCGCAGGCGCAGATCGGGTACGCCGGCCAAGGCCGTCCGATCGAGCCCCACCCCGTCGTACACCGGCGAGCTGACGAACAACCCGAGCTGGTAGCCATGCTGTCGGAACAGGTCCATCACCACCGGCGGCCGGGCGAGGTTGGCGAAGGCGTCCCAGTAGGTCGCAGGAAGGCCGTAGAACAGCGAGAACATCCCGGCCCGCGAGGAGTTGCCGCCGCTGTAATGCCGGTCGAACCGGATCGCGCCGCGCGCGAACTCGGCCAGCCGCGGCGCCACGGCCGGCGTCAGCGCATCCGCCCGCATCGCGTCGATCACCACCAGCAGCATGTTGAGCCGCGGCCCCCGGGGCTCGCACCGCAGGGGCGCCAGCGGGTAGCGCAGCTCGCCCGCCGACGTCCCGCCGAGGGTGGCGACGAGGGATTGCTCCCGCGCTCGCGCCCGATCCACGAGGCCCAGCCTGACCTGCAGCTTGGTGGCCTGCAGGGGATGGTAGAGCGGCAGGTACCGGGTGAACGAGGTCACCGGCACGTCGTAGCGCGCCTCCGCCCACGCGTGCATGAGGTGGCCCGCCACGAAGCACGCCCCCAGACCCAGCGCCAGATACCGCCCGATCCGCCGCCCCGGGGCCAGCGCGGTCCGCTGCCAGACCCAGCCCGCCAGCATCCCCTCGATCGCTACGCCCACGACGACGTACAGCCCGAGAAAGCCCCACGTCGGCGGCGCCAGCAGCATGATCGTCAGGGCATTGAGGTGATACCGGTTCTCCGCGAAGACCAGACTGTCCAGCAGCAGCAGGCCCGCCCCGATCCCGCCCAGCACGACCCCGAGCGGCACCACCAGGCGCGGCCGCGGGTACAGCAGGATCACCGGCATCAGCACGAGCAGGCACGGGAGGTAGGCCAGCGCGCTCACGTGTCCCACGTAGGCGAGACCCGCGTAGCCCCAGGCCACCGACGGCGAGAGCCGTACGTAGAGCCACGGATACCGCAGCCCGATGATCCCCAGGAGGGCCGCGTTGGCCACCGCGAACCAGCTCGCCCACCGCAGCAAGCGCCACCTCGAGCTCACCGCGATCCGCCCCCCAGGCGGCCCACGCTAGCGGGCAATCCCGAGGGCGCCGATGCCCGCCCGCTCGTCCGCGATGCGGGCGATCTCCCGCGCCCCCACCTCGACGCTCCGGCCGAAGTTGAACGCCCATTGCTCCCGGAACGCGACACTGCGCTCGCGGAACTCCCCCGCCCCGCGGATCAGCTCCGCAACGTACTGCGGGGCGTCCGCCAGACGGTCGAGCGGCAGGATCCTCCCGAGCTCCCAACGGATACGCATCTCCATCGGCTCCAGCCCCAGCTCCGCGTACTTCGGGTTCCGCACCCGTGGCGGGACATCGACGAAGAGCACCGGCTTGCCCAGGCCAAGGGCGTACTCGATCGCCATCGCGGACCAATCGCTGATCAAGAGGTCGGACTCCAGCAGCGAGGCGCTCTCCTCCATCCGGTCCACGTGCTTGAAACGCGGATCCGCCCCGAACCGGGCGACCAGCCTCTCCACGAGCCGCGGGGCGAGGCGCGCCGTCTGGTAGTGCGGGCGCAGGATCACGCGGATGCCGGCGCCGAGCAGGGCCGCGATCAAGGGCTCGCCGCAGACGTGCAGGGTCGACTGCTCGCCCCACGTGGGCGCGAGCAGCACGGTGGCGGGATCCGACGGCTTCCGCGGCGGGGTGGTCGCGATCTCGACGAGCCGCTCGAGCCGCGGATAGCCGCGGGGGAACAGGTGCTTGGGCGGCAGGCCCCTGAGCTGCTCGCGCCGGCGGATCTCCTCCACGTGGTGAGGCCCCGCGCACAGGAGGCTGTCGTAGTGGTCGTAGGAGTTCTCGTGGTCCACCATGTGTGTGCTGCCCATGCTATGGAACACGTAGACATAGTGCACGGGGTAGAGCGATCGCTTGAGCTGGAAATTCCCCAGATCGAGCATGGTCAGGACCATGACGTCGGCCTTGAGCGTCTGGAAGAGCCAGGTGCACACTGCGCCGGCGCCGACCCGAAACGCGTGAAGCCGGCCGCTCGGCGCGGACGGCAGCGCGACGGTGGGCTCGGAGGTGACGTGGCAGACCGGCCGGGCGAGCGTCTCGGTCAGGAAATCGCTGAGCGGCTGGAGATGATGCCAGTCCTGATGAGTCTCGGAATAGAAGACGATATTACGGTCGGGCGGCGGGACCTTCCGGAAGCGGCGATAGCTGCTCCACTCCCGCCAGATCGTCATGCTGCGTCGGGGGGGCTACTTGTCTGCGGGAGGGGCACCTTCCACCGCTCCCGGCCTCTTGCCGCGAAACAAGCCGGCGAGCCGGTACCAGAACATCTTGACGGCGAGGCCGACCGCCGCCGCCACTCCGATCACGGCCGAGAGGAGCATGCTCCCGGTTCCCGGATCGAGATAGGCGTACGCCGGGGACGTGACCGACAGGCCCGCGGCTAGCAGGAACCCGATCCGAAGCGCTCGACGGAGCATCATCCGTTGTGCTCCTCTCAGACGCGAAAGGTGTAGGTCCGGGTGGGATCGCGCTCGATATCGGGGGGAAAGTTCTTCCGCTTGTCGGCGTAGTAACGCTGGCGATGATCCCCCGCCGAGCGCCGGTTGTAGGTGATGTAGAGCACGCGGCGACGCTCACTGGTGAGGTTCGGCGCCGAGGCGTGCGGCGTGTAGGAATCGAAGAACACGACGTCACCGGCCTGGGTCGGCACCGGACGGGCCTCCATGCGGCGCATGTCGTCGGCGGTGAGGGGCGTCCACTCATCGCCGACGAGTCCCCGCGTGTGGTGTCCCGCGGCCAGCTCCAGGCATCCGTTCCCCGCGGTGGTGGGATCGATGCTGACCATCGCGGTGATGAACAGGTCGGCGTAGGCGCTCCAGCCCGCCTGCTGGTCTTGATGGGGCTTGAAGCCGTCGCCCCCGGGCAGCTTGAAGTTGATCTTGTCCTTGAAGAGCACGGCCGGCTCGCCGAAGAGCCGGGACGCGAAGCCGCGCAGCTTCTCGCCGTCGCACAGGGCCGCGAGGCCGGCATGGAACGCGCAGAAGTTCTCGATCCGCTGGAGCACCCGCTCTCCCGCACGGAGCAAGCTCAGCTCGAAGTACATCATGCACCGGCCCGGCACCTCGGGTTGACCCTGTAGCTCCTCGGTCCACGCCGAGATCCGGCGGATCTCCTCCTCGTCGAACAGGCCTGGTACCATCACGAAGCCGTCCCGCCGGAACGCCTCCAGGACCGTCCGCTCAGTCCCGGGCTGCCGTGTCGTCGTCTCGCTCATCTCCGTCCGTCTTGCCCCTCCCCCCCGAGCCGCGGTCGGCCCGCTGCTCATCGTCATGCTACATCCGGGGCCGGGCGCTCGGGGCCTAATTCCGCTGGAGACGCGCGCGACGTTGCACCGGAAAGAACCGCAGGTCCCACCGGTCGGCCACCATCCCCCAGAGCCCCTGCGGGTACGCGAGCATCACGCCCACCGCGAGCGTGCCCAGCAGGATCATGTACCAGGCCCCGTAGTCGGAGAGGTACTCGCGCACCAGGAAGAAGAGCGCGGTGCCGATCAGCGGGCCTTCCAGCGAGCCGAGCCCGCCGATCACCACGATGAAGATCGTGTAGGCCGTCCAGTTGATGCTGAAGCCGGCGTCCGGCGAGATGCGGAGCAGGTTGAGATAGATGAGCGCGCCGGTGACGCCGGTGCCGAACGCGACCCCGACATAGACCACGAGCTTGGTGCGGAAGACGTCGACGCCCAGCGTCTCGGAGCCGTGCTCGCTGTCCCGGATCGCCATCAGGCCGAGCCCGTAGCGGGAACGGAGGAACGCATAGACGCCGACGAGCGCCGACACGCCGATGGCCAGCGCCAGGAAATAGGTCGTCATCTCCCGCGTCTCGCGGGCCAGCGGGAAGACCGCCTTCAGAGTGCGGCCGGACTCCCGGCCCAGCGCGGGGGTATTGGCGATGAGCAGCCGGTACACCTCGGCAATGGCCCACGTCCCCACCGCGAAGTACCCCCCGTGGAAGCGGAAGACGAGGGCCGCCGTCGGAAGGGCGAAGGCGGCCGCCACCAGCCCGGCGAGCGGTACCGCGACGAACGGATTCACGCCGAGATCGTCCGCCAGCACGATCAGCGCGTACCCGCCGAGGCCGACATAGGCCTGCTGGCCGATGGAGACGAGGCCGGCATAGCCGGCGAGCAGGTTCCACATCTGGGCGAGCACGAGCAGGGCGATGAACTCCACCAGGATCCGCATCGTGCTGGGATCGCCCCAGGCGGGCAGGCTGACCAGGGCGATCAGGACGAGCGCGGCGCCGACCGCCCCGATGCGGCTGGCACGCGTGGTGCGCTCGATCCGGAGGGCCGCGGGCTCCATCGTACGGCTCAGGCGATTCTCCGCGCCTTGGCGAAGAGGCCCTGGGGACGGAGGAGCAGGACGGCCAGGAACACCAGGTGCCCGGTGAGAATGCCCCACCCCGGTGACAGCTTGGCGCCCACGGTCTGCGCGATACCCAGCACGGCGCCCCCCACGAGCGTGCCCCACAGCGAGCCCAGCCCGCCGATGATGACGGCCTCGAAGGCGAAGAGCAGTCGGTCGGGCCCGCTGCTGAACGTGAACGTCGTCCGGATGCCCAGGAACACGCCGGCCACCGCGACGATGCCGAGGGACAGCGCCATCGCCACGCCGTAGAGCCGCCGGTTGTCGATGCCCATCAGCTCGGCCGTCTCCTGGTCGTCGGAGGTCGCGCGGAAGGCGCGCCCCACCGACAGGCGGCTGATGACGACCTGCAGGCCGACCAGGATCAGCACCGCCACCGCCAGCGTGATGAACGGAAACCAGCCGATGGCGAGCCCGGACCCGAGCGACAGGCTCGCGGTCTCGATGCCGCCGGGGTTCAGCCGGCGCGAATCGGCGGAGAAGGTCTCGAGCAGCGCGTTCTGGATGATGATGGAGAACCCGAACGTCACCAGGATCGGCGGCAGGACGCCGCGGCCGAGGAGGCGATTGAGGACCAGCATCTGGAGCGCGTAGCCCAGCAGGACCATCACCGGCACCACCAGGATCAGGGCCACGAACGGGTTGAGGCCGAGCGCCTCCACCACGACGACCGCGAGGAACGCGGCCAGGATGCTGAGGTCGCCGTGGGCCAGGTTCACGATGCGCATCACGCCGAAGATGAGCGAGAGGCCGGTGGCGAAGAGCGCGTAGAGCCCGCCGAGCAGCAGCCCCTGGAGGATGGTGTCCACCCACACCATCGTCAGACCCCGAAGTAGGCGGCGGCGATCCGCGCGCGCGTCAGCTCCGCGGGCCGGCCCTCGAGCGAGACGGTGCCCTTGCGCAGGCAGTAGACGCGCTGGGCCAGCGGCAGGATCTGGCTCACGTTCTGGTCCACCACGAGCGTCGTGGTGCCCTCGCCCGCGATGGTGCGCAGGACGCGGTAGAGGCCCTGCACCACGAGGGGCGCCAGGCCGAGCGAGATCTCGTCCACCAGCAGGAGGCGCGGGTTGGCCATGAGCCCGCGGCCGATGGCCAGCATCTGCTGCTCGCCCCCCGAGAGGTTGGTGCCCGGCTGGCGACGGCGCTCGGCCAGCACCGGGAACAGCTCGTAGACGCGCGCGAGGGTCCAGCGGCCCGGCCGGGCACGATACGCACCGACCAGCAGGTTCTCCTCGACGGACAGGCTGGGGAAGATCCGGCGCCCCTCGGGCACCAGCACGATGCCGCGGTCCACCAGCTCGTGCGCCGGCCTGCCTCCGACCGGCGCGCCGTCGAAGCGGACGGCCGAGGCGGGCACCGGCAGGACGCCCGCGATCGTGCGGAGGACCGTGGTCTTGCCGGCGCCGTTGGCGCCGATGACCGCCACCGTCTCGCCTTCGCCGGCTTCGAGCGAGACATCGAAGAGGGCCTGGAAGCTTCCGTAGAAAGCGCTCAGGCCGCGGACGCTCAGCAGGGTCACTGCACGTCGATCCCCAGGTAGACGCGCTGGACCTCGGCGCTGGCCATCACCTCGTCGGGCGCGCCATCGACCAGCATCCGTCCCGCGCTGATCACGGCGAGCCGGCTCACCACCGAGCGCAACGCGTGCACGATGTGCTCGATCCAGATTATGGCCACACCCGCGCGGTGCACGCGGCGGATCACCTCGACCAGCTCGTGCACCTCGTGCTCGCTCAGGCCCCCCGCGATCTCGTCGAGCAGCAGCACGCGCGGCCCGGTGGCCAGCGCGCGCGCCAGCTCCAGGCGCTTGCGCTCGAGCAGGGTCAGGGCCCCCGCCCGGGTATTGGCCTTGGCGGCCAGCCCCGCGAGCTCCAGCGCCTCCATGGACGGACCATAGGCCAGGCGCTCGGAGGTCCCGGCCCCGAAGACCCCGCCCACCAGCACGTTCTCGAACACGGTGAGCGCATCGAACGGATGCGGGATCTGATGGGTGAGCGCGATGCCGGCGCGGCAGCGCGCGTGCGGCGGGGCGCTCGTGATGTCGCGGCCGGCGAAGACCACCGCCCCGCGCTCGGGGCGCAGGCGCCCGATCATCAGGTTGAGCGCGGTGGTCTTGCCGGCGCCGTTCGGCCCGATGACCCCGAGCGCCTCGCCCTCGCCCACGGCGAGGGTGAGCTCGTCGATGACCTGGAGCGATCCGAACGCCTTCGAGACGTTCTGCAGGGTGAGCAGCGCGGCCATCGGCCGCGGTCGCTCACGCCTGGCCGATGGGTCGGAGCTTCCCGGAGACCGGGATATTGGACGCGGCCCGGTTGCTGACGATGACCATGTCGAAGCGGAAGTCCTTGCCGCGCCCCCACTGCCCGCCGACCAGCGGGGTCTTGGTGACGTTGGGCACCGGCCCCTTGGCCCAGCTGATCGGGCCCACGACGGTGTTGAGGTTGGTGCCCTTGATCGCGGCGACCACCGCGCTCCTGTCGTCCAGGGAGGCGGCCCGCTTGAGGACGTCCACCGCGACCTCGAACAGGGCGTGGGTGAAGCCGAGCGGCTGCGTCCACTGCTTCTTGGTCTCCTTGGTATACGCGGCGCCCAGGTCGGCGGCGCTCGCCCCGGTCAGCGAGGACTTGAACGGGTGGCGCGGCGTCCACCACACCTCGGTGGACATGCCCTCGCCCAGGTCGCCCAGGGCCTCGACCGAGCGCGGGAACAGGAGCGCCTTGCCGACCGAGGCGATCTTCGGTTTGAAGCCCTGCTGGGCCGCCTGCTTCCAGAACGTCGTCCAGTCCGGCGGGATCGGCACGCCGGTCACGATCTCGACCTGCTCCTTCTTGAAGGCGGAGATCTGGGCGGAGAAGTCGTCGGAGAGATTCGGGTACCGCCCGGGATCGACGAGCTTGTAGCCGGCCTTCGCCAGCGCGGGCGGGAAGCCCCGCTGCGGGTCGCCCCACGCATTGCCGTCGCCGTCGTTCGGCCAGAGCGCGCCGACGACCTTGTTGGTCGGCAGCGTGTTCCACATGTCCACGAAGACGCCGATGATGTCCTCGAGGCCCCAGAAGAAGTGGTACGTGGACTTGAAGCCGGTCTCGGGCTTGCCGCCCCGGCCGAAGAACCACGGCTGCCACGGGCAGACGCTCGAGACGCAGGGCGTGCCGTTGGCCTCGCACTGGTCGGAGACCGGATTCGTCGTCTCCGGCGTGCTCGACACCAGCATGAGGTCCACCTTGTCCGACAGGATGAGACGCGAGGCGACCTCGGCGGCGCGATTCGGATCGGACTGGCTGTCGCGCACGAGGACGTCCACCGGCCAGCTTTGTCCACGAAGAGTCAGCCCGCTCCTCACCACCTGGCGGATGCCGCCGACCACGAAGTTGTCGGTCTCGCCGAAGCCGGCCAGCGGGCCGGTCTGCGGGCTCACGTAGCCGATCTTGAGCGGCCGCGTGCCGCGCTGGGCCGCCGCCCGGCCCGGATGGATCCCGTGGAGCGCGAGGGCCGCGGCCGAGCCGCCGGCCACTCGCAGGAAATCTCGCCGACCACCCCGCCTGATCTCGTCAGACATCGTCGTCCTCCTCCCGCGTCGGGCGGCCTAGAACTGCACGGGGGCCGGCGGCATCTTGCCGCTGGCGTAGAGCGCCGGGAGCTCCGGCGAGGCGTTCTCCCACACCAGGAGCATCGAGCGCTTGGGCGAGAAGCCGCGGTGCCGGATGTCGGCGGGCATGGCGGCCACGTCGCCGGCCTTCATGGTGACGCGGGCCCGGACCGCCCCGGTGTCCCGGTCCTCCACCTCCCACCGGATCTCGTCGCAGAGCTGCACGAACCACTCCACCCGATCGTTGCCGTGGATGATCGGCAGGATGTACTCCTCGGTGGTCGGGCAGTAGAGGCTGTTCTTGCACACCGACACCACCGAGGGGTTCCACGTCACGTCGGAGCGCGAGAGATAGGCGAAGAGGTTCACGGACACGACCTCGTGCTCGAAGCCGGGCTCCGCGTGCACCTCGGGCGCGTCCTGGGGCACGTCGGTGAACTGGCGGTTGATCGGGAAGCCGTTGTCGTCGGTGCGCACCGGCTCGTCGCCGGGGGCCCCGATCATGCGCTTGGCGGTCACCCGGTGCCGCGTGATCGCCCGCTTGTTGCTCCCGTTCTTGGGCCCGAAGGCGCTGCCCGTCTCCTCGGGGGACGCGAAGGGATCGAACGTCGCGTTCGTCCAGTCGGCCAGGATCGCCTCGAAGAGGCGGCTGATCGCGTCGGACTTGAAGTTCTCCGAGTAGTCGAGCCCGGCCTGCCGGTACTGGGCGTTGAAGCGGCCCGCGAACAGGTCCACGGTGCCGTAGTGGTTCACGGTCCCGATGACGGTATCGAAGTTGACGATGCCGTAGAAGAAGCCCCACGCGACGTCGCGTTGAATGGCGCGTAGAAAAGCGTCGGCCGCGAGCATGTGGGTGCCGTTGGGCCAGCGGATGTGGACGAAGTATTCGTCCCGGCTGAACGAGAACTTGCCCAGCGCGAAGTCCCGGTAGCCGTACCGATTGGGCTCGATGCTTCCCAGCTCGGGGAGCGTGTCGGTCGTCATGGCGTCATCCTCCCTCTAGGCTCGCGCGCTCAGGCCTGGGGCCGGGGCGTGGTCTGGCAGATCTGGGCCCAGCGCTCGATCGTGTCGCGTCCCGCCAGGGTCTGCAGCAGGATCACGCTCGGGTGGCCCGCGTGGAACTGGTAGGCCGCGCCGGCGGGCAGCAGCGTCATGTGACCGCGCCGGGCCCGTACGCGCCCCATCTTCTTCCCCTTCGGATCGCCGGCCACCGGAATCGAGCCCTGACTGCCCGGCGGCACCAGGGACGGATCGTCGGGCTTGACCAGCCGCACCTCGACCTCTCCGTCCATCACGAGGGCGAACTCGTCCTGCGCGGCCACCCGCCATCCGGACGTGCCCTCGGCCCGGATGGCCTCGATCACGTATTCGATGTTCTTGCCGACCGCGACCTTCTCGTAGGGCTTGGCCTTCGAGGCGACCTCGAACACGTTCGAGAAGACGTAGTTCCGGGGGTCGTCCTTGATGACCTCGACGCCGCCCTTGTCAAAGTGCTGGAGCGAGCCGAAGCGAGTGGGCTGTGGCGCCATTGCCGGTCTCCTTTTCGCGACCCTCCCGACGTCCGAGACCGAGCTGCCGGCAGAGCCGGCCCAGCTCCGCCTGATCCGCCAGGGCGAGCGCGCGCATCTCGCGCACGACGTGTTGCGCGTGGCGAGGAAAGATCCCGCCGATCAACCGGCGGCCCTTGTCCGTGAGCGTGACCGTGACGAACCGCCGGTCGTCGGGCCGCCGCGTCCGGCGCACGAGCCCGCGCCGGGCGAGATTGCCGACCACCACGGTGGTGTTGCCGCCGCTGCGCAGGAGCTTGTGCCCGAGATCCCGCTGGCAGAGGGGGCCCAGGTGCAGCAGGGCTTCCAGGGCGCCGAACTGGCCGACGGTCAGGTCGGCCGCCCGCATCAGCGGCTCGAGGCGGGCCGTCACCGACTCGGCGGCGCGCATCAGCTTGATGTAGGCGTCCAGCGCCGCCTTCTCCTGCGTGCTGCCCCGGTAGTGGGTGGGCATAGTTCAAACTTGAACCGTTGTCTTAGTACGCCGACCGGCCGGAGGTTGTCAAGAGCGTCCGCGGCGAACGGCCCGGCTACGGCGTGCCATCCACCGCGAAGCGCCAGGCGTCGCGGTGGCTCACGATACGCCCCGCGGTCGGATGGTGGAAGTGCGTGCCGAGCACGGTCACCGGGCGGTCGGCGTAGCGCTCGCAGAAAGCGCGCCGGGTCTTGCGTGCCTCGACCGCATCGGTGTCGAAGCTGGTCTGCCACGCCGGCTCCGCGACCTGGACCGGATGGTGCATGAGGTCGCCGGTGATGATCGCGTCGGCGCCGCACGAGGCGAGGCGCACGCTGACGTGCCCGGGGGTGTGACCGGGAGTCGGCTCGAGCCGGATCTCATCGGTGACGCGGTGGTCCATCGGGACGAGCTCCGCGAGGCCCGCGTCCAGCACGGGAGCGACGCTGTCGGCCATGATGCGCCGCGTGCCATCGTCGTCCTCGGACGTCCAGTGCTCCCATTCCCGTCGCGCGAACAGATAGCGGGCGCGGGGGAAGGTCGGGACCCACCGCCCGTCGTCGAGCCGCGTGTTCCAGCCGACGTGATCGACGTGCAGATGCGTGCAGATCACCACGTCAACCGCCTCCGGGGTGACGCCGGCCGCCCGGAGCTCGTCGAGGAACCCGGTGCGCAACATGTGGAACGGCCGCCGGCCTCCCCGGTCCTTGTCGTTGCCGATGCAGGTGTCCACGAGCACGGTCAGGTCGGGCGCCTTCACCACGAAGGTGTGGACGCTCTGGAGCAGGCGGCCCTCGGCGTCGAGGAAGTGCGGGGCGAGCCAGGCGCGGTGGCGCTCGAGACCCTCCGGCGTCGCGGACGGGAACAGCCATGTGGGACGCGTGGGTCCGGAGGTCTCGACGACCGCGCCGACACGCAGACGGCCGACCACGAGGTCGCGCATGCCCGCGGATTGTATCACCGCAAGCCCCCCGGCGCGGGCCGCCAGGCGATCGTGTATACTCCGGCCCGCACCGCTCTCTCAACCCGGAGCGAGCACCGATGACCAACGAGAGCCCGGACCGCGCGACGCTACGAGAGCTGACGATCCGCTTCACCGACGCCTTCAACCGTGACGATCTCGCCGGCGTGATGGCGATGATGGCCGAGGACGCTGTCTACGAGGAGTTCACCGGCACGGTGAGCCGGGGGAAGCCGGCCATCCGCGCCGCGTTCGGGCCCCAGTTCCGGGGCGACCACGGCAAGATCCGGTTCGAAACCGAGGACCTCTTCGCCGATGCCGCCACCGGCAAGGCGCTCATCCGCTGGGTCTGCCGGCTGGAGACGCGGCGCGGGCCGGCCGCGTGGCGGGGCCTCGACATCCTGCACTTCGAGGACGGCCTGGTGAAGCGCAAGCTCACCTACGCGAAGGCGAAGGCTCCGCTCTTGGGCGACCACCCGCGCGACGATGGGAAGGCGTGACAACATGAGACAGCTCGATGGCAAGGTGGCGGTCGTCACCGGCTCTGGGCGCGGCATCGGGCAGCAGGTGGCGCTGCGGCTCGCGCGCGACGGCGCGGCGGTGGTGGTCAACGATCTCGACGACGCGCCGGCCAAGGAGACCATCGCCCTCATCGAGCGGCTGGGCGGCCGCGCGGTGGCGTGCAACGGCGACGTGACCGCCAAGGACTTCGGCGAGCGCATCGTGGACACCGCGGTACGCCAATTGGGCGGCCTCCACGTCATCGTGAACAACGCCGGCTACACGTGGGACAACGTCATCCAGAAGATGACCGACGAGCAGTGGTACGCGATCCTCGACGTCCACGTCACCGCCCCCTTCCGCATCCTCCGCGCCTTCGCGCCCTACCTCCGGGCCCAGTTCGAGGCGGAGTCGGCACGCGGTGAAAGAGTCGTAAGAAAGGTCGTGCAGGTCTCCTCGACCTCCGGCGTGCGGGGCAACGCGGGCCAGGTCAACTACTCCTCCGCGAAGGCGGCGGTGACCGGGATGACCCGCACCCTCGCCAAGGAGTGGGGCCGCTACGCGGTCACCGTGAACTGCGTGGCCTTCGGCTACGTCCAGACGCGCCTGACGAAACCGCTCGCCGAGGGGGAGGCCGGGACGATCGAGGTCGCCGGCCGCCAGGTGAGGGTCGGCGTGCAGGGCGCGCGCATCGCGGCCATGAACCAGATGATCCCGCTCGGCCGCGGCGGGCTGCCCGAGGAAGCGGCGGGCGCGATCTACCTCTTCTGCAGCCCGGACAGCGACTTCGTCAGCGGCCAGACGCTCGTCGTCACCGGCGGCGCCTAGCCGGGTTCCGGCCGTGTCCGGACCGCTCAGCGGCGTGCGCGTGGTGGACTGCACGACCGTCGTGCTCGGCCCGTGGGCGGCCCAGCAGCTCGGCGACCTCGGCGCCGACGTGGTCAAGGTCGAGCCCCCCGAGGGCGACACCACGCGGCAGCTCGGCCCGATGCGGAACCCCGGCATGGGGGCGTTCTACCTGGCGGTCAACCGCAACAAGCGCTCGATCGTGCTCGACCTCAAGCAGGAGGCGGCGCGCGGGGTGCTGCTCCGGCTCGCCGAGGGCGCCGACGTGCTGCTCCACAACTACCGGCCGCAGGCGGCGCGGCGGCTGGGGATGTCGTACGAGACGTTCCGCGCGGTCAATCCCGGGATCGTCTACGTCGGCACGTACGGGTTCCGGGCCGCCGGTCCCTACGGCGACAAGCCGGCCTACGACGACATCATCCAGGCCGCCTCCGGCCTGGCCTCGCTCCAGGCCTCGATCGTCGGCGAGCCCCGCTACGTGCCGACGATCGTCGCCGACAAGAGCAGCTCGATGACGGTCCTGGCCGCGGTGCTCGCCGCCCTCTACCACAAGGCGCGCACCGGCGAGGGCCAGGAGGTCGAGGTCCCGATGTTCGAGAGCATGGCCGCCTGGGTGATGGTGGAGCACCTCTACGGCGAGACCTTCGCGCCGCCCATCGACACGATCGGCTACAAGCGGATCCTCAACCCGAACCGGCGCCCGTTCAAGACCAGGGACGGCTACCTGGCGATCCTGCCGTACACGGATCAGAACTGGCGGGACTTCTTCACCCTCACCGGCCGGCAGGACCTGCTCGCCGATCCGCGCTTCAAGACGCTCGCGACGCGGCTCCGGCACATCGAGGGCCTGTACGAGGAGCTGGCGAAGCTCGCGCTCACCCGGACGAACGCGGAGTGGCTGGCCGAGCTCGACCGGCGCAATATTCCAGCGATGAGTGTTAATACCCTGGAGTCGCTGCTGCACGATCCGCACCTGGAGGCGGTCGGGTTCTGGCAGACCGTGGAGCACCCGAGCGAGGGGACGATGCGGCTTCCGGGCATCCCCGTCACCTACGGCAAGACGCCGGGCGCCATCCGATGCCTGCCGCCCCGGCTGGGCGAGCACAGCCTGGAGATCCTCCGCGAAGCCGGTCTGAGCGCGGCCGAGATCACCGCGCTCGTCGCCTCGGGCGCCACGCGCGCCGCGGGGTAGGAGGCGCGGCCCGGCCTTCCTACACGGCCATCACGATGCCGTCGTGGCCGGGGTCGGCCCCGCCGTCGAGCCCGTCGTGATGCACGCGGATGGCGTGCACCGCCGCGAAGCCGTAGGTGTCGGGGCTCCGCACCACCTCGTAGCCCATGCCCTGCAGCTCGCGCTCCACCCCGCGCGGGATGCGGTTCGACACGTCGATGGCATTGCTGGTGGCCGAGAAGCGCGCCGCGCTCACCGCCTCGACCATCGTCATGTCGAAGTCGAGCGCGTTCAGGAGGACCTGCAGCACGCCCATCGCGATATGGGTCGCGCCCGGGGCGCCGATGACCAGGTGGGGCCGGTCGGCCTCCCACACGATCGACGGCACCACCGAGCTGAAGCGCGCCTTGCCGGGGGCCAGGCTGCCCGGCCGGCCCGGGCGCGGATCGAAGACACCCATGCAGCCGTTGTACATGAAGCCGAGCCCGGGGGTGATCACGCCCGAGGGCATGCCGAGCGAGTGGGTCATGGTCACGCAGTTGCCCTCGGCGTCGACGACGGAGACGTGGGTGGTGTCCTTGACCGGGGCGCCCGCGTTGAAGCGCGGCACGTCGGCCTTCCGGCCGGCGCGGATCTCCGCGGCCATCTCGGCCGCGTACGGCTTGCCGGCAAGCCGGTCCACCGGCACCTCCACGAACCGGGGATCGCCCACGTGGCGGTCCTTGTCGATCGTGGCGCGCTTCATGGCCTCGGCGACCAGCCGCACGTACTCGGCCGAGTTGTGGTCGAGCGAGGCGAGCGGGAAGCGCTCGAGGATGTTCAGCATCTCGAGCAGCATCACGCCGCCGCCGGGCGGCCGGTTGCTCGAGACGCGGTAGCGCCGGTAGGTGCCCCAGAGCGGGGCGTTGCGCGTGGTGTGCCAGCCGCGCAGATCCTCCGCGGCGATCACGCCGTCGTGACGGCGCATGTCCTCCACGATGGCGTGCGCGATCTCGCCCTCGTAGAACACCTCGTCGCCGTGCTTGGCGATCAGCCGCAGCGTCTGGCCTAGATCGCGATTCGCCACGCGGTCGCCCACGCGCTTGGGCGTGCCGTCGGGCCGGCAGTAGAGTGCGCGCGAGGCGGGAGTGTAGGCCAGGCGCTCGTGGTTCGCGGCGCGGCCCATCTGCCCGTCCTCCGCCCACCAGGAGCCCACGTGCGGGCGCACCGTCCAGCCGCCCTCGGCCCACGCGATGGCCGGCTCCAGGATCTGCTCCCACGGCAACCGCCCGTGCTCGCGATGGGCGTCACGGTAGGCGCGCAGGCTGGCCGGCGCGCAGATGGCCTGGTAGCCGATGTCGTTCACCCGCCCGCGCAGGATGAAGCCGTAGCCGTCGCGCGCCTCCGACTCGATGCGGTCGGCCCACATGTCGGGGCGGACCGCGAGCGGGGCGGGCGCGTGAAAGTCGATGTAGCCGTGGAAGCCGGCGGCGGGCATCGCGATGCCGCAGCTCCCGAAGCCCGCGATGCCGCACATCAACGGATCCACGACGCCCTGCACGAAGGCGCAGGCCATCGCGGCGTCCACCGCGTTGCCGCCGGCCTTCAGGATCTCCGCGCCGGCCTCGGTGGCCTCCGGCTGGGCGGCCAGCCACGTCCTCGGCCGGGCGCTTCCACGCGGCGGGATTGGGCGCCTCGTAGCTCGCGTAGCCGGCGTAGCCCTGGCGGGCGAACGCGGCGAAGAACTCCTTGAACGGCACGCTCCCCTGCCCCGGCGGCAGGCGATCGAGCGCCTTGCCCGGCTCGAGGCCCGTGCGCGGCACGTCACTGTACTGCACGTAGGCGATCTCCTCGGGCCGCACGTCCTCGATCTCGCGCGGCGAGGCGCCGGTGCGGCCGAGATGATAGGTGTCGAGCAGGAGCCCGGCCTGGGGATGGCCGGCCCGCGCCATCACCTCGCGCATCGGCGCGAGCGCGTTGAGCTGCTCGCACTGGGAGTTGAACTCGACGGCCAGGCGCACGCCGTGCTCGCGGGCGATGTCGCCGACTTCTCGAATGCTGCGCGCGGCTTCCGCGGCGTCCCCGCGGCCGCGATCCACCGGGCTCATGATGGTGGCGCAGCCGAGCGCCTTGGCGCGCGCGGCCTGTTCGGCGAACACGCGCAGCAGCCGCGCCCGCTCCTCTCCGGCGGCCCAGACCCAGCCCAGCTCCACGCCCACGCAGGCCACCGGCAGGCCGGAGGCGCGCACCAGCGCGATGACCTGCTCGGCGGACTGGCCGGCCTGGGCAGCGCGCTCGAAGTCGAGGCGGCGCAGCTCGACCGCGTCCCAGCCCGTCTTCTTGATGACGGCGAGCGCGTCCGCGAGCGGGGTGGTGTCGAGCGTCCACGTGTGCAGCGACAGGCGCATGGTCATGGGGTCCTCCTCATTGCCGCGGAAGTCCGAACACCTCGGCCAGCAATTCATACGAGCGCAGGCGCGCTTTGAAGTCGTGCGTGATCGTGACGACGATCAGCTCGTCGGCCTGGTAGTCGGCGGCCATCGCCAGCAGCCGCTCGTGCACCTGCTCGGGCGTGCCCACCACGCTACGCCGGGCCGCGTGCTGGGCGATGGCCAGCTCCTGGGCACTGTAGGGATAGCTCTCCGCCTCCTCCACGGAAGGGTACGGGGCGGGCCGGCCGGTGTAGAGCCGCACGATGAAGAGATCGCGGCTGCGGGCCAGGCGCCGCGCCTGTTCTTCCGTCTCCGCGCAGACCGCGAAGACAGCGACGCTGCTGCGCGGCGCGGCCAAGTCGGGGGAGGCGCAGAACCGCTCGCGGTAGGCGCGCGTAACCTCCGCCCCGCCCTGCTCGTTGATGAAGTGCGCGAAGCAGAAGGCCTGACCGAGCTGGGCGGCCAGCAGCGCGCTCTCGTCGCTCGAGCCCAGGAGCCACAGCTCCGGCACGCTCGGGCCGGCGGGCATGGCGTGCACGCCGCGCCAGGGATGCTCGGGCGGCAGGTCGTCGTGGAGGAACGCGACCAGATCCTGCACCTGCCGCGGGAAGTGCTCGATCCCCAGGGCGCCGGGACCGTGCCGCAGGATCCGGGCGGTCCGCTGGTCGCTGCCCGGCGCGCGGCCGATCCCGAGGTCGATGCGGCCGGGATGGAGCGTCTCCAGCATCCGGAACTGCTCGGCCACCTTGAGCGCGCTGTAGTGCGGGAGCATCACGCCGCCCGAGCCCACCCGGATGTGGCTGGTGACCGCGGCCACCTGGGCGATCAGCACCTCGGGGCTGGCCCCGGCCAGCCCCGGCGTGGAGTGATGCTCGGCCAGCCAGTAGCGGTGAAAGCCCCAGCGGTCGGCCGCGCGGGCCAGCTCGAGCGTCTCGTGCACGGCCTCGGCGGGCGTGCCCCCGCTCCGCACCGGCGACTGGTCGAGGATGCCGACGAACATTGAAACTAGTTGATCCGCTTCGTGCGGCCCTTCCACTCCCGGTCGCGCAGGACGAACTTCTGCACCTTGCCGGTCGAGGTCTTGGGCAGGTCACCGAACTCGACGGCGGCCGGGGCCTTGAAGTGGGCGATGTGCTGCTTGCAGAACTCGATGATGTCCCGCTCGGTGGCGCTCTGCCCCGGCTTGAGCGTCACGAAGGCCTTGGGCCGCTCGCCCCATTTGTCGTCGGGGATGGCCACCACCGCGCACTCCAACACGCTCTGGTGCCGGGCCACGCACTGCTCGACCTCGATGGTGGAGATGTTTTCGCCCCCCGAGATGATGATGTCCTTCTTCCGGTCGCGCAGCTCGATGTAGCCGTCGGGGTGGCAGACGCCGATATCGCCCGAGTGGAACCAGCCGCCGCGGAAGGCCTCGGTGGTGGCGTCGGGCTGCTCGAAGTACCCCTTCATCACGTTGTTGCCGGCCATCACCACCTCGCCCAGCGTCTCCCCGTCGCGCGGCACGTCGTTCATGTTCCCGTCCACGACGCGGGCGAGGTCGAAGAGCGCGTAGCCCTGCCCCTGCCGGGCGGCCAGCCGCGCCTGCTCCTCACCGGGCAGCGCGTCCCACTCCGCGTGCCAGGCGCACACGGTGTGGGGGCCGTAGGTCTCGGTGAGGCCGTAGACGTGGACGGGGCGGAAGCCCAGCTCCTTGAGCTTGCCCAGGAGCGTGGGGGACGGCGGCGCGCCGGCTACCGTCACCGTCACCGGCCGATCGAGCTTGTGCGCCTTGGGGTCGTTGACGACGCCGATCTGGACGGTGGGCGCGCCGTTGTAGTGGGTGATGCCCTCCCGATCGATCAGGTCCCAGATCCGACCCGACTCCACCCGGCGAAGGCAGACGTGGGTGCCGCCGACCGCAGTGACGCCCCAGGTGAAGCACCAGCCGTTGCAGTGGAACATGGGGAGCGTCCACAGATACTTCGCGTCGAAGGAGATACCGGTCTCGGTGATCTCGCCGATGGCGTTGACCCAGGTGCCGCGGTGCGAGTACATGACCCCCTTGGGCCGCCCGGTCGTGCCCGAGGTGTAGTTGATCGAGATGGTCTCGTCCTCGCTCTCGAGCCAGCTCTCCACCGGCTCGGGCGAGCCGCCGGCCAGGAAATCCTCGTAGGGATCGCCGGCGGCGCCGGTGTCGTCCACGCGCACCACCTTCATGTCGCCCAGATCGAGCGGCTTGATGAGCCCCTCGAGCTCCGCGTCCACGAAGAGGAACTTCGAGCCCGAGTGCTGGAGGATGTAGCCGATCTCGTTGGAGGAGAGCCGGGTATTGATCGCCACCAGGATGCCGCCCGCGGCCGGGACGCCGTAGTGCGCTTCGAGCATGGGCGGGATGTTGGGGCAGAGGAACGCTACGCGGTCGTGCTTCTGCAGGCCGACCGCCCGCAGCGCGGAGGCCAGGCGGTTCACCCGCTCGGCGAGCTGCCGGTACGTGTAGCGTCGGCTCCCGTGCACCACCGCCGCCTTGTCCGGGAAAACGTAGGCGCTGCGGACGAGGAAGCTCACCGGCGTGAGCTCGGTGCGATTGACCTTCAGATGCGTCATTGCGCGTGGCCTCCGATGGCGTGGATGAAATCCGCTCCCGCAGTGTACCCAAGCGCTTCCGGAATGGCGAGGGGCTGCTACAATGCCCCGCCATGGCCTGGGACGAGCGGATGAAGGATTTCCACGCCCGGCGCGCGAAGGCGCGCGCCATGGGCGGGCCCGAGCGGCTGGCGCGCTTCCTCACCCAGGCGCGCACGCGCTCCGCCATCGGCCGGCACCGCCTGGCCGGCTGGCCGACCAAGTTCTAGGCGCCGCTTCGTTGTCCCTCGCCTGGCTGGTCGGCGCGCTGGTCATCGCGGCGGCCTGCTTCGTCCAGGGGCTGGCTGGCTTCGGCATCGGCCTCGTTTCGCTCGCCTTCCTGCCGTTCCTGATGTCGCCCGCGGAGGCGATCGTGCTGATCACGGTCTACGCGGCCGTCTTCACCGTGGTCATCTTCATCCCGCTGCGCCGCGACTTCACGCTGCACGGCATGACCGAGCTGGTGGCCGGCACCATCCTGGCGACCCCGGCCGGCGTCTGGCTCCTGGCCGGGCTGCCGCCCGACGTGCTGAAGCGCCTCATCGGCCTGGTGCTGCTCGTGATCGTGGCCCTCGAATGGTTCGGGCTCTACCCCGAGCGGCTCCACGGCCGCGGCTGGGGATTCGGCGCCGGGCTCGCGGCGGGCCTGCTGGGCGGGGCGATCGGCACGCCCGGCCCGCCGGTGATCCTCTACGCGGCGGCCCAGGACTGGAGCCCGCGCACCGTGAAGGCCAATATCCAGGCCTTCCTGATCGTCAACCAAGCGGTGATCATGCTCGGCTACTGGTGGGCCGGCCTGCTGGACCGCGAGATCTGGCGCCTCACCTGGCTCTACGCGGCGCCCGCGGTGGCCGGGCTCGCGGCGGGCATGCTGCTCTTCAACCGGCTCGACCGCGCGCGCTTCCGCCGCGTGGTGTTCGCCGTGCTCTTCGTCTCGGGCCTGGTGCTACTGATCCGCGGGTGAGCGGGCGAGGAGATAGCAGCGGCGGCTCGGATGCTCGACCTCCGGGTACGGCTCCCGCTCGGTGCGCTCCATGACGAGAAAGCCGGCCGCCGCGAGGTGCGCGACCATAGGCGAAGGCATCAGGAAGCGGAAGTCCAGCGACACCGCGTGGCCCCAGAGCTCGTCGCGGTGCACGGTCTCCTCGCCGATGTGAAACGCGACGAGCAGGAGCCCGCCGGGCGCCAGGACCCGCCGCAGCTCGCGCAGGGTGGACCCCATCTCGCCCTCGCCGATGTGGATGAGCGAGTAGAAGGCGACGATGCCCGCCAGCGCGCCGTCGGCCAGCTCGAGCGCCCGCATGTCGCCGACGCGGAACTCGATGTCCGGGGAAAGCTTCCGGGCTCCGTCGATCATCCGGGGCGACAGATCCATGCCGAGCATCCGGACACCGTGCTCGTGGAGATACCGGGCCACGTGGCCGGGCCCGCAGCCGAGATCGGCGACCAGCCCGTGGTCCCGCACGTCTTCCGCGAAGCGGTTCAGCAGGTGCCGGTCGAGCGGCTTCCCGGCCAGCTCGGTGAAGATGCGCTCGGTGTAGGTCGCGGCGATCTCGTCGTAGCTCTCGCGGGTGCGGGACGGGTCCTCGCTCATCGG
>WNFC01001350.1_pt1 | contig 41444 bp, 21 predicted proteins | sample 5400541 | NCBI WGS metagenome assembly WNFC01 (sample SAMN13153342, study PRJNA577476) | soil metagenome | isolation source: 120 cm saprolite under Douglas fir tree site 2 hole 2 replicate 1 | place: USA:California | collected 2015-04-18 | reverse complement strand
CTAGCCCGAGTTTCCGGTGATCATGCTCCTGCCCAGGGTGTTCTGCCTGGTGGGGAGGGGTTTTAGGGGTCGCCTGGTCCTATGACCTAACTTTGGGTGCGTGGCGGTTCAGCTGGAAGACGTGGATGAGTTTGTCCTGGGTGCCGGTGGTCTCGGTGAGCATCCGGCGGGCTTTGGGCCTGCCGCGTTCGGCGGGGTAGATCAGGACGGTCTCGCCGATGCCGGCGAGCTGGGTTAGCAGTTCGCGGACGGACATGCGCAGCCCGGCGCGCTGGGCTTGCAGGCGCATCAGGTGCGCGATCTGGAGGGCGAGGACGCAGGTGAGGACGTGGACGGTGATGTTGTGCTCGGTCCAGTGGAACATCGGGGAGAACGACACCACGTGCGGGTCTTTCATCTGGCGGAAGGAGAACTCGGCTTCGGACTGGGACCGGTAGCCGGCGATGACCTCGGCGGCGGGCCAGTCGTCGTGGTCGGTGATCAGGACGTGCTTGCCGAAGATCTCCTCTTCCAGGGCGGCGCGTGCGTTCTGGTCGATGCCCCAGGCCAGGCGGAGGTCTTTGGGCTTGTCGCCGGATAGCTGCCAGGTGATGACGCGGCGCACCCAGGCGTCATGGGTGATTTTCCCGATGTCGGCCTCGACTTTGGCGCGGGCCCGGCGGGTGCGGCCGCGGGCCAGGGTGGCGGCCAGCTCGTCGAGTTTGCGGCCGGCCTTGGCCAGGGTGGTGCCGTCGAAGCCGCGGGCCTGGTGCTCGTGCAGCTCGGGGGAATGGGTGAGGATCGCCCGGCGGTCGGTGCCGTAGACGGCGCGGCGGGTGTCGTAGGCGGTGAGGCCGCCGAACCGGTCCTTGTCGACGACGGTCCGGGCGGACGCGGGCACGGCGAGCAGGTCACGGCAGTCACTGGCCGGCACCGAGCCGACGTAGTGCAGGTTCGTGCCGGCCAGCAGCGCGAAGTTGGCCTCGGAGTTCTGCCCGGCGTCGAACACGACGGTCATCTCGGTGCCCTGCTGCCCGGCCGCGGCGGCCAGGGCGGCGTGCCGGGCGGCCAGGGTCTTGATCATCTCCGGGAACTGGGTGACGTCGGGCTTGCTGCCGGGGTAGGCGCGGGACAGCAGCGGGACGCCGCCGTCGCGGGTGACGACCAGGCCCAGCCCGGCCAGCCGCAGGTCTGAGCGTTTCTGCTTGGCCTTGCCGCGTTGCGCGATCGGCGCTTTTTCATTGCCGGTATCGATGAACGTGGCGAAGTTCGTCATGTCCAGGGCCACCGAGCTGGTGTCCAGCCCGAACCGGGCGCACGCCGCCAGCGCCAGCTTCTCCTCGATCCGCGCCAGGCCCGCCAGGGGGACGGCGTGCATCGCGTCCCAGAACCGGCGGTGATCCAGCGCCGAGGCCGGGATCTTGGTGAACCGGTCCGCCGCCGTGGTGCGCCACCAGTCCGCGAACCCCCTCTTGGAGCAGGGATCGACCACCCGGTTCAGCGCCGCCAGCGCCAGGTAGGTGCCCGGTGACAGCGGCAGCCCGGACGGCCCGGGCCCGGTCACCTCGTCGATGATCGCGGCCGCGCCCAGATCGGCCAGCAGCCCCCACGCCGCGGCCACCGCCCCGAAGTCCAGGTGCCGGGTCCGCTCGGGCAGCATCCGCTCCTCGCGGGCGTCCAGCAGCGCCGCCACCTCGGCCGCGGTGCCCACGTACCGCTCGGAGATCATCTTCGGCTTGCCGTCCACCCAGCCCATCTCCCGCAGGTACCAGTACGGCTTCCCGCTGATCACCTTCTTGTACAGGCTCGCCATGAATTTAGGTCATAGGCTAAATCGGAGACGCAGTCAAGCACCGGAAGCGGTGTGTCACCAGGGAAAACCGCGTCAGATCACATCGCGGTCGGCAGCCGGAAACCCATGATCATCGGAAACTCGGGCTAGCGCCCGGAAACGGGCACAGCAAAATCAGCGAACAACGAAAGCAATAACTAATGGCTATGGGTTAGAACGAAAGGCAGCAAGCCACCACAGCCGGGCCGGACAGAAAACCGCGAACTCTGGCATGCGCAGCTTTAGCGGGCAGCCACCCAGTTCAGAAGCACGTGACTCTGGCGGGACTCCGCGATCAGCCCCGGGCTAAGCACAGGCGATCACATAGGCGCCTCCGGCATTCACGCACGGCAGCGCGGCCATTCCGGCGGCCAGGAGCCGTGAGAAATTTCAGCAGACGCCCGTAACGTTCTCAAGCCACGTGAAGGCTGTCAAGAGCCAATCTTTCGGGCACTTAGGAGTTTTAGGTTATGATCATTGACCAACTCCGAAATGCGTCGCCTAGCAGGGGAAAGCGCCGCAGCAACCTCAGTGACAGCGACGGGGTGGCAGGACCGTCAGCTGCGCGATCAAGGTCGACGGGCAGACCATCGCACGGGCAGCGCCGGCGTAACCAGTCAGGGGTTCCCTGGTTAGTTGATCATGTTGGTTGCGGCGGCATCCAGCAGTTGCCGGTAAGGGCGTCGCGGATGGCGGCGAGGGGGTGGTGGCCGTGGCTGCGGGCAGTAGTGAGGCAGGAGCGGATACGGCAGTGGCGCTTGAGGGTGGCCAGGGTGCGCCAGGCGCGGCCTTATACAGATGCGTCAAGGCGGCGAGCGCCGTAGCCGACCTGTCGGCTGCTGGCGCACTCTCGTTGCTGTGTGCCCTGGTCAGCGCTATGGGAAGGTCATCGGTGAGCTTCTGGTACCGAGCTGCCTGCCGCAGCGAGCTGGTGGGTGGTCAGAGACCAGGCGGTGCTCGCGGCGGGCGGGTGAGCCGGCGAGGGTGAACACAGCGGGCATGTCCGGACGGGGCCATCCGGCCTGGTAGGTGTCCCAGTCGATGAACCCGCGCGGCGCTCAGCCAGCCGATCCGGTGCGGAGTTCCTCGGGCACCCTCCCGGTGCGAGCCCCAGGGCCGGGCAGCCGTCGGCTCAGCGACAGCAGCGGAGCTGTCATCACGGTGGTGACGAGCGCCATGAGCACCAGCATGGTGAACAGTGTCTGGTGGATGATGCCCGTCTGGAGCCCCACGCTGAGCGCGATCAGCTCGGTCAGGCCACGGGTGTTCAGCAGCGCCGCGACCGTCGCGGAGTCCCGTGAACCGAAGCCGCCCAGCCGGGCCCCCAAGTACGCGGGCACCACCTTCCCCGCGCACGCGATCAGGATGATGAGCGCGAGCAGGGCCACGTTGCCGCCGTTCAGCGAGCTGATGTTCAGCGAGAGACCGGTGACGACGAAGAAGAGGGGCAGCAGGAACGTCGCCGCGCCATCCACACAGCGCAGGACGTCAGCGTCCTGCTTGCCGTCCGGCCCGCGCAGCGTCAGGCCCGCGAGGAAGGCCCCGAAGATCGGGTGCAGCCCGAGCTGGCTGGTTACCCACGCGCCACTGGCCGCCAGCACGATGGCCACGGGAATCTGCGTGGCGGCCATCGCTCCCGAGCGGCCGAACCACCAGCGCAGCGCCGGGCGCACCACCGCGAGCATCAGCGCGGAGAACGCCGCGATCAGCGCTAGCGTGACGTACCAGGGCCGGTGACTCGCGCCCGACGTCCCGGCCACGGCGACAGCCAGCAGCAGCCACGCACCCACGTCCATGAACCCGGCCACCGCCGTGGCCAGGGTGCCCACCGTGGAACCAGCCAGCCCGCGCTCCCGGACGATGGACGCCAGGACCGGAAGCGCGGTGACCGACGTGGCCACTCCAATGAACAGGATAAAGGACCGGCTCGTGATATGGCTTTCTCCGGCTGCGGTGAACGCGCCCGGCAGCGCCAGCGCGAGCCCGGCACCGAGCGCCATCGGGATCAGCATCGCACCCGAGGCGGTCAGCGACAGCGCGCGGCCCCGGCCCCGCAGCGCCGCGAAGTCGATCTCGTAGCCGACCCCGAACATGAAGATAACGACCGCCACCTGAGCTAGAACGCTCAGGTAGGGAATGACCTGCACCGGGAAAAGATGGCTTGTCAAATGGCCTGGAAAGTGACCAAGAAGGGACGGGCCCAGCAGGATTCCGGTGATGATCTGGCCGATGACCGCAGGCTGTCCACAGCGCCGGGCCAGCGCTCCTAGGAGGGAGGATACAGCGAGGATGAGCGCGATGTCGCCGACCACGAACGTAGTGATGGTACTGACGCTCATCGCTCCTCCATGACGTGATCGCAGGCCGTGATGGCACGTACTGGGCACAGCTCGGCCGCGCGCCGCACGCGAGAGTGGTGGGCCTGCGGTGGCTGGGTCATGTCAGTCTCCTGGGCTCAGTGACGGTTGCTGGTCGACGACGTTCAACACGGGCAGGGTGCCATCCAGGGCACTCACCGTATGACCGGCATTCACCGGCCGGCAGGTGGCCACTAGCTGCCACCGCCTGGCCTGTCCGCTACTCCCCTGTCACCTCGGTTGTTCGCTGGATTCTCTAGTTGCGCCAACAGCCGTTGAACCCGGTCGTGGTACTCAGCGGCGCTGGCGAGCTTGAGCTGTTCATACCCGCGCACCTGGTCGGGCGCTTCGGCGAGATCACATACTGGCGAGTGGTTGTCGGGGCGCAGGCGGTCCAGCGCGTACAGGATGTACTCTCGGTACCCGGCCACCAGCTGCCGCTCCAGCCGTCGCACCTCCGTGTGCCCGAACGGGTCGAGCCGGGTGCCGCGCAGCCTGCGCATCGCCACCAGTACCCGTAGGACCGGGCGGAACCACGGTCCGAGGGTGACTTTGCGGCGCAGTCCGAGCGCGTGAAGTATCGGCGGCCGCAGGTGATAGGCCACGCGGGCGCGGCGCCCGAACTCGTCGTGGATCTGACCGATGAACTCCGGGTCGATGCTGAGCCGGGCAACCTCGTACTCGTCCTTGTACGCCATCAGCTTGTACAGGTTGTGTGCCACGGCGGTGGTTACCTCGGTGGCGCCCGGGACGATCGCCTGTTCCCTGTCGTACACGCGGGCCACGAACGCCAGATACTGCTCCGCGTACCGTGTGTTCTGGTACGCGGTGAGGTCTCCGGCGCGCGCGGTGAGCAACCGGTCGAGTTCGCCGCCGACTGCCAAGCGGGAACCGAACGCGCGCGCCACCGCCAGTGCAGCACCCGCGGAGGGTCGCGAGTCCGTCCTTCCTCGACCGTCGCGGTCCAGCAGGTGCGGAGCCGCCACGGCGCACCTGCCCCACTGGAAGGCCGCCAGGGTCCGCTCCACCCCCACGCCGTTCATCCGGATCGCCTGCTCCATGGAGTGCAGCGAGACGGGGAGTGCGCCGTGTTGCCAGGCAGCGCCGAGCATGACCGTGTTGGCGGCGATGGCGTCGCCGCACAGCCGTTCCGCGATGTCCTGTGCGTCCAGGTAGACGTTGTGTTCGCGCCTGGTGTGGGAATCGATGGTGGTGCGGTACTCGGCGACGTCGCCGAAGCGCTGTGCGGGGTTGAGCACCATCGAGATGGTGGGGATCCGGCTGGTGGACACGACTGCGACCGTGCCGCCCGGCCAGGCGGTGGCCAGGTTTTGCGGGTTGGCGGCGCCGAGCAGGTCGAGCCCCAGGTAGACGTCGGCGGTTGCGCTAGCGGCACGATTGGCGTGTGCCGGCGGCTGCCCGAAGATGCGTACGTCGGACACGACCGGCCCACCCTTCTGGGCGAGGCCGGTCTGGTCGAGGCCGCGCACGTGCTTTCCGTCGAGGAATGCCGCCATGCCGAGGATCTGAGCCACGGTTACGAGTCCGGTGCCGCCGACCCCGATCAGACGGACCGTGACGTCTGCGCCGACGCGTGTCACTGGGGCGGGCAGGTCGTCGGGCGGTGGGGCCGCGGTCGTGCGCCGTTGGGGATTGGGCCACACCGACACGAACGACGGGCAGTCGCCTTCGACGCAGGTGCGGTCTTTGTTGCATGACGATTGGTGGATGGCCGTCTTACGGCCGTACTCGGTCTCGATCGGCCGTACCGACAGGCAGCCGGACTTGCGGCTACAGTCGCCGCAGCCTTCGCACACCCGCGGGTTGATGAGCACCCGCCGCGGTGGATCCGGCAGCAGGCCGCGCTTGCGCATGCGGCGTTGTTCGGCCGCGCACTGCTGGTCGTGCACCAGGACGGTGACTCCTGGCACGGCAGCCAGCTCCCGTTGTACGGCAAGGATGTCGGCGCGGTGCCGAACCGTGGTGATCGAGGACAGCGGCTTTCCACCATACTTGCTGGGGTCGTCCGTGGTGACGATGATCTGGCGCACGCCCTCGGACTCCAGCTGGCGCGACAGCCCGGCTACCTCCAGCGCGGGTTGCAGGCTCTGCCCGCCGGTCATCGCGACGGAGCCGTTGAACAGCAGCTTGAAGGTGATGTTGACGCCGGCGGCGACGGCCGCGCGGATGGCGAGCGACCCAGAGTGGAGATACGTGCCGTCGCCGAGATTCTGGAAGATGTGCGGGGTGTCCGTGAACGGTGCCTGGCCGATCCATTGCGCGCCTTCGCCGCCCATCTGGGTGAGCCCGGCGAGTTGGCCCCGCCCTGCGGGGTTGAGTATCACCAGCGTGTGGCATCCGATGCCGACACCAACGACCGCGCCGTCCGGTGCCGCGGTCGACTGGCTGTGCGGGCAACCGGAGCAGTACGCGGCCGTGCGGCGTGGGCCGGTGGGCAGCAGCGTCAGCGTTGCCGGGCGGGGCCCGATGGGCTGGACACCAAGCCGGCGCAGCCGCGCAGCGAGGACGCCGGTGAGCAGGTCGACGTCGAGCGTGCCGCCATGCGGGACGAGTGGCGCGCCCTGCTCGTCGTGCTTGCCGGTCACGAGCGGGTGGCGCGCCTGCGCGTAGAGCGCGCTCTTAATGCCGGTCTCGATAAACTCGGCCTTCTCTTCGACAACCAGTATCTCCTCCAGCCCCTGGGCGAACCGCACGACGACCTCGTCGTCGAGCGGCCAGATCTGGGCCAGCTTCAGCAGCCGGATCCCGCGCCGCTCCTGCTCCGGCTCGGGCAACCCCAGGCGGCGCAACGCTTCCAGGACGTCGAAGTACGCGGCACCGGCCGCCGCGATGCCGAACCACGCGTCGCCAGTGGCTCCGCTGACCTGGTCGAGGTGGTTCTCCCGGGCGTACGCCTTCGCTGCGGCCAGGCGCGGACCGCGCATCGTGGCCTCGATCTCCAGCGACGCGGGTGCGAGCAGGACGCCGGAGGGAGTGTGCCGGTACGGCCGGCCCGCGTACTCGACGACCGGTACTACGGGACGGATGCGGTGCGGCGCAACGTCGGCGTTGCCGTTCGAGTCGGCGACGTTGGCGACCAGCTTCAGCGCGACCCACAGGCCGCTCGCGCGGGACTCGGCGATGGCGTGCAGGCCGAGGTCGAGGATTTCCTGGACGTTCGCTGGGTACAGCACAGGCATGCCCAGCGTGGCGAGCATGCTCTCGCTCGCGGAGGGCAGTGTCGATGACTTGCACTGCGGGTCGTCGCCGCACAGCGCGAGCAGCCCGCCCGACGGGTCGGCACCGCACGCGTTGCCGTGGCGCAGCGCGTCCGCGGCGCGGTCCACCCCGGGGGCTTTGCCATACCATACGCCCAGCACGCCTTGGTAGCGCGGCCTCGGTAGCTGCCCGGCGAGCTGGCTGCCCCACACCGCCGTTGCGCCCAACTCCTCGTTCTGGCCCGGTCGGTGGACCACTGGCAGCCCGGGTTCGAGCCGCGCCGCGGAATCGAGTTGCTGCCCGAAGCCCGCGATCGGCGAACCCTGATATCCGGACACCAGCGCAGCGGTGCGCAGCCCGGCGCGGCGGTCCGCCCGCATCTGGTCGAGCACGACGCGCGCCAGCGCCTGCACGCCGGTGAGAAAGATACGCCCTTCAGCGACCAGGTATTTATCGTCGACCGTGCGCTCGTCCTGCGGGTAGGTACCGGGTGCCAGGGACCTGGCGATCGCTGCGGTCACGAGAGCGACCCGATCGGCACCGAGGCGGCCGACCCGCCACGCTCGCGGACGAGAAGGGTGATCTTCTCGGCGATGTGGGCGAGTGGCGTGCCGGGGCCGAAGATGCGCCGCACGCCCGCGTCGAGCAGCATAGGCCGGTCGACGTCCGGAATGATTCCCCCCAGTATGACGACGATGTCCTCGCCGCCCTGCGCCCGCAGCTCGGCAAGAACCGCCGGCACGCTCTCCCGGTGGTTTCCGGACAGGCTGGAGATGCCGAGCACGTCGACGTCCTCCTGCAGCGCGGCCCGCACCGCCGCCGCCGGGAGCTGGTTCCCGAGATACACCACCTCCATCCCGCGTGAGACCAGGTATCGGGTGACCGTCAGGGCACCCCGGTAGTGCGAGTCGAGGCCGGGCTTGAAGATGGCGACTCGGATTGGCATCGGTCTCACCTCATCGCAAAGGTTGGCGCCAGCCCCCGTGGCGGGTCCGGAACACGTCACAGCACTGGCCGAGCGTGGCGCCGGCCTCGGCTGCGGCGATCAGCGCCGGGATCGTGTTGGTTCCATCGACCACGCACTGGTCCAGATGATGCAGCGCGGCCGTCACGGCGGCGTTGCCGCGGCGGGAGCGCACCCGCGTCAGCCGCTCGCGTTGCCGGGGCAGGGTCTCGGGCACGTCGAAGGTCTCGACAGCGGTCGGCGCCTGGTTCGCCGACAGGTTCACGCCCACCACCGGCCGCCGTCCCTCGTCGATGTCGGCGGTGGCCTGGCACGCCCCGTCCAGGATCTGGGCGTGTACCCAGCCCAAGTTCACCGCCTCCACCAGGCCGCCCATCTCGTCGATGGTCGCGAGCGTCTCGCGCACCCGGCTGTCGATCTGGTTGGTCAGATGCTCGACGAGGTACGAGCCAGCCAGCGGGTCGATAGACCGGGTGATTCCCGTCTCGGCGAGCAGGATCTGCTGCGTGCGCAGGGCGGTCAGGGCCGCAGTCTCCGAAGGTACGCACAGTGCCTCGTCGAAGGCGCTGACATGCAGCGACTGCGCACCGCCGAGGACCGCGGCGAGCCCGTGCAGGGCGGCCCGGGCAATGTTGTTGAGCGGCTGCGCGGCCGTCAGTGCCGAGCCCGAGGTCTGCACATGGAAACGCAGCCGCGTGCTGCGTTCGTCTACCGGGTTGAACCGGTCGGTCAGAACCTCGTGGTACACCCGCCGCGCCGCGCGGTACTTGGCCACTTCCTCGAACAGGTCGCTGCCCGCGGTGAAGAACGCGGAAAGTCGGCGCGCCACGGCGTCGACCGGCAACCCTCGCGCGCGCATCGCCTGGACGGTGGCAACGGCGTTCGCAACCACCAGCGCCACTTCCAGTACGGCGTCGGCGCCGGCCTCGCGGTAGTTGTATCCGGTGAAACTCACCGGGTGCCAGCGGGGCAGGTGCCGCGTGCAGTATTCGGTGACATCCATGGAGAGCCGGAAGGCGAAGTCGGGTTCGAGAACGCTCGGCGCGGTCAGCACGACCGTCTCCATCATGAAGTCGTTCTGCAGCGTCCCTGACAGCTGGGCTGGATCCAAACCGCGGCGTCGAGCGGCGGCCAGATACATGGCGAGGATCGCACCGGCCGCGACCGGATGGGACAGCACAAGGGAAACGCTCACCTCGTCCAGCGGGATCCCGGCGTACAGGTCGACCATGTCGTCGACGCTGTCCACGGCGACGCCGCCCAGCCCCGCGTCGCTGCGGGCCCATTCATCGTCGCTGTCGTATCCGCGGTTGGTCGGGTAGTCGAAGACCGTGTTGATGGCGGTCGCACCCTCGGCAAGCAGCAGGCGCAGGCGCCGGTTGGTGTCCTCGACCGTGCCGAACCCGGCGAGCGGACGGATGGACCACGCGCGCCCGGAGTACATCGTCGGGTAGACGCCGCGCGTATACGGTGGGCTGCCTGGGACACCCAAGTCGGTCTCGTAGTCGCCAGCGGCGGCTTCGGGGCCGTAGAGCGGGGCCACCGGGATGCCGGCCTCGGTCCGCGCGGGCATCGTCTCGGAGCCGTACTGCTCGCGCCAGCGCTGGACGGGACTGGTCGCCTTCTCCGTCACCACCGCGCCGGATGCGCCTGCGATTCGGCTTGTCACGACTGCCCCCTACGGACACGACGGCGACCCGGACGATTCACCGTCGTCGTTATTTCTAGCGGAACGGCGGCGAAGAGTCGCCGGCCCGGCGTGGGCATGAGGCTGCACAGGCACCGACACTCCACGGAGACCGGATATGGCCGCTACCGGACACATGCGGCCGAGGCCGCGAGAGGTCATCCAATGTCGCGGCGGCGCATGCCGACCAGGCCGGCGAGCACAAGCGATCCACTCGCGGCAAGCAACCAAATCAGCGGCGCAGCGGTGAACCTGCCGCCGGGCAACTGCGGGATGTGCCGGGGACAGCGACACGTCCAGCGCGCGGTGGCTGAGCCTAATCAGCGCGAGGATCTGGGACAGCTGCTGGCCGTAGAGCAGCAGCAGGCACCCAGCGGCCCGGTCGGTGAGGTCCAGGGTGTCGTCGTGCAGTAACAGGGCGGCCAGCGCCCAACGCTCGTCGGGGCTGGCTCAGATCAGTGCTATTCGGTTGTCCGCCGCCGGAAATACCGGGACGCGAGCGGCGCCGCCACGACGAGGATCAGCACCGACCAGGCCAGCGACGCCTCGATGGGGTGTCGCATCGGCCAGGCGCCGATCGATGCGGACGGGTTCGGATTGTCCCAAAGCTGGCGGGCTCCGGCGATCACCGCGCTGACCGGGTTCCAGTTCGTGATGGCCTGCAGCCAGCCGGGCATGTGCTGGGTCGGCACCATCGCGTTGGACACGAACGCGAGCGGGAACAGCACGAGGAATCCGAACGAGGCGGCCGACTCCGGGCTCTTGCTGTTGAGCCCAAGGCATGCCGCGACCCACGACATCGAGTAGGCGAAGAACAGCATGAGGGCAAATCCCGCGATGATCCGCAGCGGGCCGGCACTGGTTCTCCAGCCGACCGCCAGCCCCGTGACGGCGGAAACGAGCTCGCACAGGCAGGCCGTCAGCAAGTCCGCCAAGGACCGGCCGACTAGCACCGCGGGCCCCCACATCGGCAGCACCCGGAACCGGTTAATCATGCCCATTTGCAAGTCGGTGGCCAAACCGACCGCCGTGCCCATGGTAGCCAGGGTCAGGTTCAGCGCGAGCAGCCCGGCTATGATGAAATCGGGGTAGCTGCCCCCGGGGATCGGAATCGCGCCGCCGAACAGGTAAACGAAGAGCACCGTCAACAGCACCGGCTGGATCGTGACGCTGGTGAGCTGCGTCGGATCCCGCGCGATGTGCACCAGGCTCCGGCGCGTTATCGAAACAACGTTCCTGACCCGCTCGGCCACGCTATGGGTGATCGGCCGGGTCACGGCCGCGTCGCGCGGCCGCTGCGCGATTGCCGGTGTCATGCCTTCGCTCTCGCGCTCCGCCGCGCCCGTACCCGGCCCGCCTTGTCCGGCGCTCATCCCTTTCGCACCTGATCCGTTGTTGTCACGGGAATATCCGCGCCAGTGAGCGCGAAGAAGACATCGTCCAGCGAGGGCTGGCGGACCTCGATGTTGTCCACTAGCATCCCCGCCTGGTCCAGCGCCCGTACCAGAACAGTCGCCAGGCCGGGTGCGCTGTCCGCGGCAGCGTCGAGGCGCAACCCGTCGGCGCTGACTGATACCCGGCCGCTCACCAGGGGCGCGATCACCTGTTCGGCTTCTGGCCCGGGCTCGGCGAGCGTCACCTCGACGTGCGCGCTCCGGCTGTGCACCTTCAGCTCGCGCGGCGTCCCGTCGGCGATCACCTGGCCGTGATTGACTACCACGATGCGGTCAGCCAGGGCGTCCGCCTCGTCCAGGTACTGGGTGGTCAGCAGTACCGTGACACCGGAGCCGATGAGCTCCCTGATCATCTCCCAGACTCGCTGCCTGCTCACCGGATCCAGGCCCGTGGTGGGCTCATCCAGGAACAGCACGGGCGGCCGCGTCACCAGGCTGGCCGCCAGGTCCAGCCGGCGACGCATGCCGCCGGAGTAGCCCTTGACCACCCGGTCGGCGGCGTCTGCCAGCTCGAAGGACCCGAGTAGTTCGGCGGCCCTGGCCCTGGCCTGGCTCGTTCGCATGCCGCTCAGCTCGCCGACCAGCGCGAGGTTCTGCCTGCCGGTCAGCAGGCCGTCTAAGGTAGCGTCCTGGGCGGCCACGCCGATCTGCCTGCGCACCGCGGCCGGGTGGGCCAGCACGTCAATGCCAGCCACCCGGGCCCGCCCCGCGTCCGGCAGCGCCAGTGTGGTCAAGATCCGCACCGCTGTTGTCTTACCGGCTCCGTTTGGGCCGAGGAACCCCAGCACGCTCCCGGCTGGCACGGAGAAACTGACCCCGGCCAGCGCGCGCGTCCGGCCGTAGGTCTTGAACAGGCCGTCGGCCTCGATCATCGGGTCAGCCATCGCCGCTTATCCCCCGGCAGCTCAACGATCTCTCCTAACCTATCGGTCGGTAAGTACGGCGCCAGCATAACGAGTTCCGCCTACCGAACGTTAGGTAAGCGCCCACTCGGCGCTAAAATGAGCCCGTGACACAGGCAGACGCTGGACTCGCGGCCGCGAGCGGGCCGGCCCGGGATGATCACCCCGGCCGTGACGAGAGCAACAGCGACCAGGTGGGCGCGACCACACGTGAAAGGATCCTCGACGTCGCCTTGGAATTGTTCACCGACCAGGGTTTCGACGGCACCTCCATGCGCGAGATCGCGGAGCGGCTCCATATCAGCAAACCGGCGATCTACTACCACTTCGCGTCCAAGGAAGAAATCCTGATGGCACTGCACATGCGCCTGCACGAGTTCGGCAAGGTGGCGCTCGCACGTCTGGCAGGCCAGACCGTGACGATCCAGATCTGGGGTTCGCTGCTCGATGAGCTGCTGGATCAGATAGTGGCCCAGCGCAAGATCTTCCTGATGCACGAGCGCAACCAGGCGGTCCTGGAGAAACTGCATCGCAAGGACCACGACACCGAGCACGACGACATCCAGCAGCGGTTCCGGCAGGCACTCGCCAATCCGTCGCTGTCACTGCGCGACCGGGTCCGGATGGCGTGCTCACTGGGCGCGGTGTTCGGAGGGCTGTTCATGGCCGGGGACGCGTTCGATGACGTCTCCAGCGCCGAACTCGGCTCCCTGGTCCGGGACGCGGTCCGCGACGTCGTGGCCGACCCCCAGCGCCTGAGTTAGGCCCGGGACAACCCGGCCGGCGCGTCCTGATTGAGGAGCCTGGCATCGAGCCGCCGAAGCGGTCGCAGTAGCTGGAATGAGCCGTCGAAGCCGCGCAGGTTAAGGGGTCAGTAGGGGGTCCGGTGGCGGCACCCGCTGGCTATCTTTATATTTCTTTCGGAACGATCGCCGGGTGACGGAACTCGAACTGTGCGCCGGGAGCGCTCGGCGGGATGAGCTCGACGCGACGGCCAGGCAGCGCGCGAAAGGCAAGGTGACGATACGCGAACGGCTGGACAAATTGGTCGACGTCGCCCCGTTCCAAGAGGTCGGGGCCGAACTGTCCGTCGGCGCCGCGCCACCGGGTTCGGCCTTGACGCGCACCGCCCGCACACCGATGGCGTAATGGCCGGCCGGGGCAAGGTCTTCGGTCGCGACGTCATGGTCTACGCCCACGACTTCCGGATCTTCGGTGGGGCCCTCGGCGAGGCGCACGCCGGAAAGATTCACGTTCGCGTGACCCACCAATGAGGTAGCGGGGAATGGGTGCCGACCCCTACTACGCCGTCGAGCGCGGGCCCGGTCGACCACGTGATCGATCCGCGCCAGACCCGGGTCGAAGGTGATCCGCGGCTTGGCGTTGCTGCGCGCGAAGCACGCCCCAGCAGCCGAGCGCGGCCACGGGAACCAGCCGATCTGAGGGAAAGCGATGATCAGGAGAATCGTTCCGCCGTACGTGACCTACGCGGAGTCCTTCGACGACATCACCGACGAGGCTCTCTTCCCGGAAGAAGCCGCCGTCGTCGAACACGCGGTCGACAAGCGCCGACGGGAGTTCACTACGGGCCGCGTCTGTGCGCGGCGGGCGCTGCTCAATCTGGGTCGGCCGGCCGCGCCGCTCCTGCCAGGCGCGCACGGCGAACCGCAATGGCCGGCGGGCGTCGTGGGCAGCATTACGCACTGCCAGGGCTACCGGGCTGCCGTGGTGGGTGAGGTGTCCCAGGTCGCCTCGATCGGCATCGACGCCGAGCCGAACGAACCGCTGCCCGGCACCCTGCTGAAGTCCATCAGCCAGCCAGCGGAGCGGGCCGATGTGGACATGCTGGCGCGTACGTTTCCCGGCGTGTGCTGGGACCGGCTGCTGTTCTGCGCCAAGGAGGCCGTGTACAAGACCTGGTTCACGCTGACCCGCTCGTGGCTCGGCTTCGACGGCGCCCTGGTGCACCTGCAGCCGCGCGAGTGGACCGGCACCTTCGCCGTGAAGCTGCTGGTGCCAGGCCCCATGGTGGACGGCCAGAAGATCGACGTATTCTCCGGCCGGTGGGTGCTCAGCCGCGGCGTGCTCATCACCGCGATCGTCGTGCCCGGGCCGGTGCACGCTACCCGAGGGCACTAGGCCGCGTTCGAGCTCGGGCGCGACCGCATCATCTCCTGCGCTGTGGGTGGCTGACCACCGCCGGACCGCCCATATCGAGGTCGTCCACGTCGAGCCAGCCCCGCGCGGCGGCTCGGGCACCGGCCTGGAACCGGCTGCGCGAGTCGAGTCGGCTCAGCAGATCGGACGCCACCCGGCGGGCGGTGCGGATCGACACGCCGAGGCGCCGGGCGATGACCTCGTCCGTGCATCCAGCGGCGAGCAGCCGCAGCACCTGCTTGCGTTGCGCGCACAGGCCGTCGTCATCCCGGAGCCGCGGCCCGCCCAGTGGCGCCGCATTGTTCCAGGTGGACTGGAACAGAGCAAGCAACGCCGTCATCACGCCCGCGTTGGACACCAGGGCCGCGGCGTCCGAAGCGCCCCCCGGGTCGACCGGTACCAGCGCCTGCGCGCGGTCGAAGATGAACAGCTGCAACGGCAGCAGCGGCGCCGTGCGTACCTCTGTGCCCAGCGCCATCAGCCATCGCGCGCGTTCCAGCGAGGGCTGGTGGTTGCGGATGCTGTCCAGGAAGACGGTGCGGTACCGCACTCCGCACTCGATCATGCGGGCCGTTAGCGCCTCGCTGGCTTCGTCGGAGAGCGGAAGCTGTGACTGCGGCGGCACGAACGCGCAAATCTCCCAGCGCGAGGCGTTGATCAGGTCGCACAGCCGGGCCTCGACCGCGTCCGCGCCTTCCATGTACTCGACGTCGGGCGCCTCTACCGGAGGGTTCAGTTCCGCGTGCTCGGCCAACAGCACTGTCACCGCAGCCTTGCACTCTTCCAGTTCCTGCTGCAGTCGCGCGAACTCGGCCTGCCTACGGGCGACGAGCGCTTGGAGCGAGGCTTCCGGGTGGACCAGCCGCAGCGCTTGGGGATCCCCTGCGGACGGTCGGAGCAGTGACATCCGTGCCAACTCGCCGAGGGCTTCATGTACCTCGAACTCCTCCAGTTCCAGGCTCACTGCCAAGTCCCGTGCCTGTGCCGCGGGCGCCTTGAGCACGCCCAGGTACACCGCCTCGGTTCGAGAATTCAGCCCCAGTCCTTCAAGCATCGTTCCCCGCTCCCCTAAGACGTCCGGTGCCAGGTGCCAACGAACCTGACAAATCGCAACTTTCGCCTTGGTGCGGAACGATATCCGCCGGGGCAGTCGCGGAGCTGCCCCTATAAACCCCTACTACCCTTCGGCCCGCCCCACACCTCACCACGGGCCACGCGGAAAGACATGCCGTCGACTGCGTACCGGCGGCGCCACGATAGCGGACTCGGAGGTCTTCGACTTCGATCACCTGACCGCGGTCACCTTCGGTGGTTGCTGGGAGCCGAGCGAGGCCGCGGGTTCCCGCGCGGATCCGGTTGCCTCCGACCCGCTGCGCCGACGCGTGCGCGTCGGCGCAGCGGGTCGGTCAGCACCCGGCCGATGGCGTGTGTGGCGCGGCGGGCGGCGGTGTCCGCGATGTCATACGACAGGATGACGGCTGTGAGCGCCACGAGGATCGGGCCGTAGCCGGCGAGCAGGGGCGGAAGCTTGGCTGACAGCCGCGGGCGCATAAACTCCGGCTCGGTGAAGGCACGCACGGTGAGGTCGGCGCGCCGCTTAAAGCGCAGGTAAGGCAGGCGCCACATAGCCGGCAGCGGAGACTCGGGGCGCATCACAGCCTTGGCGGGTCGCGAGCGGATGCCGTGGTCGAGCCGCCACTGGGCGCGCCGCTGCACGCCCGCATGGCACCGCTCGATCACGCTGGCCACCTTTGCCGGGTCGACCCGGTTCAACGGCGTCGACTGCGAAAGGAACAGCTCCCGGGTGAGCCGCGCCCGCAGCTTCGCTGTGGCGGGCGTCTCCGCGCGCGTGTCGCCGTTGGTCGCCGTGAGCCAGCGGACGATGCGGAAACGGTTGGTGGCGACGGCACCGAAGATAAGGTAGTCGAGCCAGTGGTCGAGCAGGAAGAACCGGCTGTCCGCGATGGTCGTGCTGTACTTGGACCGCACCATGCTGCGCATGATCTGCCAGTCGGCCAGCACGGCCCGGTTGACGTGCGCGATGTAGTCGGTGTTGAGGACGCCGCCACGCAGGTCCGCCTCCGCGATGTTGGCGGCGTGCCAGGACGTAGACAGCGACAGCGAGATGCCCTGGCTGTAGTACGCGTCGATGATGGAGGAAGCGTCGCCGACGATCGCATAGCGCCGCGGCGACACGTGTGTGTCGGTCATGTACTGGACGCTCCGGTACGCGCGGAAGTCCAGGACGTTCTCCTCGCGCAGGAAGTCCAGCAGCGGGTAGCGGCGCAGGATCTCCCAGAACGCCTGCCGCAGGTTGCCGCCGGCGGGCGGTCGATCGCTGTTGAAGCTCACGCCTACGCTGATGCGGTCCCCGGTGAGCCGGATCAGCCAGATCCAGTACCCGTCGCCCCACAGGTGCACGGTGTCCCGGTCGCGGGAGGTACCGCCGCCTTCGGGATAGTTGAAGGCCCAGGTGTCGCCGAAGCAGTCGTCGGTGCAGTGGGAGAACTGTGCCCACACCGCGGAGGTGGAGAAGCCGTCGTCCAGTGGTATGTCATGGCCGAAGCGCTTGACCAGGAAGCGGGCCCGGCCCGAGCAGTCGATCATCCACCGCGCCATCACGGTACCGTGCTGCTTGCCGTCGCGGGACTCCCAGCTGATGCGGTGGTCGCTACCGTCGCCCAGTTCCACGTTGCGCACCTGGCCGCGATCCACCACGGTGATCTCGTCAAAGTCCTTGAGCCGACCCCGGAGCACGGCCTCGATCTCCGGACGCACGATCTGCACGTCCTCGAACATGGTCCGGCCGAACCGGCGGTCCTCGATCCGGTCCTTCCACCGTTGCGGGATCACACTCTGGAAGCCCCACTCGACGACTTCGTCGTCAAAGACCGTCTTGCCCTCGAGGCCGTGCGCGAACCAGACCCCGCGCTTCTCGAAAGACTCCGAGAGCTCCTTGTCAAGGTCGCCGATGGTCCGCAGGAACGGGTTCGAGAAGATCAGCAGCGACTCGCCCACCTTGTACGTGCTCTTGTCGCGTTCGGTCAATTCATCGACGATGGCGACCCGGAACCCGCGACGCGCGTATTGCAGCGCATTGTGCAGGCCGACGATTCCGGAGCCGATAACGCAGACATCCGTGCGCACTGCGTCATCCGTTTGTTGAGGCATCGCGCCCATCTCCGTAGAATCGTGCCCGCCACACGAACGTGTAAAGATGGTGAGGGGCCAACTAACGTCGCTCATTTTCTACCGCGCCCCGCGCCACCGTGCCACCGCCCGCGATCGGCCATAAGTGGCAGCGGCAGCAAGCGACCACCCATTAGGCGCTGTGGCCGCTTCCGGGAGCCCAGACCGGCCTGGCAGCAAGTGTCCACTAGCGCGGAGGGTGCCGGCCGGGGAAACATGCATGAGGGTATCGCCGGGTGAGACCGGCGTCGCCGGGTCGCTTACTCCGGGGGCCGCAACGCATGCCTGTAAAGGACGTCTTCGTGTTCGTCGGCGGCAGTCGGCTGGTCGGCCAGTTCGGCGTAGACACCCACCCCGGCCTGAGGCCCTGCGCGGCAGACGCTTCAGGTGATCACCCCACGAGCGATCATGCCGAAGTGTCCGCCCGCGACCGACCCCAGCTGAGGAGTTAGGCCATGAAGGTCGCTGTTGATAGGACCAAGTGCATGGGGCTGGGCATCTGCGAGGCCCAGGCGCCGGGCGTCTTCGAGATCGGTGATGACGGTGTCCTTCTCATCCAGACCGAGAACGCCACCCCCGACCAACTGGGCGCCGTTACGGCGGCAGTCAAAGGTTGCCCCAGCGAAGCCCTGTCGCTGATCGAGGACTGATGACCCGGCTCCTGGACCTGATGCTCGGTGCGCCAGCCACCCGATTCGTCGCGGGGTGCCTACCCACATCCAAAAGGAAAGACCAACATGTCGTTGACCGGTACCTGGCATCTCTCGATCGCCACACCAATGGGCGAGCAGAAAGCCGAGCTCGAGCTGGTGCAGCACGGGCCTGACCAGATCTCCGGCCTGACCCGCACCAATCAGGATGGCGAACGGGAGCTGGCGGACCCGCGGCTTAAGGGCAACAAGCTAATCTGGAAGTCGACGTTCAACCGCCCGTTCAAGGTCACCGCCACGATGGAGCTGACCTTCGACGGCGACTCCGTCACCGGCACGGCGAAGGCCGGAATGCTGATCCCGCCCGCCAAGATCGTTGGTCGGCGGGCACCGTGAGGACCGCCCCGGTCGACTGTCGCCACAACCGGGCGGACCGGATGGCCGGTGCCGGAGACCGGTGATGGACCAGAGCCTCCGGGTCATGACCCAGTACAACGAGCTGTGGAAGCCGGCCGGGCTGGGTCGTGCGGAGAGCGTCATCGCACCCCACTTCATGCGGTACGGCAGTTCCGGCCAGTTCAGCGGGGTGCCCGCGTTCAAGCGGTACGTCGCGCACTATCTCAACGCGTTTCCCGACCTTCGGTTCGCCGTCGAGGACTGGCTGGCACAAGGCGAGAAGGTGGTGATCTACTACAGCTTCACCGGTACCCATGAACGTGCCTTCATGGGTATGGCTGCCACCGGACGGTGGATAAGGGCTGAGGGTGTGGCGATCTACCGCATTGTCGATGGGAAGCTCGTCGAGCTCTGGGACTTCCTCGACCTGTTCGGGATCGCGGAGCAGCTTGGCGTGCAGTTGGAATCCGTCAACCCCGCACTTTCCTGGAAGTGAGGTTCATCTCAGCATGAAGCAGAACTACGTCGGGCTGTCCAACACGCTGCACGACCCCGCCATGGCAATCGTCGACTCAACAGGCCGCGTCCTGTTCGCGGAGGCCACAGAGCGGTACCTGCAGAACAAGCGGTCGATTAACTGCCCTCCGGACTTCTTCCAGCATGCCGCGAAGCTGGTCAGAAAGTACTGCGATCCGGACGCGGACCTGGTGGTCGCTCAGAGCTGGAGCGAGCGGGCCAGCGGCTTGATGGCGCAGATGCTGGAGGACGTCCGGAGCAACGAGCGCCGGCTGGTCGAACTCTTCGGGGAACTGCCCGACTACATGAAGACCCACATCACATCACGAGAGTTCGTCTGCGTCTCGCAGATCAACGCCATCAACCAGACCGGCAACACGCTCAGGTATGAGCTGAACCAGCGCGAGGACGCGAAGTATATACCAGAGCTGCGGCGCCGCCTGTACGACCACCATCTGACGCACGCGGCCGTCGCCTGCTATTCCAGCCCCTTCAATGAGGGCGTGTGCGCCGTAATGGATGCCCTCGGGGAAGGCTCCTCCACGTGCTGCTATCACTACAAGGACGGCGTCATCAGCAAGATCGACGGACTGCCCAACGCGAGCCCGGGCAGCCTCGGCTTCTTCTACACGTTCGTCTGCGTCGCATGCGGATTCGGGCATCTGAACGGCGAGGAGTGGAAGGTGATGGGGCTCGCCGCCTACGGCCAGCCCAGGAAGGACCTCTATGACCTCTTCAGGTCGCTCATCGAAGTCGACGGGCTGACGATCAGGTTTGCGCCAGAAACGGCCCTTCTCTCTCCGTCCAAGAAGATCCACGACCTTCGCCGGAAGGAGGGCGAGTCACCCTTCGCCGCCGCGGACATCGCCTATGCGGGGCAGCAAGTGTTCTGCGAAGTCTACTTCGAGTTCCTGAACAACCTTGGCAAGCTGGGGATATCGGAGAATCTCATCCTCGGCGGCGGGTGTGCGCTCAACTCTTCCGCCAACGGCCGGACGCTGGAACAGACGAACTTCAAGCAGCTTCATATCTTCAGTGCGCCCGGCGACGACGGAAACGCGCTGGGCGCGGCTTGGCTCGCATTTCACGAGGACCACCCCGACGAGCAGAAGGCCTCCGCATTCCAGTCACCCTACCTCGGTTCGGAAATGTCGAAGGACACCCTGGACAAGGTCCGCGACTTCGGGCCAGCGAAGCAGACGCGGCTGGAGTTCGCGGAGGTGTGCCGGCGAACGGCGGCCCTCCTCGCGGAGGGCAAGCTGATCGGTTGGGTACAGGGGAGGGCGGAGTACGGGCCTCGTGCCCTTGGAAACCGTTCCATCCTGGCCGATGCCCGGTACCCGGACATGAAGGACAAAATCAACGCCCGGGTGAAATTCCGGGAAGCCTTCAGGCCGTTCGCGCCGTCCATCCTCAGCGAGTTCGGGCCGGACTATTTCGTTGACTACCAGGAATCCCCGTACATGGAACGGACCCTGAGTTTCAAGGAGGAGGCGAAACAGCGGGTACCCGCTGTGGTGCACGAGGACGGCACCGGGCGCCTGCAGACCGTCAAGCGTGAGTGGAATGAGAAGTACTACCTGCTCATCCAGGAGTTCTACAGGAAAACTGGCGTCCCTCTTGTGCTCAACACGAGCTTCAACGTCATGGGAAAGCCGATCATCCACACGGTGGAGGACGCCTTGTCCGTCTTCTACACGTCCGGGCTTGACGCAATGGTGATCGGCGACACGCTGATCGAGAAGTAGTCGCAATCGGCCATCCGGCGCGCCCGCCCCGGTCGGCGCGCCCCCAGCAGTAGATCGCTCAGGTGGCAGCAGGGGCGGTCATGCCGCGCGCGACGATGACGCATTGTGCGTGGTCATCTTCCGCCGCCCCGGCGAGGCCATAGAACTCGGTGTCTTCGAACCCGGCCGCGGACAGCGAGGTCCGCCACTGTTGGGTGCACAGCAGCGGGGAGCCGCTGATCCGCGTTTCCTCGTCTTCGTACAGCCACCACCCCTCGGTGAGGCCGAACGTCAGGGTGTTGTAATCCAGCCGCTGGGTCAGCTCGTTGATGACGATGATACCGCCCGGCTTGAGCAGCGCCCTGCACTGGTCGAGCGTCACCTGCATGCGCCGCGTGGTGTGCAACACGTTGCTAGCCACGACGACGTCCATCGAGTGGGGTTCGAACCCCTGCGCGGCGGGCGCCCGCTCGATGTCATAGGCAGCGAACTCGGTGAACGGGTACTGGGTGCCGAACTGCGCCTTGGCCGTCTGGACGAAGACCGCACCGATGTCGGTGTACAGGTAGCGGATCCGGCTGGCGGTACTGGCGATCGACTCCAGTACGTACGCGCTCGTGCCGCCGGTACCCGCGCCGACCTCGAAGACCTGGGCGGTGGACAGCGGGAACCGCCTGGTGAACTGGCGGACATGCTGCTGTACCTGCTCGGCGACGAGCCGGTTGTAGTACTCGGTCTGGATATTCTCCTTGTACAGTTCGGCGACCAGTTCCATGGAACCGCCAGGAAAGATGACGTCAGTGGCCTCGCGGTCCCCGCGCATCACCTCGAGCACGGCGCCCTGGCAGGTGACAAGCAGCGGGATATAGTCCGCGATCTCCGGGTGGGCGGTGACGAGTTCCTGAGCGCGCTGTGCCCCCTTGTCCGCGCCTCCGGCGAAACCGGATGTGGCGAGCTTGTCTGTAGCGCTGATGTCGCCGCCGGTGCGGCGCAGGTACCCCTCCCGCTCCAGGATGCCAAGCGAGGCGTGGAAGAGCCGGTCGTACCGGTCCTGCACGGCCAGCCGGGTGCGCGTCTCGGCGACGGGTACCGGCGACTGGTCGGCAGGCAGCACCCCGGCGGTCTTGAACCGGTCGGCCAGCAACTGCCCGCCGAACTCCGTGACCGCGGAGAACGAGGTCACGAAGTTGTCGTACCTGTCGGCGTCCAGTGGCGGCGGATCGCGGAGCACCGCCTCGATGTGCTTGGCCGCGATGCTGAGTGTTGGTTCGTTGAGCATGTTGAGGTGGTCATTGTCCAACTGGACCTCCTGCAACTCGCCGGCCACGATATCCCGCCACGGCTGCACGTAGTCGTAGCCATCAAGGATGTTCTGGGGCCCCCAGTACAGCCTGCTGGAACGGCCGGTGAAGCCGTCCATAGCGCGGAAGAACAGGACGTCCGAGGCGTCGTACGGGCGCATCTTGTAGATCTGGTAGATGCCTTCTGAGTGCTCGGAGGTGTCCATGCCACCGCGCAGGTACCGGTAGATGTCCTCCACGGCGAGCCGTTTGCCGCTGCGCGCCTTGGCCAGCCGGGCCAACTCGGCCAGGTGCAGTTTGGGCGGCAGGTGCTCCACGTCTGAGGCCCGGAGGGCCAACTCCGGGTACTCGTCCAGCTTCAGGAAGTAGTTCGCGAGATAGAACTGTAGAAAGCCCTCGTCGTACCCGCCGAAGTGGCGGTTGAAGACTTCCTGGGTCGCGGGGTAGGTGTCGAACATGATGAGATGTCGAATCGTCTCGCCCTCTTCATGGAGACGCCGGGCGATCTCCATGGCCGGGATGCCCCCGAAGGAGTACCCGCCGATGACGTACGGCCCCTTCGGCTGCACCCGGCGGATACAGTCCAGGTAGTGGTCGACCATTTCGTCCAGAGTCTGCGGCATGGAATGGCCGTCGGTGCCCCGGCCCTGGAACGCGTAAATGGGATAATCGGGCCCCAGCGCAGCGGGGAGGGTCTGGACTTCGGTCGAGTAACCGGCCGCACCATGCACCCAGAATGAGGGCTGCCGGGTGCCACCCACACTGATCGGGATCAACTCGGGCGGCAGCTTGTTCTGGTCACCGGGGTCGCGGTCGCGGTCCACGCGGCGTGCGGCGCTACCGGCCACAGGTTCCCGGTCCTTGAAGAACTCGGTGTGGATGTAGCCGGACAGGGAGCGCAGCGTCGGGTAGTCGATCAGCGCGGTGATCGACATCTGGATGTCGAACTCCTCCTGCACGATCTGTGTGAGCATCGCGCCGAGGATCGAGTCCACGCCGTAGTCCTTCAGCGGCTGGTTCTCGTCGAACACGTCTTCGGTGAGCTTGAGCTTGTCCAGCAGGATGTCGCGCAGCACCGCGCGGATGTACTCCTCGCCGGTGAGGATCTGCTCGTCGCGCGGTGCGGCGCGCCTGGCGCCGCCGCCGTCGGGTGCGCTGAACCAGAACCTCGTACGGTCGAAGGCGTAGCCTGGCAGTGAGGTCCGCCGCGGTGTCAGGGTTCGCACCTCATCTGGCCAGTCGACGGTCTGTCCCGCCACCCAGGCGGCAGCCTGCTCGTCTGCCGTGCCGGTGCGCGGCACGCTGGCATCGGCGGTTTTCGCGTGTCCACGGTGGATACCGTGTTCAGTCGCCCCGCGCCGGGCTTGCTGGAGCCGGGTGCGCAGCTCCGGCAGGCTGACGGCCACGACGGCCAGCCGTTCGGCGAATTCTTCCCGGCCCTCGCGCAGGGTGGACGCGACGATGCCGGGGTCCGGCACGGGTCCGGGCCCGCGATCCCAGCGGTCCAGCCGGTCGAGGAACCGGTCGATCCCGTTGTCCAGCGCCCGCGTCGTCTTCGCCGAGAAGACGAACACGCGCTCGCGCCGCGGAGCGGCCGCTGTCGAGGCAGCCGGTGCCGGCGTGGCCGCCGGGTACTCCTCGACGAGCACGTGGGCATTGACGCCGCCGAAGCCGAACGAGCTGACGCCCGCGCGCAGTGGCAGCGGGCGCCCGTCGGCGCCGGTCATCCGCTGCCACGGTGCGGTCTCGCGGACCGGGTAGAACGGGCTGTCCTGCAGGTCGACGTACGGGTTCATCTCGTTGAGGTGCAGGAGCCCGGGCAGCGTCGCGTGCCGCATGGACATGATCACCTTGATCAGGCCCGCGATACCCGAGGCCGGCTCGAGATGCCCGATGTTCGTCTTCACCGATCCCAGGCCGCAGTAGGGCGTGGCAGGCAGCTGGCTGCCCCGCGACTTCGCGAGCTGGCGGAACGCTGACTTGATGCCGTTGATTTCCACGGGGTCACCGAGTTCGGTCCCGGTGCCGTGCAGTTCCAGGTACCCGATGGACTCCGGGCCGACACCCGCCTTCTCGATGGCCTCGCGCAGCAGCGCCGCCTGCGCCTCGGTGCTGGGTGCGGTGATGGAGGCCGCCCGGCCGCCGTGGTTGACCGACGTGCCCCGGATCACCGCGTAGATCTGGTCACCGTCGGCAGTCGCCTGGTGCAGCGGCTTGAGCACGATCATGCCGACGCCTTCGCCCTTGACATACCCGTCCGCGCTGCGGTCGAGCGTCTTGCAGCGGCCGTGCGGTGACAGCAGCCCCATCATCGCGGCCGCCTCCGTGGAGAACGGCGCCAGGTTCAGCGCGATCCCGCCGGCGATCGCCACGGTGCTCTCCCCGGTGCGGATGGACCGCACGGCGCGGTGCACCGCGACCAGTGAGCTGGAGCATGCGGTGTTCGCGGGCTCGCTCGGCCCGTGCAGGTCCAGCAGGTACGAGATGCGATTGACCACAATGGAGTGCTCGTTGCCCAGCCCGACCTGTGCGTTGAGAACGTCGGCCTCGTGCAGCAGGTGCTGGTAGTCGCTGAACTGCACGCCAGCGAACAGGCCGACGTCCTGGCCGGCCAGCCGCGACGGCCGGTACCCGGCGTCTTCGATGGCGCTCCACACGGTTTCCAGGAGGACCCGCTGCTGCGGGTCCATCATCTCCGCCTCGGCCGGGGAGATGCCGAAAAACAGCGGGTCGAACTTGTCCACGTCATCAATGAACCCGCCCCACCGGTACCGGCCCTGCTGGTCTTCTGGTACGTCCTGGCACAGGGCACGCCAGTCCCAGCGGTCGGGGGGCACCTCGGTGACCAGGTCACGGCACGCCACCAGGTTGTCCCAGTAGCAGTCAAGATCAGGCGACCCCGGGAACCTCCCGCTCATCCCGATGACCGCGATCGGCCCGGCATCCGCCTTGCCTTCCGGCACGGCCCCCATGGCAGGCTCCGTGACGACCATCGATGCGGCATCGGAGGCCGCGCCGGCCGCGGCAGCCGGGCCAGTGGCGGCAGCCGGGCCAGTGGCCGCGGGAGCCGCCACCGCCGCGGCAACGCGCGGCCCGTACTCCTCACCGTTCCCCGATCCGGTCGGCGAGCATCTTAAGCGCCACCGACTCCAGGCCGTACTCCCCCAGCCCGGTCCTCTCGTCGATGCGGGCCAGATCCATCCCGCCCACGTTCGCCGTCATCGTCATCAGCTCGCGCAGAATAGCCGCGCGGACCTCGCGGCCTGCGGGCGCCGGCTGCGGCGCGTTCTCCTCAACGGGCTGCGGCACCGGCGCGTCCAACGCTGACTTCACGTGTTCCTCCCTCTCCTCCCGCACAGCGGACGCGGCCGCCGGCGGAATCTCGTTTATCCAGTACCGTTCGCGCGCGAACGGGTAACCGATCAGCGGCACGCGCCGTCGGGCCTGCCCTCGGTGCAGCATCGGCCAGTCGATCGCCGCCCCGCGTACCCAGTTCAACGCCACGCTGGCCGGGTCGAGCTGCGAGCGGTCCGGCTCCGGCAGGGTGTCCTCGTCGAGCCGACCGGAGAAGACGCCCACGGTGGGGGTGCCTGCGGCGAACGCCCGGAGCTGGGAAGCCCCCTCCGCCAGGCTGGACGCGACGAATGCCAGCCGTTCCGGCATGGCCTCACGGCCCATCTGGAGTGTGTAGGCCACATCCGCGAGGGCGGGCACGTCGTCGCTCGCCGGTTGGTCGTCGGCGGTCCCGGTGAATGCGGTGCGCAGCCGCTCCCGGTGGTTGTGGATGAGGTATCCCGCCAGCGCCGCGACCGTGTCGACGGCGGCGGGCAGATCGTCGGAGGGCATGCGGTATGCCTGCGCGATGACCGTACCCAGGCGCACCCGGGCGGCGTGGTCCAGCCCGCACTCGCTGAGCGGGTCGGCTGGGCTCAGGTCGTCCTCGTGCAACCCGAGGAGCTCACGTACCCGGACAAGCAGGTCCGCTGTCACCGCCTCGGCGAGCGGCGGAGCCGGTTGCGCGCTGGCTCGTTCTAGGTAGCCGGCCAGACTCTGCGCGAGCGCGGCCAGGCGATCCGCGGATTTGGCGGACAGCACGATTACCTGGGGTTCGTCCGGCTGGTTGCCGTGCTGCGGATGGGGATGGTCGGCTAGAACCACGTGAGCGTTGGCCCCGCCGGCCCCGAAGGAGCTCACGCCCGCCACCCGGGGAGCGGGCTCGTCCCCCCGGGGCGCCCAGGCCGCGGCCTCGCGCTGCACGCGGAAGGGGGAATCGGTGAAGTCGACGTTCGGATTGAGCCGGTCCGCGTGCAACGACGGGGCGAGCATGCCGTGACGCATCTGCAGGATCACCTTGGTGACGGCTGCGACGCCGGCCGCCGATTCCAGGTGGCCGATGGCGGACTTGACCGAGCCGACGGGAATGGTGATGGAGTCGTCGGTCGCGGCGCCGGCTTCGTGGAACGCCTCAGTGAGCGCGGCGAGTTCGATCGGATCGCCGAGCGGCGTACCGGTGCCATGCGCCTCCACATAGCCGACCTCGGCCGGCTTCACCCGGGCCGCACGCAGTGCCGTCACGACGGCGGTGGTCTGCGCCCGCGGGTTGGGCACCGTGTACCCGTTGGTCTTGCCGCCGTGGTTCACAGCGGTTCCGCGGATGACCGCGTGAACGGTGTCCCCGTCGGCCAGGGCAGCGGGCAGGGGCTTGAGCAGCAGCGCCCCCACACCCTCGCCCGGCACGTACCCGTCGCCGTCCGCGCCGAAGCTGCGGCACCTGCCGTCGGTCGACGCGAACCGGCCCAGGCTCAGTTGCAGGTACTTGTTGGGATGCAGGCTCAGGTTCACGCCGCCGGCGACCGCCGTGTCGCACTCGCCGCGGCGCAGGCTTTCACACGCCAGGTGGATCGCGGTCAGCGAGGACGAGCACATGGTGTCAAGCGCGATGCTCGGGCCGTGGAAGTCGAAGAAGTACGACACACGGTTGGCGATCGACGCGTGCGAGGACACCGCCATCCGGCCGTCGGCCGCCCGGCCGAGCAGCGCGTACTCGCCGTACATGACGCCGACGAAAACACCGGTCGTGCGCTCCCGCAGCTGCGCTCTGGTGTACCCGGCCGATTCGAGGACGTGCCACACGGTCTCCAGGAAGATCCGCTCCTGCGGGTCCATCATGGCCGCTTCGTTGGGCGAGATGTTGAAGAAGAGCGGATCGAACTTGTCGATGTCGGCGAGGAAACCGCCCCACTTGGCGTAGCTGCGGCCCGGTCCCCCGGCGGGGTCGTAGAACCCGTCCAGCGACCAGCGGTCCGGCGGAATCTCCGTGACGCAGTCGCGGCCAGCCAGCAGGTTGCTCCAGAAGTCGTCTAGGTCGTCGGCCATCGGGTAGCGGCCGCTGACCCCGATGATCGCAATGTCGTCCGCGGGCAGTTGCGGGCTTAGCTCAACCGCGATCGCGACCGCGGGCTCGGCGACACACGTCGGTTCCTGAGCCGCGCGGGGAGGAGCACCCAACCGGCTTTCTACCGTGCCGCGGTGACGTTCGGCGAAGTATCCCGCGAGTTCGCGCAGCGTGCCGTAGCGGAAGAACAGGGTCTTGGGCAGCGGGCCGAACTCGCCTTCCAGGCGCTCGGACAGGCGCAACACCATGATGGAGTCGATGCCGAACTGCTCGAACGCCGCTTCCGGGTCGATTCGCCTCGCCGGTACCCGCAATTCATCCGCGAGCAGATCGGCGAGCAACGACTCAGCGGCCGCACGCAGATCGGCGGTTGCCGGGCTGCTGCTCGTGGTCGCCGTCTCTTGCGCGGCTGGCCCGTCGTCCAGCATGGCGCGGATGACGCCCGGGTCGTCCTTAACGACCGCGAGGTACGGCTTTCCGGCGCGCAGCGCGCCACGCAGCGCGGCAAGCCCTTCCTCCGCGTCCAACGCGGACTCCGCCGCCGCGGCGCCCGCCCGCGCCGCGCGATCGCTCATGCCGCCGCCCGCCCACGCTGGCCAGCCCACCGAAACGGTACGCCCGTGGCGCGCGCCGTTCGCACGCAGCCGCTCGCGCACCACCGCGAACTCGTCAAGGAACCCGTTGGCATAGGCGTAGTCGGCTTGCCCGACGTTGCCTACGGCGGAAACCAGGGACGAGAAGAACACCATGAACTCGAGCGGATCGGCGCTCGTCAGCTCGTCCAATACCAACGCGCCATCTACTTTGGCGCGCAGCACCTCCCGTATGGTGTCATGGCTCTTGTGGACGAACAGGCTGTCGCGCACCACGCCCGCCGCATGGATGACCCCGGTCAATGACCCGAACTCACGCCGCGCCTCGTCTAGGAGTGCCGCCATGGCGGCCGGGTCGGCCACGTCGGCCCGCCGGTAGACGACGCGCCCGCCGTCCGCACCGGCACCGTGAAGTTCGGCCAGTTCCTCCGCCGTGACCGCCGATCGTCCCACCAGGACGACGTTCGCGCCCGCTGCCGCCAGATGCCGCGCTACGTGCCGGCCGATGAAGCCTGCTCCGCCGCTGATCAGGCAGGTTGCCCCGGGGCCGACGGGCAACGATTCGCCGCGGTCAAGCGGTGGCAGCTCGCGCAGTTCGCGACGTAGCACGCCGCCATCCGGGCGGAGCCGGAGCTCGGGTTCGTCCGCTGTGCCGACGGGGCGCAGCAACAGCTCCCAGGCCAGGTCCAGGCTAACCGTCCCGTCCGCCCCGCTCGGCACGCCCACGCACTGCACCCGCAACTCCGGGTCTTCCAGCCGGACCGTCCGGGCCAGCGCACCCAGCGCGGCTAGGTGTGGTGGCGCTGTGTCCTCGTCCAGGGGATAAGCGACACGGATCGCGACAGGCCCTTCCGGGCGACCGCTGAACGCCTGACACAACGCGAGCACCGTGTGGAAACTCAGCCTCAGATCGATTGGGCTGCTGGCCTCCTGCCGGTCCCGTAGAGGCCAGAGCACGAGTACCCGATCGGGCCGGTCTGCGGGTTCGAGAACGGCCAGGAGCCGACCGAAGTCCTCCGCCGAGTCCGACCGGACTTCGAAGCTGCGCTCCCCCGTCACACGGAACTCGGTGTCAGGCCTGGCATAACTGACCGGGAGCCCGGGGTGCTCCGCGCGCAGCCGGTCCGCGTGTTCGGCGCCCAGGTCGCAGACGAGAATGGCACCGCCGGAGGCGGGTTCGACGCCGGTGGCGATGACCTCCCGCCACACCGCCTCGAAGGGCACGACACCGGCATCGGCCCGTGCAGCGGGCGCATCCAGTTCGGCAACAGTGAGGCCATGCAGTGATACCAGTACCGCACCGGACTCGTCGGTCACCGCGATGTCCAGGGTGTCCTCGCCGCGCGGTACCAGGTGTGCGTGGCATACGGGGCGCAGCGGCGCGTGTATGGTCAGGCGTTCGAGCGCGTACGGCACCCGCAGCGCGCCCGTTCCGCCGTCAGGAGCCAACGCGACCATCGCCTGCAGCGCGCCGTCCAACAGGCCCGGGTGCAGCACGAAGCCGGACAGCCCGCTGATCAAGTCGGCCGGCAGGGCCAGCTCGGCCAGTACTTGCTGACCATCGGTCCACAGCTGGCGGACTACCTGGAAGCCTGGGCCGTGGGTCAGGCCGAGGTCCCGGAAGCGCTGGTAGCAGTCGTCGCCGCTCAGCGTCGTCGTGCAGCGCCGGCGTACCGCCGGCAGGTCGACCGCGGGGGCGGCACCAGCTACGGCGGCGCCGTTGATCTGCCCTGTCACGCCAGGCCCGGACGCGCCGGTGCGGGCGATCTCGAACCGGGCGCCAGCGGACCCGGGCGTGAGGCGCACCTCCAGGCCCTGCGCGCTGACTCCGGGCAGGCGGCGGTGCCAGCTGACATCCTGGATCGCGTGTCCCGCGATACCGGCGAGGCTGCCGGCGAGCCGGGCCAGCTCCAGGGAAGCGGTGGCGGCTAGCACGGGTTCACCGCCGACCACGTGGTCGGCCACTACGAAGTTGGTTGCTGCCGGGCGGAACAGGAAGCGGGACCCGCCGCCGTCAGGCATCGGCTCGAGCGAAAGCCCGGCGGCGGGAGCCGTGATGGGCGTCTGCTCGTCATCGGTTGCGTGCCAATAGCGCTCGCGGGCGAACGGGTAGGTTGGCAGGCTAATGCGCCGTCCCCCTGCTGGATACAGCGCGTCGACCGGCACCGGCACGCCGCGTTCGTACGCCGAGGCGGCCCGCTGCAACGCCGCAAGGCGTTGCAGTCCCCGGGCAGCGGCCGTCAGTTCGCCGCGTAGTTCCTCGGCCAGCTGCTGCCGCTTACCGGCCGCACAGCCTTCGCTCGGCGGGTGATCACCGTTGCGGCGGGCGCCGATCGCAGCGTGCAACTCGGTCGTGTCACGGGCGACGAATGCGGCACGTTTCTCGAAGTGCAGCCGTCCGGCGTGCAGCGTGTACGCCACCGCGTCCAAGGGATGGCGCCCGGCGTCATGGTCCAACCAGGTCTCAAGGTCGGCGAGGCGCTGGTCCAGGGCTTCGCCTGTCCGCGCCGACACCAGGACCAGCTGGGGTTCGTCTTCCCGGGCCGGCCACGCGCGCACCGGAGGTTCCTCGACCACAAGGTGGGCGTTGGTCCCGCTGTAGCCATACGAGCTGACCGCGGCCCGGCGCGGCGCGCCATCGCCCCTCGGCCACGGAGTCGCGGTTGTCACCGGGTAGAACGGTGTGGCCGCGAAGCCGATCTGCTCGTTTTCCTGCTCGAAGTGCAGTGTCGGCGGAAGTGTCTCGTGTTCCATGGCGAGCAGGCACTTGATGAGCCCGGCGACGCCGGCCGCCTGGCCGGTGTGGCCTATGTTGCTCTTCACGGATCCGATGGCGCAGAATCCGGTCCGGTCGGTGTAGGTGCGGAATGACCGGGTTAGCGCCTCGACCTCGATGGGGTCGCCGAGGACGGTACCTGTGCCGTGAGCCTCGACCAGCGAGATGGACTGGGGGTCGATGCCGGCCTGCCGGTACACCGTCAGCTGCAGGTCGGTCTGCGAACGGGAGCTGGGCGCGGTCAGGCCGTTGGTCTTGCCGTCCTGGTTGGTTGCCACGCCGAGCACTACCCCGCGGATCCGGTCCCCGTCGCGCAGTGCCGCGCCGAGATCCTTGAGAACCACGACGCCGACGCCTTCACCCGGGACGAAGCCATCAGCGCGGTTGTCGAAGACGCGGCATCGCCCGGTCGGCGACAGCATGCCCGCGTTGCTCGCCGAGAGGTAGAAGCCCGGTCCGATGAAAAGGCATACGCCGCCGGCCAGTGCCATCTCGCACTGGCCGGACTCGATGGCCTGGCAGGCGAGGTGGATGGCGACGAGCGAGGATGAGCAGGCGGTGTTTAGCGCGATGCTGGGCCCGCGCAGGTTGAGCAGGTACGAGATGCGAGCGGCCAGGATGGACGTGTCATTGCCCATCATCACGCGGGCATCGGCGTCCACGCCGCTCCGCTCCGACTCGTTGGCGTAGTCGCTGCCCGGGGCGCCGGCGAACACCCCGCAACTGGTGGCCGACACGGCCTCGCTGGCGTAGCCCGCGTCCTCCAACGCGGTCCAGCAGCCCTCAAGGAACAGCCGCTGCTGGGGATCCATGCTCTGCGCGTCAAGCCCGGAAAGGTTGAAGAACAGCGGGTCGAAGGCGTCCACGCCGTCGAGGAAGCCGCCCCACCGAGAATTGGTCCGGCCGGGTATGTGCGGGTCGGGATCGTAGTAGCGGTTGATGTCCCAGCGGTCGGCGGGTACTTCGTGCACCGAACACTGGCCAGCCACGAGCGATTCCCAGAACTCGTCTGGCGACGCCCCGCCGCTGAAGCGGCACGACATGCCCACGACGGCGACGCGGCCGGTGGCCGCAGGCGTCGCCGGGCCGTCCGCCGATGCGGGGTGGTCCTCGCGCAGAGCGGCCAGCCGCAGCTTGCCCTCCGCGGGGGAGATCTCCCCGGACTGTACGAGTTCCAGCACCCGCCTCAGGTCGCCGTTCATGCCCTGCCTCCCAGCTTCGCCCGTGCGTCGTCAAAACTCAGCTCGCCTGCGGCTGGCGGACAGCCCCGTCCGGTCGTATCCGGCGTCCTCCTTGGTGTGCCAGGCGGTCTAAAGGAATCGCCTGACAACCAGTCCTCAATGATTCCTACCATTGTGTCACCATGTTCCTCAATCATGGTGTAATGATCACCTGGCACATTGACAGTCTCATGCCGTACCGGCCATGAACTTCGCCACTGGTGATCCTCGAGCCGCTCACCAGGCTTTGTAGGAATCCATTCCGACGCTCTCACCAGAAGTGTTGGCGTCGCGATCAGTTTCGGCATCCAATCAGTAAAGAGCTGAAAGTAACCAGCCATTGCCGTGAGGCGTACGCCCGTCATCCGCCCGAATGTCTTCTCGAGCTCTAGTGACTTACGTTGCAGCACAGGCAGGATGTACGGAGCCTGTTCGCTTTTGCTGTGATACGTGTCAAGTAGTATGACCGCACGGCAACGAGTATCTCCGAGTTCTGCTAGGCGAGCCGCGACCGCATGCGCCACCAGCCCGCCTGACGACCGGCCGACCAGCACGAACGAGGAACCGGCCGTGCGGCGCATGACTGCGTCGACCTGGAGGTCCACAATCGCCTCGATACTCGCGGGAATTGGTTCCCCGGATACGAAGCCCGGAAAGTTAAAGACCCACAGGTCTCTCCTGCCGCTGAAGGCCGGGGCTAGGCGCGCATACTCCTGGGCGCTTGACCAGATTGCCATTGAGGGGAAGCCCAGGACCATAGGCTCATCCGGACCGCTACTGAGCTTGACTGGTTCCTGCCTTCGCTCTATTCCGGCTAGTGAGCGGAAAGTCGGCCGGAGGCGCGATGCCACAACTAGGAGTTGGTAAGCAGCCTCGAACTCCCCTGCTTCGCACGCATACCGGTATACGTTCTCGGTGTCTCCCAGCATTCCGGCCTCTGTCATTTCGTGCTGAAGGTCTACGGCACTCTCCGCGGCACCGCTCTCGCCGACGACTTGGAGTTCCTCATTGAGTTTCCTGGCGAGGGCCGCCGGCGAGGGATTGTCGAAGATCGCTGTGGCGGGCAGGCGAAGCCCGGTGATCTCGTTAAGGCGGTTGCGGAGTTCCACTGCCGTAAGCGAATCGAACCCGAGCGCACCGAATGCCTGTTCTTCGCTGATCACCTCCGGCCCGGCGTGGCCGAGCACGCCGGCAGTCTCCGCACGTACCAGTTCCACCAGTACCGCGGCGCGGTCGGCATCGGAGACACCCGACAGGCGCTCACGCAGTCCGGTCGCGGTGTGAGATCGCGCCGCTTTACGGAGCCGACGTCGGTCTCTGCTGCGCAGTAGCGGTGGCAGTGAGCGGTTCCCATCCGCCGTTGCCACGGCAGTGGCCACCCTGATAGGTGCGAGAACAGATTCGCCGGCCACTCCCCGTGCGATGTCGAAAAGGGATAGACCTTGCTCTGGGGAAATGACGGCGATACCGCCGCGCGCCATCCGGGCGCGATCACTATCAGTAAAGTCTCCTGTCATGCCCCCGGCCTGTTCCCACCATCCCCAAGCGAGCGAGACTGCGGTCAGGCCTTTGGCACGACGGTACTGGGACAGCCCGTCCAGGAAAGCATTGGCCGCCGCGTAGCTTGCCTGGCCGGGCGCACCCAGCAAACCGGACGCTGACGAGAACAGCACGAACTGCGAAAGGCCGAGGTCCTCGGTCAGTTCGTGCAGATGCCAGGCAGCGTCGGTCTTAGGGCGGAGCACCGCATCAACCCGTTCGGGCGTCAGCGAGGACAAAAGGCCATCATCCAGCACTCCGGCAACGTGTATCACGGCTGTGAGCGGGTGAGCTGCCGGTATGTCCCGCAACAGCCTGGCCAGGGCATCACGGTCGGCGACATCGCAGGCGGTTATGGTTACGCTGGTACCCAGCTTTGTCAGCTCGGCTTTCATGCCGGCCGCGCTTGGAGCATCGCCACCTTGCCTGCTCGCCAGGACCAGATGCCGGACCCCGTGCGCGGTCACCAGGTGCCGCGCCACCAGACTGCCCAGTGAGCCGGTGCCCCCGGTGATCAGCACAGTCCCGGCCTGGTCGAGCTCAATCAGCCCGTCTTTCTCAGATATCGCAACCCTCGATAGGCGCGGCGCTTGCACAGCGCCCTGGCGCAACGCCAGCTGCGGCTCGTCGGTCATTAGAGCAGAGGGCAGGACCCGATATGAGTCCTCAAGGTCATCCAGGTCCACGAGGACGATCCGGCCAGGGTTCTCCGACTGCGCCGACCGCAGCAGGCCCCACACCGAGGCCCCCGGTAGGTCGCTGACCGGCTCGGAATTCCGTACCGCTACCGCACCGCGCGTTACAACCGCCAGCCGGGATTCGGCCAGCCGGTCATCGGCGGCGAAAAGCTGTGCGATGGCAAGCGCACGATGTACCGCCATGTGAACGGACCCGACGACGTCGCCGGAACCGTTGCCTGCCGCGGGGATCATAACGACTGCTGGGGCGGGAGTTCCCGTGTCCAGCGCGTCGAGCAGGGACGGCCAGTCGATGTACCAGGCGCAGGGTATTCCCAGCGCGAGAAGGCGCCCGCGCATCGCAAGCGTGTCGGGTCCTATCCCAGCCCACTCCCCAACGCTCACCGTAGGTGGCCCGCCCACCTGGGTTGGCGCCCAGTCCACCCGGAACAACGAATCGTAGTTGCGCTGCGCACCGGAGAGCTGGCCAGCATCGACTGGTCGTACTGTAAGTGAACCGATCCCTGCGACCGGCTGGCCGCGGACATCGGCAGCCATGACTGACACGCGATCAGAGCCGAGCGATGTCATCCGGACTCGCAGGGCCGACGCGCCGGTTGCGAGCAGCCGGAGGTCCGCGAATGCGAACGGAAGTCCTGCTTGCGGCTGACCATCTTGGCTCTGCGCGGCGAGCATGAGTGCCAGCGGGTGCAGCGCCGCATCGAGCAATGCCGGGTGTATGCCGAATCCTTCCCCGTCCGGGAGCTCAGGGCTCTCCGGCAGCTGAATCTCGGCGAACAGTTCCTCATCCCGCCACCACACTGCTCGCAGTCCTCGGAAAACCCCGCTATACGCAAGTCCGCCCTCGGCGAGACGTGCATAGAAACCGTCGATAGGTACAGGCACCGAATCTGAGGGCGGCCACGTCCCGAGGTCAAACGCCGCTGAGCCCTCGCTCATCGTGAGCACCCCGCTGGCGTGCCGCTGCCAGGCCTGCGCGTCGCCGACGCGGGAGTGGATGGAGAAGGCCTGGCGGCCGGCGTCATCGGGGGCGGCAACGCTGACCTGCAGCTGGACCCGGCCGACGGCGGGCACGACCAGGGGGGCGTGCAGGGTCAGTTCCTCCACCGCGTCGGCCCCGGCGCGGGCGGCCGCGGCGAACGCCAGTTCCGCGAACGCGGTGCCAGGCAGCAGCACAGCGCCGAGCACCTCGTGCTCGGCCAGCCACGGCTGGGCGGCCAAAGATAGCTGCCCGGTCAGCACGAACCCGCCCGGGTCCGGCAGCGCCACCGCCGCGCCAAGCAACGGGTGCCGCACCGCGGTCAGGCCCAGGCTCGCCGCGTCCCCCCGCCCGGCGGTCAGCCAGTACCGGTCCCGGGCGAACGGGTAGGTCGGCAGCTCCGCCGCTGTCACGGCCGCAGCCGGGGTTTGGCCGGTCACCTGCGGCCACGCCACCGCCACACCCCGGGTGAACGCGACCGCGACGGCGGCCAGGGCACTGCCCGGGTCCGGGTCACCGCGGCCCAGCACCGGCACGGCAGTGACGCCGGAGGCAGTGCCGGCGATCAGCGGGCTGAGGACCGCCCCCGGCCCGGTTTCCAGCGCGATCGTGACGCCCAGCTGCTCGAGCGTGCCGGCCACGGCGGCGAACCGGACCCGCTCGCGAGCCTGCCGGGTCCAGTATCCCGGGGTGGTCACCTGCCCCGGGTCAGCCAGCTTCCCACTGACACCGCTGATCAGCGGGATGGCCGGAGAAGCGAACGTCAGCCCCTCAACCGCCTGCTCCAGGGCGGGCAGGGCCTGGTCTACCAGCGGGCAGTGGAACGCCCGGGTGACTCGCAGCCGCCGGACCCGGCGGCCGCGGTCGCGCCAGGCCTCAGCGGCAGCGGCGACCGCCTCGGCACGACCGGCCAGCACGACCGACCTGGGGCCGTTGACCGCAGCCACCCACACCCCCTCCGGCAGCGGCACCACCTCATCCTCGGCGGCCTCGACGGCGGCCATCGCCCCGCCGACGGGCAGGTCCTGCATGGCCCGGCCGCGGGCCGCGACCGCCACGCACGCCTCCGGCAGGGACCACACCCCGGCCACGCAGGCCGCGGTCAGCTCCCCGACCGAGTGCCCGGCCACCACGTCCGGGACAATCCCCCACGAGCCAAGCAGCCGGGCCAGCGCCACCCCCACCGCGAACAGCCCGGCCTGGGCCAGCGCGGTCTCGTCCGCCACTTCCGGCGGGCACTGGCCCAGCACCGCCTGGGCGACCGTCACCCCCCGCACCGGCCCCAGCGCCGCATCCAGATACCCGCACGCCTCCGCCAGCGCCTGCGCGAACACCGGGTACCCGGCCGCCAGCTGCGCGCCCATCCCGGCCCGCTGCGCCCCCTGCCCCGGGAACACCAGCGCCACCCTCGCCTCGCCTGTCGCGGTGCCGGTCACCGTTCCCTGCCGGGCCACCCCCGCCGCCACCGCCTCCAGCCCTGCCGCCACCTCCCCCGCATCCCCGCCCAACACCACCGCCCGGTGCTCGAACACCGCCCGCCCGCGTGCAAGCCCCGCCGCCACCGCGGCCAGGTCCGCCCTTGGCCGACCCCGCACATGCGCCGCCACTTGCCGGGCCTGCTCCGCCAGCGCCGGGCCGGTACGCGCCGAGATCACGAACGGCACGGTCGGCACCGGGCCGCCGCCAGCAGATCCTCCGGCATCCTCGCAAGGCTCCGCCCCGGCGGACGGGCCAGATCCCCGGCCTGCGGGCAGGTCCATGGGCTCGGGGGCCTGCTCCAGGATGACGTGCGCGTTGGTGCCACTGACCCCGAACGACGACACCCCGGCCCGCCGCACCCGGCCGACCTGCGGCCACGGCCGCAGCTCATCCAGCAGCCGCACTGTGCCCGCCGACCAGTCCACCTGCGGCGTCGGCTCCGCCGCATGCAACGTGGCCGGCAGTTGCCCGTACCGTATCGACTGCACCATCTTGATCACACCGGCCACCCCGGCCGCCGCCTGGGTATGCCCGGTATTCGACTTCACCGACCCCAGCCACAACGGCGCCCCCGCGTCGTGCGCCGCCCCGTAGGTCGCGATAAGTGCCTGCGCCTCAATCGGATCCCCCAGCGTCGTACCGGTCCCGTGCGCCTCCACCACGTCCACCTCCCCCGGCCCGAGCTCGGCAGCCGCCAGCGCGGCCCGGATCACCCGCTGCTGCGACGGCCCGTTCGGCGCCGTGAGCCCGTTCGAGGCGCCGTCCTGGTTCACCGCGCTGCCCCGCACCACCCCCAGCACCCGGTGCCTGTTGCGTCGCGCATCCGACAACCGCTCCACCACCACAACCCCCGCGCCCTCGGCCCACCCCACCCCGTCCGCACCCGCCCCGAACGCCTTGCACCGCCCATCCGATGCCAGCCCGCCCGCCTGGTAGAAAGACGCGAATACTCCTGGGCTGGACAGCACCGTCGCGCCGCCGGCCAGGGCCAGGTCGCACTCACCGCCCCGCAGCGCCTGGCATGCCAGGTGCAGCGCCACCAGCGACGACGAGCACGCCGTATCCACCGACACCGCCGGACCCTCAAGACCAAGCACATACGCCACCCGCCCGGACAGCACACTTCCCGCAGCCCCGGTCACCGCTGAAGTCTCGGTTCGCTGTGCCGACCCCATCAGAACCATGCCGTACTCCACCGTCGTGCCGCCTATGTACACGCCGGTGGGGGTGCCGCGCAGGGACTGTGGGTTGATCCCGGCCCGCTCGATCGCCTCCCACGACACCTCCAGCAGCAGCCGCTGCTGTGGATCCATTGCCGCGGCCTCCCGCGGGCTGATCCCGAAGAACCCGGCGTCGAACTCCGGCGCCGTGGCCACGAACCCGCCCTGCCGGGCGAAGGCGGCACCGTCCAGCATCCCCTCCCAGCCCCGGTCAGCCGGGAACGCCGAGATCGCATCAATGCCAGCCGTGACCAGCTCCCACAGCCCCTCCGGCGATTCGACCCCGCCGGGGTACCGGCACGCCATCCCCACAATCGCCACAGGGTCCCGTGCCCAGCCTTCGACCTCGTGAAGCCGCTGACGGGTCTCTTGCAGTTCGGCAGTCACTCGCTTCAGGTAGCTGCGAAGCTTTTCTTCAGCCATCCCGTGAACTCCCATTCTCTGCTAACCGGAAGGGCATACCGTCGGTTAATTCACGCCAAGATCACGATCGATGAAGTCGAATATCGCCTCATCGGCCGCCGATTCGAGATCGCCCGCGAAAGTAGCGGATTTTGTCATGCTGCTTGCATCGCCGAATTTGAGGAGAAGTCCCCGCAAGCGGCTAATTATCTCTGTGCGGGCATTCTCGGCCGTTATCAGCGGCAGGACATCGCTTAGTTTCTCTAGTTCGCGGATTACGGCCGCGGCCTCGCTCTGCTCGTGACCGGTGATCTGGGCGCGCAGGTGGCGGGCGAGATCGGCGGGAGTGGGGTAGTCGAAGATGAGGGTGGTGGGCAGCGCCAGCCCGGTCTCGGCGTCCAGGGAGTTGCGCAGCTCGACCGCGGTCAGGGAGTCGAACCCGCCGAGGTCGCTGAACGGTCCGCGGGCCGGGATCTCGTCCGGGGCGGGGTGGCCCAGGATGGCGGCAACCTTGGCCCGGACCAGGTCGGTGAGCAACTGGTCCTGCCCGGCAGCCGGCAGGCCGGTCAGCCGGGCTGCCAGCGCCGTCGCGGCCGCGCTTGCCGGGGTGGCGTCATCGGGAGCGAGGGCGGCGGCGGCTTCTGGAATGCCAGTGATCAGCGGGCGGGGCCGCGCGGCGGTGAAGGTGACCGCGAACCGAGCCCAGTCCATGTCTGTGACAGTCAGCAGCGTCTCGTCGTGATCGAGGGCCTGCTGCAGGGCGTCCAGCGCCAGTGCCGGGTCCATCAGCAGGACCCCGCGGCGGGTGAGCTCAGCCGCCGCCTTGCCATCGGCCATGCCCGGGCCGGCCCAGCCGCCCCAGGCGATCGCGGTCGCGGGCAGGCCGCGGACCCGGCGGTCCTCGGCCAGCGCGTCCAGGAACGCGTTCGCCGTGGCGTACCCGCTCGCGCCGACGCTGCCAAAGGTCGCGGCACCAGAGGAGAACAGCACGAAGGCCTCCAGCCCCAGGCCCGCGGTCAGCTCATCCAGCACCCGGGCCCCGCCGGCCTTAGCGGCCAGGTCCATGGCGAGGTCTTCCGGGCTAACCTGGGCGAGGACGCCGCCGCCGGTCCCGGAGTTGGCCAGGTGGAACACTGCCGACAGCGGCCGGTCCGCGGGAATGGCCGCCAGCACCCTGGCCACTGCGTCCCGGTTACTAACATCGCACGCGGTGATCGTCACCTCGGTCCCGGCCGCGGCCAGCTCGGCGCGCAGCTGCTGCGTCCCGGGAACAGCAGGACCGGAACGGCTGGCCAGGATCAGGTGCGGCGCTCCGGCCCGGGACAGCCAGCGTGCCAGCTGCCCGCCGATCCCGCCGGTCCCCCCGGTGACCAGCACCGTGCCCCGCGGCCGCCACCCGGTCCCCGGGGACACCGGAGCGGGAACCGGGGCCGGGGTTAGCCGCCGCCCCAGCACCACCCCGCCCCGGATAGCGATCTGGTCCTCGGCCCCGGTCAGCATCCCGGCCAGCACGCCCGCCTCGGCCGACCCGACCGCGGGCGGCAGGTCGACCAGCCCGCCCCACCGGCGCGGCTGCTCCAGCCCCAGCACGCGGCCCAGCCCCCACAGCGGCGCCTGGGCCAGGTCCGGGCTCTCCCCCGGCCCGGCCGCCACCGCTCCGTACGTCACCAGCCACATCGGCCCCGCGATCCCCGCGTCCTCCAGCGCCTGGGCCAACAGCACCGTTCCCGTCACCCCGGCCGGCACCCCCGCCGCCCCCGGCCACTCACCCGCCACCACCCCCAGTAGCGACACCACCCCCGCCAGCAGCCCGCCACCAGCGTCAGCGGCATCCCCGCCGCCTGCGTTGCCGTCCGCGGTGGCCACTGCCGCAGCGAGCACGGCGGCCAGCCCGTCGCGGCCGGTGCCGGGCACCACCGTAGCGGTGGTCACCGCGGCGCCGCGGCCGACCAGCGCCGCGGCCAGCATCGGCCCCAGCCGCCCCGCCGGACTGTCATCCCGGTCCTCTTCCCGGGGAGTCACGATCAGCCAGCGGCCGGACAGCGGCGCGGCCGCGCCCGCCGACAGGGGTGTCCAGGACACCCGGTACCGCCAGGAAGCAACCGTCTCCTTGCCGCGCTGCGCGGCGCGGCTGGCCCCGGCCCCGTCCTCGGGTGCGGTGAACCAGAACCTCGTGCGGTCGAAGGCGTAGCCCGGCAGCGAGATCCGGCGTGGTGTCAGGGTTCGCACCTCATCTGGCCAGTCGACGGCCTGCCCCGCCACCCAGGCGGCAGCCTGCTCATCTGCCGTGCCGGTGCGCGGCACGCTGCTGGCATCGCCGGTTTTCGCGTGTCCGCGGTGGGCACCGGGTTCGTTCGCGCCGCTTCGGGCTGCCGCCAGCCGGGTGCGCAGCTCCGGCAAGCTGGCCGCCACGACAGCCAGCCGCTCAGCGAATTCCTCCCGGCCCTCGCGCAAAGTGGACGCGATGAGGTCCAGGTCCGGCGCGGCCTCCGGCGCGCGGCCCCAGCGGTCCAGCCGACCCAGGAACCGGTCGATGCCGGTGTTCAGCGCCTGCGCCGTCTTCGCCGAGAAGACGAACACGCGCTCCCGCGGCGCGGACGCCGACGCCGGCGCCGGTGTGGCCGCCGGGTACTCCTCGACGAGCACGTGGGCATTGACGCCGCCGAAGCCGAACGAGCTGACACCCGCCCGCCGCGGTAGCGCCCGCCCGTCAGCACCAGTGATCGGCTGCCACGGCCTGGTCTCACCGACCGGGTAGAACGGGCTACCATCCAGATCGACATAGGGGTTCATCTCGTCCAGGTGCAGCAGCCC